>Ga0315295_10004770_pt1 | contig 11573 bp, 23 predicted proteins | sample YL17G14_0_MG_FD_204453 | JGI IMG/M metagenome (GOLD analysis project Ga0315295, IMG submission 204453) | Sediment microbial communities from Yellowstone Lake, YNP, Wyoming, USA - YL17G14_0 | ecosystem: Environmental > Aquatic > Freshwater > Lake > Sediment | place: USA: Wyoming | collected...
TTTTGGTATTGCAACGCCCACAACTCCCGGGGATCAGCGTGAAACCTCTAACGTTGACCCTCGGGATTATTCTATGCCATGAAACACCATGAAAGGAACACCCCGCCAAATCTTGGTAAAGGACAGCACCGGCGCAACCTTCAACCGCGGTGACTTTACTAACGGGAACGCCTTCTTCTGGTCATCCCTTGATTTATCTCCATATACCCAAGGCCCATACCTAATAGAACTTATTGACGCCGCTGCCAAGAAAGCCACCGGCTACATTGGAGCAGTTGGGGCAGGGGAGACGTTGGGGGATGAGTTGGTATTGAATCCAGGGATGGAGGCTGGAAACCCGCCAACAAACTGGAATGCCGTAGGAGTCCCAGATACATTTGAAAGAAGTGGAGTTCAAAAGCATAGTGGAGATTACTCTGCTCACGTCATTGAATTACATGATGTTTATGTGGGATTTAAAAGTGATAATTTCTCTACCGTGACTGGGAGACTGTATGAAATTTCTGGTGAGTATTATCTTGTAAGTGGGCTAATCTTTTGTGGCTTTTTTGGGGGTGATGGGACTTCAAGATATATTCCCTTATGTTCAACAACTGCCTCATGGCAACATCTCGAGACAATATTCAATGAACCAGCTGGGGGAGCTGGGGCCTTTGTGCAATTTTACTCTGCTGGTACTGCCTCCGAGTTTTACGGTGATGACGTATCCTGGAAGCAGGTCACCGAACCCCCCGCAACTGCTGTCCAAATCGTTTCCTCTCTCTATGGCGCAACCCGGGATTGGACAAGCATAGAGGGCGGGTTTGATCCAAATACGATAGCATCATGGCAGATCTGGTTTTTACAGACCAAGAAAAAATACACCGGAGGAGTAATCAAGGAGAATTTATGAAAGACATCTATATTAAAAGAGTCCTCTTGACCGCGGCCGCTGCCGGCGACGATTATCTTTATGACGAGCGGGTTGACCCCGGAAAGATTTTAGTGATTACTAATCTTTGTGCTACCTGGTCGGCAATGGCCGTCACGGAAGAAGCTCACTTCTTTGTGGAGGTGGGAGCCACAAAAATGTTTCTGGGGGAGGACGTTCCTTATGATACAGGAGGACACCCGCGCTGGACGGGCATGGTCGCCCTGGGTGAAGGCTCAAGGGTCGGAGTTTATTGCCCTGACATAACCACCGCGGACGTCGTAGAGCTCTTTATTTTCGGGGTCCTTTGGGATGCAAAAAGTTGGAAACAATAAATAAGGAATTACGTGGTCTTGATCGGGGGGGTTAATTCTAACATACAAAAATCTATGAGAACTCAAACCTATGGCAGACAAACCAACCACACCCACAAAAAAAACCACCTCGACTAAGACCCCAATCACAAATATTCCTACGTTTGCTTCATGGTCCGAGGCCCGAACCGGATTTTCAAAAGGAGAGCTCGCGGAAATATACGCTTCTTCTTTCGGCCTTGCCCCCGAAGCCCTTAAGAAGCTTGAAGGAGAATTGGGAGTCAAGGCGACAACAACGCTAACTCCTACGGTAGTCAAAAAACCAACGGTACCCCCGCAAGTTATAACAAGACCAGCTCCTGATCTTTTAATCACCCGAACCCCATACCCCAAGTGGTGGAAGGATTCGCTTAACGCAAAAATTAACCTAACCGCCCCGGGTTCTCAAACCTTAGCGGTAGTCTCGGGAAACCTTATACTCTATGTGGCAACGATTGTAATAACGGTAACGGCAGCAACGGTAATATCGATTACTTTCGGCAATGCTGGATCAAGCGGCCCAATATTCCTGGGCGGGGAAAATCAACCCATGGGTATGGTTGTTGCAATGGGCAACTCACCGGCGCCGTGCGGCTGGGGGCCATTCTCGATATCTGCAACAGACCCAAACGACGAAACCCCATCCATCGGCGGATGGGCAACATGCTTTGTGGAAGAGGTTTAAATGCCAACCATAGAAGCCATCACACCAAAAGAGAATAGAGATTTTCTTACCTCTCTGGGTGACTGGGTGGGAGACGGAACCTGGATGGAAAGCGGTTTACCGGAAATATTCGGCTACATGCGATTCGATACTGAAGATTACGAAGAAGAGAAGGGAGCACATTTAGGCTACCCTTATATTGCGCCTGGAGGGGGCTACGACAACCTACTAAGAATCTCCCTGGGCCGCCAGAACTGGGAATATGAGGGAGATTTCTACTGGAGCCTAACCGATGGTGTATACACTTTTGAAGACACGGTTCATCTTCCGCTAGATCCGAACCCCATATCGGTTGAAACACACATAGACATACCTCCGGACTGGACTAAGAAAAACTCACTCCTCGAGATACGATTTACATCTCTATACTCGGGCGCCGCTTACTGGCTGGCGACCCGTTTCACCCTTGAATATTACAAACCAACAAAGCCACAGTATCTACCCATTATGGGGGTTGGTTAAATGTCATACGAAGCGTGGATCATGATCTTTGGAATCGCACTCGCAAACCTATTCACCCTTACGGGCGGATTGGTTCACATAGCGAGAAGACTCGCAATCATCGAAACCGATATCAAATGGATTAAGAAGGGCTGCCCTCAATGCCAACCGAGCTCGGAGAAGAATTCTCAATAACATGGCGCGGGGATCCTCAGCAAATGCTGCCGCCGGATGTTCCCTTGTGGCATCTGTTTCTGGACCGCTACGCGGGAAACTTCGAACGGTTTTTTTACAACGTCCGGGTCGGTGGACCGGACATGACCGGGATCGATGCCTCGGAAGCTATGAAAAAGATGTGGTACGCGTCGACGGCAAAGAGGATCGATGCGATCGGGGAGAAGAAGAATGAGCTCTGGATTATCGAGGTTGCGAGCTCCCCATATTTAAGAGCGGTTGGACAGATGCTTACCTACCACTTTTTGTGGGATCTCGATCCAAAGATAAACAAACCGGTCAAGGACGTACTCTTGTGTTACTTCATAGATTCGGATTTAGAGAAAGTCCTCAAACACAACGGCGTCACGGTCTTAAAGATACCGCAACCCGAAAAAAAGCAAAAATAAAACTATAGATTTGGGTTTTCCTGCAGCATCCAGTGGCCAGGAATCGAGCAGCTCCCCTGGACCAAAGCAAATCTATAGTTTGAAAACCCCCATACTGGACCCTTGACCAAAAGAAATAACCACCTTGCGCCTAAACGTCGCAGTCGATACGCCCCCTTTCGGGCACCATTTCCCCCTGAGTGCTCTTCACGCTAACCTTTCCTTGTGTGGACACACACCCGTGAGCCGTTAGATCACCCTTTGACATGGCGTATCTCTCTAAGAGCAAATCTAAAACCCCACGGGCAAAGGATGAAGACTCTGTTATTTGCCCTCTTTAAAAAGACCTGATACAATCAATCAAAGAAAAATAAGCGAATCTCATTTTAACGGGTCCCTTCCACCTTCCCGTTAGAAATGAAAACCCATTATTTTTCTTTGGAGGAAAAGAATGACCGTAAGAGAAGATGCCTTAAGAGCAAGAGAGTACGGGAAAGACGCTTACTACCAACATATAATCAACTTCCCATCGTATCAAGCGGAACTTGCCAGGGTCCGAACGGATTACAACGAACGGACCTGGATCGACTTCACGGGATTTTTTCCTAAGTTCACAACGGCAGAGTTTGAGAAGCGCCGAACAGAATACCAGGCAAGGTATGGGAACACTGTAAACATCCCTGGGTTTTCAGACGTAATTCACCTGATCCCGAAAGCGGCAATCTCGGCAGAGGAAAGAGCAGCACATTTATGGGCAACTAAAAGGGGCCTCCCTTCACCTTTAACGCCAGCGCAGATCCAGACCCTTCAATATAAAAAATTCAGATTCATAAAAGCCTTGGCGAGCGCAACGCCCGCCTGGATGAAAACCTACGGCGCCGTTGCGACGGTGCTGGATAACGTCGAAGATGCCTTGGTAACGGTTACGGTATTCGGAAGAATAGCGGCCAAACTCGCCCCAAGGCTTTTGGGCCGCCTGGTCCCGGGCCTTGGATGGGTCTTGTTGGGAGCAGATATTTTAAACGCCGTAAACCTAATTTCATGGGGAACGGCAATGACTCGAGGATGCAAACAACTACACGGACAATGGCAGGAAAAAAACCCCTTCCATGCCAAGGCTGCTGCACGCCGAACCCTAAAGCTAAATAGGGCAATCCCAAGCTTTGGCGAGATCCTTGAAGTCTTACAAACCACAGACCAGCTTTTCGGCTTTGGGCTCTGTCTCGGTGGGTTCATGGGAATTGTCACCGACACAGCAAGCAAGATCATGACTTACAGCGCTCAGGAGGAATACAAAAAATGGCCCAAGGTAGGCAATGCTAACTACCTAACCAAGTGGGCAAATTCAAAAATGGGTGTAGATGCGGATAAATTTAAAAAGGGACTAATCGAGCAGTGGGGAAACTTCAAGGATGAAGCCTATCGTCTCAAAGAGAGCGATATCAAACTCCGAGAAGATATCTTTAATTGGACACAAGCCAAATCAAAGGAGACGTGGGGCTGGATTAAAACGACACCGGAAACTGCCTCTAAGTGGTTCTCTGATACCGTGATCGGGTCGATGATTATGTCAACCGGAAAGGATGACTTCCTAAAGGAAGATCATACGAAAGCGTTCATGATGCTCAACTCGGCGATTCAAGGCTTAATGCCTTGGTGGATCGAGAATGACCCCCTTGCTAATTTCAAGGACCTGCGGACCTTTAAATTCAGGGCACCCGAGCCAACGGATCCCACGACGATCGACATGCTCGATGACCACTCGCCGGATTGGCGATCAACCGTTAAGTGGCCGCACCTCGATAAAGAGTACGCAACGATCGAGGAAATCGCTTTCACATACGCACCGATGATAAAGGATTCGTTTCAAACCTATTGCTTAAAATACCAGCACGAATGGGAGGCTTTTGTAGCCGCCTCTCAATCGGTTGACTTCATACAAAACGTGATAAGGTCTTTCTCGGATGACAACGACGTAAAGATCGGCTACACCGCGTACGTAGCAGCGGCAATAGACATGATGGACCAGCGTTACATAATGGAGCCAGACACACCTGCAGCGTCGATCGATGCGCTCGCTGATTACATAGGCAACCATGAAAGACTAACAAACGGACCCCCCTTGATAAAGGACATCGCGAGGTTCGGGGAATCGATCGGAATAAAATGGATGAGGACGTTCCCCTCGAGGACATTCGATCTAGCCGCAGAGCTTTTCCCGGAATGGCAAGCGATCCAAGACCAGCTCGACGAGATCTTCGTTACAGACTAAGGCCCGGGATCCCGACAAAAGGTCAAAATCAAAATTTAAAACACTATCGGTACAGCAACCATTGAAGATGGGCTTGTAGCCCACCGCCACGAGTGTGATACCTTTCCCGATTATTATCGCTGTTAGACCACGGGTGGCAAGAGTCCCCCACTCCCCCCTTCATGGGGAGTGGGGGACTCTTGCCACCCGGCTCGGTGCCTAAAGTTCGGCGTGGGTCAAGACTCGTGGCGGTGGGAATTATATTTTGTAACAGGAAGACAAAAAAAATATCATTGAGGAGAAGACATCTTTTCGAGTTCACCGGAAGCTTTTAAAAGCTCGGCAGAAAGTTCTTTGTGGATGACTAAAGTAATTCCGCCGTTTTCGTAACGCTCATCAACGAGCGTCCAGCCCAAGGGAACGAGAACGTTGAGAAGCCGATCGACTTCATGCTTTTTTATTGAATAGGACATAAGGTTTTATTTTTGGATTCCTTCATATTTATGGGCCCTTGTTTCAAAAACCCACTGGTCTGCCTCTTTGTGAGCCATCATTAAATCTTTCTGCATTTGATCGTTTTCCGCCTTTAGCGCTGCGAAACCGGTTTTCCACTTGTTGGTTATTTCTTTAGTAAACTCATCCCTCTTTTTATTAATTCTTCTTCTCGCTTCGGCAGCGTGTTTGTTAACGTCATATTTTGTGTCGGCTGGAAAATCCATGATGCTTTGAGCTTCGCTTATGAGTGCCCCCACATAATCTGCTTCCGTTGGCATTTGTTTAGCCCTCCTTTTTTATTTAAAGCATTTTGAAGACTTCGTAGGTCCAGGGATAATTTCTGTCAAAGTCAAATTCTTCAGCTTTGAAAAAATCTTGATGGTTTTCAACCCTTTCCATTTTAAGGATCTGGAACATTCTCCAGCCCTCCCCCTTGCCACTTCTGGAAACTCCTTCTAATTGATAACCGCGCATTAAAGGATTTCCCTCGCTGCTAACCCCAACAACAAAGGGAGCCACAACCCTGCTTGATCCAGAGTATTCAAAAATAATTAGTTGAGGCCAATTCATAGCGTCATAAACGGTTTGAATTTTTGAAATCGTTTCTCGATCATACCCATAAAGGTCCTCAAGGTCTTGAGCCCGGGGACCCTCATATATCGGCTCATCGGTCGCTTTCTTTTCCCATGCGGGGTTAGACATTTTAAACGTGCCTCACTTTTTTAAGGCAGTCGGAACACACGGCAACGTTTCTAATCTTGTGTATTTCGCACGGACTATGGCAGGACTCACAGGTCATGAAAACAGGCTTTGATTCAGTTTCAGTATTTGAAGAGGGGGCACCCCCATCACCATCATAATAGGTACCAGCCTTGGTTTTTAAATAATCGTCAACCCACATCCTTGCGACCGTAGGGGTTATGCCATTGGAGGCGGCCATCGTAAAATGATAGTGGAAGGCTTCGGGGTCGTCAATCTCCAGAAGGATGTCTAAGGTATTAAGCGAGACGTCCTTTCGGTCTACCGCCCTCCGGACTTCCTCGGGGCATTTAGCAAATCTCATTAATCTATCGACCGTCCCAAATGCCTTTCCGGTCTTCTTACAAATTTCCTTTTTACTTAGACCACCCTCTTCATGAAGCAATAAATAATACCGGCCTTCTTCGGAAGGGATCAAATCAACACGCTGAAGGTTTTCAATGCCACGGATGATCACGGTCTCGCGATCGTCAAGCTCCTTAACGATCGCGTTGATCACTTTGAGATTGAGAAGCTTATGAGCAAGATACCGGCGATCGCCGGCGACCATCTCATAGCGGCCGTTACGCGATGCCAAAAGAACCGGCTCTAAAAGACCAACCTCTCTGATCGACTCGGCAAGCTCTCTGAGCTTCTCGGGATCTATGAGCTCCCGCGCGATCTTGACCGGCCTATCGATCAGGTCCATTTTGATGAGCTGAATTTGATCTTTCATAAGCACCCTCCTCATAACCTAGCCTTTTAAGTTCAAACAACACATCCATCAGCTCGCGAATAAAACACCTAACCTCTTTCGCTCCGGACAGAGACAATCCCTTGCCCCCCACAACAGCCGAAACGCTCCCATCGAGCTCAACAATACAGTACACTGCATACCTCCCGTTACCCCAAACCATACCACACTTAAAAAAGAAAAGTCAAGAACCGGACGGCCATTGATTTTTCTGGTGGCACAGGACAAAGGTCACGCCAGCCCAGGGGTCGAACATCACATAAACGATGGCTGGTCTTCGCCTACCACACCAACCCTTTGCCCAGCCCTCGTTAACGTGATTAACGTTCGCCCGAGTACAAGAGTTCCCGCAAGGCCGGGACTCTTCAACTCTCCCCTTAAGCTGTCATGCCCTTTGAAGCAGTGCTTCGTCTGAGGCCGTCTTGAAGGTTGCGGAGCATCTTTCAATTTAATCTCCCTTTCCCCTCTCCAGTAAGAAAGGGAGATTAAATTTAGTGTTTTTTTTAGGGGGGGTGATGTATGATGAGTGAGAGAATCGATTGTGTAGGTTGCTGCTTTATGACGAAGGGTGGGGTTGAGGTTTATCGATGCGATCAGAAGGAGTGCCCTTTTTGGACGTTCTTTTTTGAACGCAGTGAGAAGATTTTGGACAGTTGTTTTACGTGATCGGACTGAAGCATGCTGTCAGTTGACAGCTAAGCTTGGCACAGCGTTTGCAGCTTATTTAAAAAGGAGTGACAAAAAATGTTTCGGAAAACAGTTAAGACCATTATAATGGTGGCTTATCTTTTAGACATCATATTCCTACTAACACGAGATCCGGGTCTGGCGCTTGGAAGGACGATTCTTTTAATTACTATCGTGTGGGCTTGGAAGCTATATTGAACGGAGGTGAGGGTATGCCGGCAATACACTACCTTTCGGAGCTCGATCGACTGAAGGCAAAGAAGGCCCTGCAGCCGATCATCGAAGACATGAACGAAAGAGAGCTCAGGGTCGCTCTGCTTTATGTGTTACATGGGATGGAGATTTATGAGGCGATTGATTCGGCCATTACTTACCAATTAACGAGAAAAAAATAATAGCCGTTCGGACCCCCGAGGGGCCTGACGCAGGAGGGAGGGAAATATATGCCTTTACTGATGAAGTGCATTAATTGTGGATGTGATGTTAAGGTCGAAATAATCCAGGATGGCAGGAAAGACACGCTTTTTATTTATTATTGTGCAAAGTGCGGCAAGGAAATCGAAGAAAGCATACCAAAAAAACAATGGTAAAGTGAGCCGTTCGGACCCCTGGGGGGCCTGATCCAGGAGGGAGGATAACAAAGTGATAAAATGTAACGAGGGCCACGTTATTGGCCTTGAAAGAATGGTGTTTGTGTTCGATTGGAAAACGAAGCAGCTCTTTGTTGATTACTTTTGTGAGGAGTGTCAACTTCATTACTCCCGGTTGATTTTTAGGATAAATATTTAACTGAGCCGTTCGAAAGGGTGCCAGAGCCCGGGTGGACTATGAGCCATCAATGGGACTGGGGGGATCGACATTGGCCCCTAAGGGGTCTGAGGCAGAGGGGGAGTCGATCAACGGCTTGGTCCTAAGGACCCTGAGGCAGGAGGGAGGAAAAAACATGAGACAGGTTTGTTGTGTTTGCAAAATCCTTTACGGGCTTAAGGAGCCACTTGATAACGACGAGGAAACACACGGCTATTGTCCTGAGTGTTACAAATGGCAGATTGCGAACATTGAAAGGGAGATAGGGAAATTAAAGGATGAATGAGTATCCGGAAAATTGGGATGAGATCGCACTTGAAATTAAGTGCGCTGCAAATTTTGAGTGCAAGCACTGCGGCCACGTGGACGACCAACCAAGTGGGCACGTTTTAACTGTACATCACATCGACGGCGACAAATCAAATTGCGATCCTTTAAACCTGGTGGCCCTTTGTCAAAGGTGCCATCTTCATTTTCAAAACATGAATCTAAAAGCCCAGGGCTGGCTTTTTGGGCCACCTGATTTTTTAACAAAAAGATTAGGTGAATTAAAGAAGACCAAGAAGGTAGATCAGGAAGATGGGATTTAATAGGGCTCCTGGACGGGCCGTCGTGATGATCTCGACGGCCTCCTTCCCAGGAAACCCAAGAAGATTGAGGATCACCCCGTTCACCAAAGAGCTTCTATTCCTCCCCTGGGCACAATGGACAAGAACTTTGTGCCCAGCCCGCCAGAGAGAAAACCCAAGAGAAGAAACAATGTGAAGTTTTAATTTATCCGGGAGCCAGGGCGCATCGTAAAAATGAAAATAAAGATAGATGAGGTCCGGCTTAGGAATATCATCGAAGCCGCCCTCAAGATCGATCACGACGTCGAACTTGTGAGATTCGAAAAGCTCGACGTCGTCGATCTTGGAGCTTTGATAAAGTCCTTCCCTGATTTTCCAGACTTCCATTTTTAAACTCACTCTGAAGGTGGCCGAGGGATCCCGAGAATGTCGAGCAGCATCCCAACTGCAAAGTCGTCAAACGGGTTGGGTGTTGCAAGAGCCTTCTTATATAGGCCGGTCAAGAAGGCGTTGAGCTCGGCGATGATCGAGGGCGTCATCTGTCCAATAATACCGGCAAAAATCTGAAAGACATATTTTAAAATACTACCCCAGAAAACGTTCATTCAAATCACCTCCTCTTTATTTTATTTGAAGATGGTAATGGTCTTTTTCAAAGAGCGCTGTTAAACCGATTCTACCAGCGTCCTTTTCAAAGTCAAGGTTTTTTTCCATCGGCTCAAGGATCACGTCCATGCCAATCCACATAAGGTGATCGCTTCCATCGACACCTCCGACGTCTTTATTATGTTTGAAGGTGCGACCCCAGGAGGTCACTGAAAATTGCCACTTACATCTAAGGGTGACGACGAGATCGCAGAATTTAAGAATATCCATCTTCAACCCCTCCTTCGGATCTTCAAAAAGATCCTTAATAAACTTCTCAACCCAAGGAAGCGCCCTTGGGTTTGTTTTGACCTTGAACTTACTCTTTAAAAGAAGTGTTTGGACCGTCATAAAATGCCCTGAGGTGGCGAAGCCCTTCCTTCAATGGTAGATTTCCACAGGATATGAACACCGGGAGGAAGCCGTTTACAGATCTTTCTCTCTCTGAAAGAGTTATGTTGTGCCACTTTTGGCACAGCGGAAACACCGAGGATTCCACACGCCCAGTGCAGTTTTCTGATTGCCAGGTCCCGAACCTTACCCAAAAGCTTATAAAGAGTACTCCTTAACCAAAGCGATCCGTCGGCCTTGTGTGTGTGCCTCCGGACCCGCTCGATCACACCATCGAACTCCAACCTCTTCAGGATCCTATTCAGGGTTCTACGCGACATCTCCACCTTGTGATACTTTCTCACCAGACGAATGATATGCTCCTGAGAGGGGTAACAATACCCTTTGTTAAAGGTCCGACACGTTCCAGTAATCGTAAACATCACGGCATCATATTTTGAAGTCATGGAATACCTCCCTTAAATTGAATTGGCGAAAAGGGCAATCCCTATTCTACTAATTATTATTTGAGCCTTACGCTCGGGATCTACCTCGATGCGGGTCTTCTCCTTGCCGAGCCATTCAGCAAATGGAATAGACCCATATTGAGTCTTAATCATCTTATTCGGATCATCAAAAATAGTCAACTGAGTCATCTTCATTTGGTACCTCCTCCTGAAAGATTTTAAACAAAAGTATCAGAAAAGAATATCTTTTGTCAAGATGTCGAATTCTGTACAGTAGTGTATAATTTACGACCCTCACGTTGCTGTAAAATAGTGCTTGACAAGAGACAAATAGTCTGATATATAGAGACAAAGTGTCACGATTGTGACAAAATTTGTCAAAAATAAGAAAAGGAGGAAAAGAAGATGGCTGAAATAAAATCAATACAGGCTATCCAAGAGAAGTGGGGAAGGGTTACTCCCCAAAGGTCAGAAGATTATGCCCTGGGCATCAAGAACCCAAAGCGGGATTGGGCGCAAGCAGCCAGTGCAGCCAAGGAGAGCCACAAGGCAGCAATGGTGCTAGCGGGACAAAACGACGCTTACTCAAAGGGGGTCGCCAAGGCAGGTACCGCAAGATGGCAGGATCGGGCAATCAGGAAGGGACCAGGCCGCTTCGCTGAGGGCGTTGTAGTCGGCGCCGCCGATTACGGAACAGGCTTCGCTCCTTACGCCGATGTCATTAAGGCAACAACCCTGTCACCGAGATTCCCCAGGGGAGACATCCGGAACCTGGACCGGGTTAAGGTGATCTCCCAGGC
>Ga0315295_10004771_pt1 | contig 11573 bp, 10 predicted proteins | sample YL17G14_0_MG_FD_204453 | JGI IMG/M metagenome (GOLD analysis project Ga0315295, IMG submission 204453) | Sediment microbial communities from Yellowstone Lake, YNP, Wyoming, USA - YL17G14_0 | ecosystem: Environmental > Aquatic > Freshwater > Lake > Sediment | place: USA: Wyoming | collected...
GCGCACGGGCACCCCGGAATAGACCGCCGACTGCTCCCCGCCGCCGATGGCGAACAGGTTGCGCCCGAAGCGGGTGTTCAGGCTGACGTAGATGAAGGCCGCCAGGACCAAAGCCAGGAAGACGAACGGCACGTAGCCGGAGCCGATGATCTGGTAGCCCTTGGGGATCGGGGTGATGTAGCGGCCCTTGGTGATCACCATGATGATCCCGCGGTAGATGTTCATGGTGCCCAGGGTGATGATCAGAGCAGGGACCGCGATCCGGGTGATCAGGAAGCCGTTCAGCCAGCCCAGTACCAGCCCGAGCAGCAGCATGAACGGGTACACGACCCACATGGGCCAGCCGGCCACGATGCCCAGTCCGCCGATGTTGATGGCGAAGGAGAGGATCGCCCCGACAGACAGGTCGATGCCCCCGGTCAGGATGATGAGGGTCATGCCCACGGACACGATCCCGACGGTGGCGATCTGGCGCGAGATGTTCTCGAAATTTTTGATGGAGAAGAAGCCGCCCACCGCGATGGAGAAAACCGCGATCATGATGGCCAGGTACACCAGGATCGGCAGCTCCCGCAGCTCGAGCATTCTCTTGAGGGTCGCTCTGGCCTCCCTCACGCCGCCTCCCCCCCGGTCAGCACGCGCATCACCCCTTCGGGATCGGCCTCCTCCCGGGCGAACTCCCGCACCAGCCGCCCCTCCCGCATGCAGAGGATCCGGTCGGAGACGCCCAGCACCTCGGGTAGCTCCGAGGAGATGAACAGGATGCCCCGGCCCTCGGCGGTCAGGTCGTTCATGATCTTGTAAATTTCGTACTTCGCCCCAACGTCGATCCCGCGCGTGGGCTCGTCGAAGATGAACACGCGAGCCTCGGTCATCAACAGCTTGGAGATGACCACCTTCTGCTGGTTGCCGCCGGACAGACTCTCCACCAGCTGGTCCACGCTGGTCATCTTGATCTTGAACCGGGTGATGTAGGAGTCTACCAGCTCCCGCTCCCGGCGGCGCCGGAGGAACAGGTAGCGGGAGATCCGCCGCAAGACGGCCAGCGACATGTTCTCGCGGATGCTCAGCTCCAGCATCAGCCCTTCGCGCTTGCGGTCCTCGGACAGGTACGCCACCCCGCGGGCCAGCGCCCGGGAGGGGTGGCTGAAGCGGCCGATGGGGCGGCCGTGCAGGGAGACTTCGCCGGAGGAAAGCGCCGTGGCGCCGAACAGGGCCCTGGCCAGCTCGGTCCGCCCGGCCCCGATCAGGCCGGCGAACCCGAGGATCTCCCCCTCGTGCAGCACGAAGCTGACGTCCTGGAACTCGCCGGTGCGGCCGGCGCCGTGCACGGACAGCAGCAGCTCGCCTCGCCGCGCCGCACGCTCGGGAAAAAGCATGCTGAGGGAGCGCCCCACCATCATGCTGATCACTTGGTCCGGGCTCGTGGCGCTCTTCTGCACCGTGGCGATGTGCCGGCCGTCCCGGAACACGGTGACCGAGTCGCAGATCGCGAAGATCTCCTCGATTTTGTGCGACACGTACAGGATCGTGATGCCCCGTTCCTTCAGGCGCCGGATCAGGGCGAACAGCTGGCGCACCTCGTGCTCGGTGAGCGAGGAGGTGGGCTCGTCCATGATGATGACCTTCGAGTTGAGCACCAGGGCCTTGCAGATCTCCACGAGCTGCTGATTGGCCACCGAGAGCCGCCCCACCGGGGCTTTGGGGTCCAGCGGCGCGTCCAGGAAGGAAAGAACCTCGCGGCTCTTGCTCCACATGGCGTTCCAGTCCAGGCGCCCCCCCGGGCGGACCGGCTCGCGCCCCAGGAAGATGTTCTCGGCCACGGACAGCTCCCGGATCACGGTGAGCTCCTGGAAAATCGTCGCCACCCCGCCGGCCTGGGCCTCGTGCACGGAGCCGAAGCGCCGCGGGACGCCATCGAACAGGATGCCGCCCGCATAGTCCGGGTAGATGCCGGACAGGATCTTGATGAGAGTGCTCTTGCCGGCCCCGTTCTCGCCGACCAGGCCGTGCACCTCTCCGTCGCGGATGGCAAAGCTGACCTCGTCCAGCGCCAGGACGCCGGGAAAAGCCTTGGAAACTTTCTCGATGGAAATCACGGCGGTTCCTATGCAATGAGCCGGGAAGGGCGCGGGCCCTCCCCGGCTGGAATACGCAAGCTCTGGTTCGGCGCTGTTAGAAGTCGAAGTCGCCGATGTTGGCCGGCGTCAACAGCACGTCCGGAGCGTAGGAGAACTTCCTGTCCACCAGCGTGGTGGGCTTGCCGGCCCAGCCGAAGGTGTCGCCCGGCTTGGGCACTACTTTGTTCTTAGTCAGGTAGTTGTAGGCGATCATCACTCCCAGGTAGGTCATCTTGGCCGGGTCCAGGATCAGCGCGCCCTTGACCACCCCGTTCTTCACGTAGTCGGCGTTCTGCTTGCCCAGGGACACGCTCCAGACCGCCACCTTGCCGCCCAGGCCGGCGTTCTCGATGGCCTTGGCCGCCGCCGGGACACCCGTGGTCACCGTGCTGGCGAAGCCCGCCAGGTCCGGGTTGGCCTGCAACACGGACTCACTGATGCTCAGGGCCTTCTCGTAGTCGTCCTCGGTGGCGTAAACGCCCACGACCTTGATGCCCGGGTACTTGGCCAGGGTGTCCTCGATGGACTTCTGCCGGCGGGCCAGGAACTCCGAGCCCATGCTGCCGGTCAGGATGGCCACCTTACCCTTGCCCCCGATCTCCTTGGCTAGGCCTTCGCCGATATTCTTTCCGCTGGAGACCTCCTCCCAGCCGGAGGCGGTCCAGATCGGCTTGTCCCCGGCGCCGATGTCGAAGCCGAATACGGGCACGCCCTTGGCCATGGCGTCCTCGATCGGCTTCTCCCAGGCCTTGACCTCGGAGCTGGCCAGGATGATGGCGTCGACCTTCCGGTTCACCTGGTCGTTGAAGATGTCCAGTTGCTTGGCCGTGTCGGCCTTCTCCGGGCCGAGGAACAGGTAGTTGATGCCCAGCTCCTCGGCGGCCCTTTTGGCCCCCAGCTCGCAGCGCACGAACCAGGGGTGGCCGACGAACATCGGGATTATGGCGATGGTCATTTTTTTTCCCGCCGTCTCCCCCTTCCCGCCGGCGGCAAACACCAGCCCGGCGGCAAACAGCAATACCAGAAGCACGAGTAAAAGCTTCCTCATCACGATCCTCCTTACCCGCTTGTCTTCTCGCCCCCGCTGACGGAGGCGGAGTTTCCTATAGTAAATCACAATCCCCAACAGCGAGCACTGTAAAATCAACCGAAACTTCTGAAAAAATCTACGATGCCTTCTTCCTTACCACCCGGCAGCGGAAACGGGCCGGGGTGGTGCCGCAGACGGACGTGAAGGTCCGGTTGAAGTAGTTGTAGTCCTTGAAGCCGCTGCGGGCCACGATCTCTTTGATCGGCAGCTGCGTTTCGGCCAGAAGGCTGCGGGCCGCCTCGATGCGCTTGACCACCAGGTAGCTCCGGAAAGTTGAGCCCGCCACCCGGCGAAACAGCGAGCTGAAATAGTTGGGCGAAAGATACACGGCCCGGGCCACGTCCTCCAGGCGGATGTCCTTGCTGAAGTTCTCCTGGATGAACCCTTGAGCCTTGGCGATGACCTCGTGGCCGGCGCCCTGCTGGGGGGTTACGGCGACCGGGCGCCGCCGGGTCTCCAGGACCGAGATGGTCAGGTCTTTCAGCGTCTTCTCCAGCTTGATCTTCTCCAGCTCCCGGCGGGCGAGCTCCCGGGCCTTCAGGCCGACCATTTTTTGCAGGTAAAGCTCGTTTTCCGCCTTGACGATGTAGTTGGCGAAAAGATGAAGGAGCTTGGCAAAGAACAGGAGCCGGCTCTTCCCCACCACTTTCACCCGGCGGTAGGCCTCCTCCAGACGTTCGAAAGTGATGCCCAGCGAGCGCAGGTTCCGGTGGATCTGGCGCAGCCGCCGCGTCTTCGGGGGCTCCAGCAGGACCTGCCCCGTATACATGGAACCGATCTGGGCGCCCTTGTACTCCAGGGCGATGGCTACGTCCACCAGGCCCGCGTGGCAGTGGTAGATGTGGTAGCTCGCCTTGCGTCGGGCCGCGGCCAACCCCTGCCGGTCGCACTCGCGGCAGCGCTCCAGGCCTTCGGAGCTGGCCTGGATGAGCTTGCAGTATTCGCTCTTCTGGTCCTTGGGGTAATCGACGATCCGGCCTTCGCTGCCCGGGTCCTGGAAGGAGATCAGCATCCCGGTGTTCCGGTAGTAGATCTCGCAAAGCTGGCTGAGGATCTTCAGGCTGGTCAGATGCTGCAGGACGGAGTATTCCACAGTCAGGCCCGCTATCAGCATAGCCGCCGCCGGGGAAGAGTGTCAATAAATTTTTGCAGAAGTTTGTTGGCAAATTATAGTGGTTTCGGCGCTTCGGCATGGTATAAAATAGCCTCGCCCAGAGCAAACCAGCGACAGGAGGACCCCTATGGCTAAGAAAGCGGTGCTCAACCCCGACATCGACCTGATCGATTTCCAGCCGGCCAGGTTCCTGGCCTTCCGCGACATGGCGGTCTGCAAGAAGGTGGCCCGCATCCGCAAGGAGGACCTCTGCCGGCTGCCCAGGGGCACGCACCCCGGTTTCCAGGCGGTCATCCGGCCGGTCAAGGACTTCCATTTCCAGATGGCCCTGGACATGCTGGCCCGCATCAGGAAGGCGCTGGAGGAGGGCAAGCAGTTCGTGGGCGTCTTCCCCACCGGCCCGATCTTCCAGTACCAGATGCTGGCGGACATGGTGAACGCGCTGCGCCTCAGCCTGCACCACGTGCACTACTTCTCGATGGACGAGTACGCGGACGCCGACGGGCGGGACATCAACCCCGAGTGGCCCGGCTCCTTCCATTGGACCATCCAAAAGCACTTCATCAGCCGCCTGGACCCCAAGCTGCGCATCCCCGCCAGGCAGATCCACTTCCCGTCGAGCAAGAACATCGAGCGCTATGACCAGATGATCCTGGAGGCCCGCCGGGACCCCGCTGCCAGGGGGGCGCACATCGTGTACGGCGGCACGGGCCTGTCCGGGCATTACTCTTTCTGGGACCCCCACTTGGCGAAGGAATACGGCCTGGACCACAAGGCGTGGCTCGCGGCCACCCCCCGGCTGGTGGAGTTCCACCCGATCTCCACGGTCCAGATGGGGGTGACGGACATGCAGGGGGCCTGGGCCTTCGTGCCGCCCAAGGCCTACACCACGGCCTCCAGCACCATGCTCAACGCCGACTACCGCTCCTGGTGGAACGACGGCGCCGGCCTCACGGCCGACGGCTCCTACTCCGGAGGCATCGTTTGGCAGAAGTTCATCACCCGCCTGTCCCTGCACGGCCCGATCGTGCCCGAGATCCCCTGCTCCCTCCTGCGCCTGGCCCCGGGGGAGGTCAACGTCATCGAGCCGGTGGCCGAAGACCTGAAAATCGAGCTCACGGCCTGAGCGACCCATGAGTATCCGCGAGCAGGTCGACGGCTGGGTGGAGAAGAACCGGGAGCAGATCCTGGCGACCATCGGCGAGCTGGTGCGGATCCGCACGGAGAACCTGCCCCCGGGGGGCAACGAGAAGCCCGGGCAGGAGTACCTGCACGCCTGGGCCTCCGCTTTCCTGCCCGCCCGGGATCTGGACCTATTCGAGGTCGATGACATTCCCGGGATCCGGGAGCACCCCCTGTTCTTCCCCACCATCGAGGGGAGGCAGCGGATCTACAAGGACCGTCCGATCCTGATGGCCCGTAAGACCGGGACCGGCGGAGGGCGGTCCCTGGCCTTCTCCGGCCACATGGACACCATGCCCACCTACGGCAAGACCTGGGAGGTGTTCCCCGACCCCTACAGCGGGCGGATCAAGGACGGGCGGATGTACGGGAGGGGCACGCTGGACATGAAGGCCGGCACCGCCAGCGGTTTCCTGGCCCTGCGCTGCCTGCACGACTTGGGGGTGCGCCTGAAAGGGGACGTGTACGCCGAGAGCGTGATCGACGAGGAAAACGGGGGGGTGAACGGCACGATCGCCGCGCGCCTGCACAACCCGGGCATCGACTTCGCCATCCTGGCCGAGCCTTCCTGCCTGGCCGTGGGCATCGAGTCCATCGGCGGCAGCGACTGGAAGGCGTCGGTGAGCGAGCAGGGCCCCGGCGGTATCGGGCCGGACGCGGACCTCGCCAACCCGATCTACAAGCTAGCCAGGGTGGCCCTGGCCCTTGAGAAATACGATCAGCGCCTGGCAGGGATGCGGGTGCCCGAGACCTACGACCCGGGCATGCGCCTCCGCCTGCTCACCTACCAGCTGGCCTGCGGCGGCGCCGCCTACGCCGAATCGGGGGCCGTGCCCACCTCCGGCCACCTGTATTTCTGGCAGGAAGTCTATTCCTACTGGAGCGAGCGGGAGGCGCGGGCTGACTTAGAAAGGTTCGTCCACCAGGAGCTGGCGGCCTATCCCGAGCCTTCCGGGGGCCAGGTCAGGCTGGAGACGGTAATCCGCTTCCTGGAGGGGCACCGCACCGATCGCCGGCACCCCGCCCTGGCTTCCATCCGCAAGGCCTACTGGGAGCTGGGGCTGGAGCACAATGAGCAGGGCATCCCCTTCGCCACCGACGCCTTCGCCTTTCGCAAGTGCTCGCGCACCGAGGTGGTCATCATCGGCCCCCGGGGCTCCAACCCCCACGGGGTGGACGAGTATGTGGAAGTGGAAAGCGTGCTCCAGTTGATCCGGGTGATGGTGCTGACGGCGCTGGACTTCTGCGCGTAGCTTCGCTGCTGTAATAACAGTAGCTTCGCTGCTGCATTAGCAGTAGCCGGCGGTTGCTAGACCGCCACCTTCTGCAAGTCGACGATCACCTCTTCCCTACCCAGGGCCGAGCGGCCGACCACGCCGCGGCGCTGGAACTCCTGGACCACCGCGGTGATCTCCTTGACCTCCAGCCCCAGGTGGGTGCCGGCCCACTCCAGGAACTCGGCTACCTTGACCCGGTGGCCCTTGAAGGTGGCCGTCCCCTTCTCCACGGCGAACTGGCGCAGCCCCGCCAGGATCTGGTTTTCGCGGTTCGTGATGGTCAGGTTCTGGATCAGCAGGTTGCTCTTTCGCAGGCGCTCGGAGAGCACCAGGATCATCTTCCGGGCGAAGTCCGGGTTGCGCTCGATCATGGACAGGAACAGAGGCTCGTTCATCACCAGCATGCGGCAGGCCGTGGTGGCGATGGCGGTGGCTGAGCGGGGCTTGTTCTCGATGAGGGCCATCTCGCCGAACACGTCGCCGGGCTTGAAGGTGCTCAAGGTCTTGGCGGTGCTGGCCGTGGTGCGCTTGCGGATCTCCACGGCCCCCTGGATGATGATGAACATCTGCTCGCCGGGGTCCCCTTCCTTGAAGATCACCTGCCCCGGCTCGTAGGCTTTCACGAATTTCTTGAAAAGGTCCTTCTCGATCTTCATTGATCCCCCCCTCCTGAGCTCAACGCCGCCAGGACCGGCTCCTCCTCCACCGCCCGGACTTCCGGCCGGCCGACGCCGCGCAGGAGCACGAAGCGCAAGGCCCCTTCACGCCGCTTCTTGTCCGAGCGCATGGCGGCCAGCAGGGTGCGCGGCTCAAGCCCTGGAGGGTTTTCCAGGCTGAAGCCGTACCCCGCCAACATGGCCGCCACCTCTCTGGCCAGCGGCCGCTCGGTGATCCCGAGACGCACTCCGAGCGCCAGCGCCCGCCCTAAGCCCCAGGCCACGGCCTCGCCGTGCCGGAAACGGCGGAAGCCGGTCGCGGACTCCAGGGCGTGGGCGAAGGTGTGCCCCAGGTTCAACACCGCCCGGCCGCCGGTCTCGCGCAAGTCATTTTCCACGATCCGCCCCTTTACGGCAAGGCAGCGGAAGACAGTCTCCTCCAGCGCCGCCGGGTCTCCCAGCAGCAGGTCCGTGCGCCGGGAGCGCAGCAGCTCCAGCAGGCCGGGGTCCCCCAGCAGCGCGGTCTTGATCGCCTCGGCCAACCCGCAGCGCAGCTCGCGCTCGGGGAGCGTGGCCAGTACGGGGATCCGGATGCGCAGCTCCTCGGCCGGATAGAAGGTACCGACCAGGTTCTTGGCGCTTCCCAGGTTGACGGCTGTCTTGCCGCCCAGGGCCGCGTCGACCATGGCCAGCAGCGTGGTCGGCACCAGCGTAAGGTGGCAGCCGCGCATGTACAGGGAGGCGGCGAAGGCGGCGAGGTCGCAGACTACACCTCCCCCGACCCCGACAATTCGGCCGTCTCGCCCCAGCCCCGCCTCCAAGGCCGCGGCCAGAATCCTCTCGGCCCACCGCCAGGCCTTGGCCCCTTCGCCCGCAGGCAGGATCACGGCGCGGGCGGCCCCGCCCCCGTGGAGCCTGTGCACGTTGCGGTCGAACACGGCCAGGCTGCCCGGCTCCTGCCAGGCCGACTCCAGGCCCTGGCTCGTGAAGACCACGCGGGTCTGAAATTCGCCGAACTTGAAGATGAACGCCTCGCTCATTCGGCCCTGCCCCCGAGAGCCCGGTAGGTGGCGAGGAAGTCAGGGAAGGAAACGGCGGCGGCTTCGAAACCGCGCACCTCCACTCCTCGGGGGATGCCGACGGCCAGCACCGCGGCGGCCATGGCGATGCGGTGGTCCGCCCCCGAATCCACAATGCCAGTAGACAGGGCCTGCGGGCCTTCCACTGCGAAACCGTCTTCCGCCAGCTCCACCCTGCCGCCCACGGCTGCGAGCAGGCGGCGCACGGCCTGGAGGCGGTCGGATTCCTTGTGCTTCAGCTCCCCGGCGCCGCGGACCCGGGTGCAGCCGCGGGCGAAGGCCCCCAAAACCGCGATCAGGGGGACCTCGTCGATCAGGGCGGGCACCTCCCCGGCTTCCACCGTCGTGCCCGTGAGCCGACCCGGCTCCAGGCGCAGTCGCCCGACGGGCTCCCCGCCGCTCTGAGCCTCGGCGAGCGCCTCCACCCGCGCGCCCATGCGGCGCAGCACCTCCACGAAACCCAGGCGGGTGGGGTTCAACCCGCAGCCGGTCACCTCCAGCTCCCGGCCGCTCACCAGGGCGGCGGCCAGAAAGAATGCCGCAGAGGAGGGGTCGCCGGGCACCTCCAGCTCGAAAGCCGGGAGCGAGGGCCGAGGCGTGACCACGATCCGGTCGGCCTCCCGTCTCAGGGGCATGCCCAGAAATTCAAGCAGCCGCTCGGTGTGGTCCCGGGAGGCCAGGGCCCCGCCCAGGCTGGACTCCCCGTCGGCGCGCAGCGCGGCCAGCAGCAGCGCGCTCTTCACCTGGGCGCTGGGCACCGGCAAGTCGTAGCGCAGGGCGCGTAGCGTCCCTGTGCCGGCGAGCAGGCTCAGCGGGGCGAGCCTTCCGCCCTGGCGGCCCTCGATGCGCGCCCCCATGGCCCGCAGGGGCTCCACGACCCGCAACATGGGCCGGGCGCGCAGCGAGGCGTCGCCACTTAGCACCGCGTGCATTGGCTGACCGGCCAGCACGCCGGCCAGCAGGCGGATGGTGGTGCCGGAGTTCTGGGCGTCCAGCACGGCGGCGGGTTCGGCCAGGCCGTTCAAGCCCCGGCCGGCCACCAGCCAGGAGCCATCCCGCGGGTCCTCCTCCACGGCGATCCCCAGCTCCCCGAGGCAAGCGCGCGTGGACAGGCAATCCCCGGTGGCCAGAGGGTTGGCGAGGCGACTCACCCCGCCGGCCAGCCCCGCCAGCAGCAGGGCGCGATGGGTTATCGACTTGTCGGGCGGGGGCGCCATCACCCCCCCGATACCGCGGGGGGCGGAGAAGCGCAAGGTCATTCGTCTTCCCAGAGAGCGCGCAGCTCGAGGATGTGCTTTTGGCAGCGCAGCTTGCCCACGGCTTTCTCCTGGATCTGGCGGACCCGCTCGCGGGTGATGCCCAGCAGGCGCCCGGTCTCCTCCAGCGAGTGGGGGCCCTCCCCGTTCAGACCGAAGCGCAGCCTTATAATGCGGGCCTCCCGCCGGCTCAGGTGCCGCAGCACCTCGGCCAGGGTGTCCTGCAGCGCCAGGGTGAAGGCGCACTCGAAGGGCGCCGGTGTGGCGTTGTCTCGGATCAGGTCGGCGAGGCGGGTCACGTTCTCCTCATCGACGGCCAGATCCAGGGAGGTGATGTCCTGCGTGAGCTTCTCCACCAGCGTGATCTTGTCCACCTTCAGGTGCATGTACCGCGCCAGCTCCTCCCTGGAAGGGTCCCGCCCGAGCTCCTGGGTCAGGTACTTGGCCACCAGGTAGCACTTCTTGATCGTGTTCAGCATGTGGATCGGGATCCGGATCATCCGCCCCTTGTCCGCCAGCGCCTTGATTACGGCCTGGCGTATCCACCAGGTGCCGTAGGTCGTGAACCGGCAGCCCTTGCGGTAGTCGAAGCGCTCCACGGCTTCGATCAACCCGATGTTCCCCTCGTCGATCAGGTCCAACAGGCTGAGGCTCCGGTACTGGTAGCGCTTGGCGATGGCCACCACCAGGCGCAGATTGGCGTTGATCATGCGGTGCTTCAGCCGCACTTGCTGTCGCTCCAGGCGGGACTTCTCCCGCGCGTACTCCTGCCGCCCGAACTGCCCCCGGTCCAGCTGACGGCGCAGCCGCTCCAGCCGGCCGCGGTTGCGGGAGATCCGTTCGCCGATCTCCAGTTCCTCCGCCGATGAGAGCAGTCCGTAGCGGGCGATCTGGCTCAGGTAAAGCGCCAGCGGGTCGGCTTCCGGTGGGAGGCCTTCCTGCAAAGGGGTGCGCTGTTCTTCGTGCTCCTGCGGGTTTAGGTTCCCGTTCTCCACTCTCAGCTCCGGGGAGCTTGTGAGGGATCCACTGGAACGCCATCACGATACACAAGGAAGTACAGCTGCGGGATGCCCTGATGGGCGTTCCTGCCGAGCAGGCCTATCTGCGTGCCCTGACGCACGCGGTCCCCCACCGCCACCAGCGTCTCTTCATTGCCGCCGTAGACCCAAGTATAGCCGTTTTCCGACTCGATGAGAACCACGCGGCTGAAGCCCCGGTAGGGACCGACCCACACCACCCGGCCGGCGGAAACCGACAGTACCCGGTCGCCCGCCGCCCCGTAGATGACCGCGCCGGTGATCCTGCCGGCGAGCGCCTCACGCTTTCCCGGGTGCGGCCAGAGCACGGGGCCGGGCGCGGGGGCTGTGGGCTGGGGGCTTCCAGGCTGCGTGCTGCGGGCCCCCGGGGGCAGGAAGAGCCTACGGCCGACGGTCAAAGCGGCCGCCTCGGCCACCCCGTTCAACTTCTGCAAGTCCGCCAGCCCCACGCCGTGGTCGCGGGCGATGCTGTACAGGGTGTCTCCCTTGCGGACCCGGTAGTACGAAGGGATGCGAATCGGGGTGCCCTCGCGCAGCGCGGCGGGGTCTTTGATTCGGTTGAAGGACTGGAGGACGGCGACGGGCACCTCGAAGCGCCGGGAAACCCGGTACAGGGTGTCTCCCTTGGCCAGCATGTAGGTTTCCTCCCCCGCCAGCGGCAGGGCCCCGAGCAGGAGGACCAGGCAGAACAGGGCGCCGGTTCGTGTCATTGGGGAGCCTACCCCAATCTTCGGCTTTCCCGGAGAAAAACTTCAAAAAGCA
>Ga0315295_10004772_pt1 | contig 11573 bp, 8 predicted proteins | sample YL17G14_0_MG_FD_204453 | JGI IMG/M metagenome (GOLD analysis project Ga0315295, IMG submission 204453) | Sediment microbial communities from Yellowstone Lake, YNP, Wyoming, USA - YL17G14_0 | ecosystem: Environmental > Aquatic > Freshwater > Lake > Sediment | place: USA: Wyoming | collected...
GGAAACAAAACAGAGTGGATACAAGATGGGTGGTTTGTAAAAGATTCGATATCTCCAAAAAAACACAGGTGTATTGGGCATTTATCAGAAGAAGCAAAACGCATAGAATTTATGAGCACATCAGTGTATCTACATCCATCGGTAAACGAGGGTTGGGGAATACCAGTTGGAGAAGCTATGGCGTATGGAATCCCGGTTATAACAACCGATGAAACCGGTGCTGCTGATATGATCACTGACGGGGTAGACGGGTTTATCATTCCTATACGAAATCACAACGCAATATCCGAAAAAATTCTCTACTTTTACGAAAATCCAAGCGAGATAAAACGAATGGGAGATAATGCTCGTAAAAAGGCTATGGATTACAGTTGGGATAAAATAGAAGATAAATACAAATCGTTCTGGACTAAACTCTACAACGAAGAAAAATAATATATTTTATATTTTCCGCGCAACTCCGCGCATTACATGTTATCGTTTCTTATAATGTTCATGCACAACGAGTCCAACCACTACCAAACCTGCAATGGCTGCCCCTGCTATTTTGATTAAGAGTGGATCGAACCCAAATATATCGGAGTTGGTATTGATCTCGATTTCAGATTGTGTTTCTGGTTCTCCTTCCCTGCGTATATCAATTAATTCTGCGGTATATCCCCACTCGTCTGGTGTAGATTCCAAATATCCTTCTGGAATTTTTAAAGCTGCGATTACACTTTCTCCCTCGTTATATCCGAGTGTTTGGAGAGTCGTTCCAACGACAGAGTATCTAATTCGATTTGATTGCTCTATATAAAATGCGTTTTCTACAGGAACCGAATATATATGTCCGGATACAACTTTCTTATCAGATGGTTCTTGATATATTATAGACTGATCATAATTTGGTATAGGAACGGTTGCCGTTGCTACCGTTGGTTCACAGTATACAAGTATCGTTGGTTCCCCATCACGAACCCCATGCGACCCTGGTGGCATTTTGGTACATGATGTTATTTTCCATCCAACAGGTGGTGCATACCCATATGGATTTGCAGCATCCGGACATACTCCTCGCGCGTATCCTACTATTTTGTATGGCAAATCATTATCGAGTATCTCTGTAAATCCAAAGTCTTCCGGAGATGGTATGTTGGTATCTGTAATCATATTTATTTTCCTCCTACAAACAATATAAGTCCACCAAGAGCTACAATTCCCAAACCTGCTAATAAATATTTCATATCAATTCCTGTCGATTCCTGTTGTGGAGCGTTCGGATCTGGTACCTGGTACCCACATGCAGTTGAATCCTTTTCTGTAAGTACTACCACTCCGTTGATGCAATCATATCGATCAACATCTCCAGATCCTCCACAAGACCAGGGCTTGTCAGCTATCGGTTCGCATGCCGGTTTGGGAGCGTACCCGAAAAAATCATCCGTTTCAAGCATATACACCATACAACTACCAACTCTCAATGATTACTTGAATATCTGCCTCGCGTGTATTTAAATGTTATGGCAATCCCATGAAATACCTAAGAGACGATTGTGTGAAGCGCCATTCTCTCACTTGTGATCCTTCTCTATCGATTCCCCAACGGAACTCAAGAATCTGATCATTGTGCCACGCTCTTAACTTCGGACATTTAAATTTTGACATTCCTTTAATACGGCGTATCTTTTTACACGTAAAGGATCCCGTTCCGTATCGTTCGTATATAAGACGCAACATATCTTTATAATATGCATTTGCGCTTTTGAGATACATTGTTCTCTAATGTGTTTCCACAGTATAAAAAAGTTGGGGTTTTGAATTTAATCTTCGTTGAGCTCTACAATTTCGCAGTTGTATGAAGCCAAAGTAACGTCGCTTCCCTGATTCTGGAAAAGGAATTGCACGAATACTTCTCCGTCATGACTTTCAACAACGAGCGGTCTTCCCGATCTAGAAGTTCGCTGTTCCTTGTTAGCGGTATCAGCCGAATCAGTTTCGAGTGTAGCCCATGTCCCGGTTCCACTCATGTGCTTAGTCTGAATATGAACAACCGATGGAACTGCAATAGATGTGACTTTAGACTCCCAGATTTTAAATACACACCCTTTAGGAATGCGTATAACATTATCGTTCAAAGCCGCTGCGTTTCCTTGCGCATACCCGTTCCATATTGGACTTGTAAGCAACATAGATCCGCTTGTAGCAGCATCAGCTCCTGTAAGGTAATCCGTATACCCACCAGCAGCCCACGATGAAGTCATAGCGAATATTGAAAACAACTCGGAAGTCATTACATCAACACCCCTTTGGATACAACATCTGGACTTGACAAGATTGCGCCATACTCCTTAATAGCCTGGTCACGCTTGAGATTTGGATACACCGAGAACCCATCAAATCCCCAGGTCTTCTTAAGACCCTGAGTGATTGTCGAATCTGCGGTAGTAACCGGCAACCCGACCCAGTGACACGGATATGATTTCGATAATACATCGAAGATCAAAGATGCGCTGTTCGGGATTTTTACGATATACTCTCCGTATACGAATTCTACACCGAGTTTGAGATTGAGATTTGTATCGTTACCAAAAACGAAACCGTAGTGCATCTCCGGGAAGAAAACCGTCTCGATTTCCCCGAAATTATACCCGAATCCATTCTGATAGTTTGCTCCACCTACAACACGTTCCTTCTGGAAACGGCTTTGGTTAACACCCATCGGGATTTGTAACCCAACGCGAGTAAACCCTGGTGTCACTTTCATCTTAACGTGGAAAACTCTGTCGTTCCATGTGTACGGAACAAACCACATATCAGTTGTATCCCATACGTCGTTGAGTGGGAACTTTTTCCCAGCCGTGTAGGATCTTGATAATAGTTCTCCGTTAAGAGTGGCTGGATTTGCTCCACCATCATATGAATTAAGAACTTCACCAGCTAGTATTGGAGCTTCTCCATAATTGAAAGTCTCAAACTCTTTGTTCTGTCGTGAGATTACCCTGAACACCATAGCTTTATTAGTGTTTGGGTAGTACACGGTTAAAAGCTCGTTGTCTTTAACGAGACCATATTTGTCGGTTACTGCCATGCATTCATCACTCTCCGTGAATAACAAGTGTATATGATCGAAAAGTATTTAAATCTTTTTCTTTGCTATAGATACAGATACTACTGCGATATGTTCATATATAATGAAGAAAGTAATATAACATAGGATTATCTTCGCGTGGTGAATGGATGGCACGATATAGTTTTGATGTTAAAAAGAGTTTGACAGAGATTACTGCCAACCGTCCATTCCAAGACGCATGTTTCGATTCTATAAGAAGTGGAAATCCGCTGATGTTCCCGATCACCGAATACGATGGATCAGGATCAGAGATTTCTTGTCTCGAATACATTCTCGACGCGGTTAGATCAATAGATAATGAGTATGTAGACGAAGGTTTCTTCGAGAATCTTTCAGACCCATCTATAGATTTAGATACTGGTTGCCATCTGATAGATAACGAAGATGTACCCGCATCGTGCATTCCAAAAGTTATAGACGCATATGTTGCAGTATCACGCAACGAATTCAGATTGGTGAGTGGAGACGATGGTGGGAATAAAAACCACACGATATTAACTACAGAAGAATCGAAACCAAAAGTTAAAAAACCAATGAAAAACATAGTTACAAAATATACCAGAGAAATAAGTCAGAATTCGTGCAGACCACATTCGGATAGGAGAAGATACGGTGACAGTAGGGACTACTTAACGTGCTTTGAAAAGCTCATCAATGAGGGTTTCGATGTAGATTTCATAGACGTTACATCTATAGATCCTGGATTCTTCGATATACCAATGTGTCATGGAAATAGTGGAAGCTCAAACGTTTATACTTGTTATAATCATATTATAGGGCGCGCCACTTCGCAACCATCATATCCAACAGATTATAATAGACACAGTAATTGCAAATCGTTGTTACACGATATGATATATTCAAAAAGATTCGAGGATCAACTTTATACGCGCGAGGGGATCTGCGGAGACGATAGAACATGCCTGGATAATCTATTATATCCGAGTCAAAGTATAGATGGTGCTGCTCCAATAAAAGATGTAATTCAAGCATATATGGATAACGGGATAATCGATGGTCAAAGCGAAGGATCTCCGTTTTTTGGAGAAAAATGTAAATATATAGGTCATTCAGACAGTGTTACCGAGAACTGTATGGACACAGCTGTTAAATCAGTGGCGAGATTATACGGTAGTTACGACCCAGTTGTGCAAGGAGTTGCTGGTGCGATTGGAGACGTTTTGCGATCTCAGCCACGGTATGATGGTGATTGTGGATCTATGAAATTTTTGTCTCTCTTATCATCAGTGGAGGATGCAAGACACCACGTTACCGACAACTATGGTCAGTTTTTGGATAAGGTTGCGAACCCGGTATTTGGTCAGTGGACTGGGGATTCCGTAAGTTTCGATCACCTGAAAACAATCACCTGTATCAGTGAATTGGGAAGAACGAGTAGAACAAGGATATCTGGTCTAGATTATGCGTTGGAACTCGGAGTTCCTGTAGATTACGCGATTTATAACCGTGGTATGCCAACAGAACATCTTCTCCGCGATTTGAACTCAGCTGAATGTACAAGCATTGTGACCGGGGATCAGATGCCATGTTTGCAGAAGCTTACAAAGGAACTGATGATTAATTACAAATACAAGGATCCTCAGATAAACCAGAGTACCAAATCTATAATCGAACGTATACTCCAGTCTGGAGGAACAGATGTTGATCCATTGTTGTTCCCGAAAGACGGTGCATTCTTTACAGATTATGTGTTGGATTCCATTTACCATGCCATAATTGTTAGATCATCAGTTGCAATAGAGTCCATGGACTTGCTCGCAGCAGTAATACGCAAGATGGATCAATACTCCGACGACTACGGTGATAAATTCCAGGACACAGAAAAATACAAGCGCGTATCAAAGATATATGATATAATAGAAGAAGTTAATAGACGATACCCTGAAAACGCGCATGCGATTCAATTCCGATCTCCATCTCCGTTAAGATATGCAATGAGAGATTCGTGCATCCATACACAAGAAAACATAGAGAAAGCGATTCAGAGCGGATTCTTTGGATATGGAAAAGCTAAGAGCACAATCGAAGTGTTTTCGTCGTGGTATGGAGTAAATAAAGATAACCCGGATATTGTATCATTGATGACGAGAGAACTAAGTAAGAATAAGAAAGTACTTACAGGATTCTTTAAGTCGTATATCCACACTCAACAGGGTGTAATTAATCCTGAACGAGATGCGATATTCACTCCCGATACATACAAATTATTCGAACTTGCCTATGGATCACCGATGAGCGAATTCTTCAAGCCATCGTTGAAGACTAGGATGTTATACGACGAAATGTGCTTCCACCAGCCTGGGACTTCCGACCAGGATTTCCTTACAGAGATATACGATGATGTTGAAGGAAATTCCAAATTGCGCAGGGATCCAAAGAACATAGTTGGTGTATACGACGTATCTGTTGGAAAATCGGGAGAATGGAGCAGCGATCACATTCTACAATACGCGAGTGCAATTTCCAGAATATTGTATGGTTCTGAATATCCAATAGGAGAACCATATATCATACGAGAAGAGAAGATGCGCGCAGTTCCAGTTGGACTTCTCGAAGCGGTTAACGTATTATCAGATTACGAATTCATTGGGAAGAAATCCGACAACATCCGTGGGAAATTAAGACTCGATGTTTATCCAATAATAAAACCAACCGATGTTACCGGAAATCCAGCTTATGTAGTTAATACGTTCAGAGCCGAAGGAAACGACTTCATGATCGATATGTATTACCAGGATGTAACTGGAAATACACTCCCACAATTGAGAACACAATTCCCAATGAAAGAAGCACTACAGAAATTGCCGAAGAAGCTGAAAGGAAAACTACAGGAAAAATACCCATTCCTATTCGGACAACTAGATGCAGTACTTGCAAAGGAAGTTGATGCGAAGAGCAAACCAGACGAACCAGATCTCAGCACATACAAACTTGTGATAAGCAACAAACCAACCGACATTATCCGTGCATCAGGGTGTCAGCAATGGGATAGCGTCTCTTGTATGAGTATATTCGGTGGAAGCCACAACGATTCTCTCGAATCGTATTTGAACGCTGGAAGTTATATCGCATACCTTACAAAGAAAAGTGAATACGAACCACAGTGGCTGGCTAGGTTGTACATGCACCAGTGCGACAACTGCAAATGTGTTTCCATTCAGGATAGGCTAAGATACTATGAAATTGAACGCGGTGAGAGTAGGAAGTATCCAAACTGGCACTTATTATACGACGCGGTTAAAATAGCTTTAGCTGATAAAGGAATAAATAATGTACCACACTCAAGACACTGTGAATTCAAATGGGGAAGCAATGTCAGAGAGGACATTGAGAACAACGGAGATCCACGATGCGACGACGAAATGAGCGAGCGAATGGATAATTGTGTTGGAGAATGTCAGGATGATTGTGAAAGCGACAGTAAGATCGAGACGTTCCTAGACGATATATCTAGCGATGTTCAGGACGAAGTAGATAGGAGATTTGCTGCTGCTGTAAGAGAGCATACCGTTGAAAATGAAGATGGTGAAGAAGAGCTTGATACAGATGAAGATCAACTCCGAGAAGAGATAGAGGAAGAAGTCCGTGAAAGCTACGAATCTGACTTGCTTGACGAGAGAATATCAGATTGTAAAGATGGGTGTGATGATGATTGCAGCTATGTCAACGACGATTTCGATTGTTTGCAGTATCTCGATGAGATCGGAGCTCTAGACGACGAGGACAGCGACACGTGGACTGACAATGACGATGTAAAGCCACTCGCAAAGGATAGCTCTTCATATAAAGGAATAGTAAAGGAACGCACAGGTCAGGATGAAGATGCGTCTAAATTCGTGCGTCAGGTAAAGACGGAGTTCTGATATGGCAGCTAAGAAACAGAAGAATACCTCCGACTATAAAAATCCGATGACAGCATGGATGGATTACAAATTCGTAAATGCGTGCTACGATTCTCTATCGGAAGATAATCCAATTTATATGGAAACTGACACTGGTGAAAAAATAACATGTATAGAGTACTTACTCAACGTTCCTATTTCTATGCGCGGTAGTCCAGCTGATACACCAACGAATGTTGCAATGTACCAATTTGGAAGAGACGATATAGATTTAACAAAACCGTACTGTAAGAACAGTATAGGTTTGGCAACAAACTGTATCGCGCGCATTGTAGAGTTCCACTCAACTAATGTAAACCGCAGAAATAATAACGTGGAAATGTTCTCTACAGGAACTCCAAAAAATGTAGATGCTTCCGCAATTGCTCCAGTAAACATGAGTAAATTTTAAACACGGTATCACGACCTAATAGAAGAAGCTCAATGCGAAACAGCGCATAGCGAATTTTATAAAGATGATGGCAATAAAGAATATGCAAATAGCTTAAACAAGCTATTCGAAGTAGATCCGTATTTCGGAGTGGCGTATTATCCGGAACAAAAGGATTTTGAGTTTAGAGGATGCTCTACTTCTATAGATGGTACTGCTTACAAACTACCATGCTTAGAGAAAATAATTATAGAAGGTCTTTCATATAAACAGTCTTCTTATAGTGGTTTGGATAGGATACACTATAAAAATGCAAAAAGATTGTTAACCGACTTCATCACACACGGTGATAGGGAGTACAAATTTAATAACAAAATGCTAACTTCAAGACCAGATGGGGATCCGTTCGGATATCCAACTTATATAGATCTTCTTACAGATACGAGATTGAGAATTTCAGACGAAGAAACAACTCACGATTTCTCTACTTCGAGCTTATTCTATTCATACCTATTTGGAGCCGGTAGCCATAAATATGATGTGAAGGGATTGATTCTCGATGTAAATTCAAAGTTCTGCCGAGATAGAGAAACGCGCGAAATGATACCCTGTCTTGACAAAATGCTTATAGAGTCTCTTCACTCATACAACCGATATGGAGGTCAATGGCTTACATCTATAAAAGAACTTGTAGATCACCAATACTTTAAATCGAAACCATGCGCGATGCTCGCACTTGTAACCAAACATACATACAAGGGACAATACAATGATACTCGCGGTATTGGGAGTGGCGATGCTCCAGGAGAATTATTACAAGCAGTTGCTCCATCTTTTAAAAAGATGATCAATGACAAAGACTTGATGTGTAATAGCTGGTACACTGGAGAGCCTGTTCCTGCTAAAGAATATGGTCTTGAGTTAGCAGTTCCAGTTATTGCGATTACAAATATAGATAAATCGGTGCAGACCGGTAAGATATTCGCTGGAGATTGCACAAGTGTAGACGGTAATAAAACAATCACTTGCTGGGAAAAAATGACGGAAATGATAAGCCGTGATACATCAACGTATGGTAAGACCGGGGCATCGGAAGCTAACTTTGCACTTGTAAACTATGCAATGAGAATACCGTTCAGGTTAGATAAATCCATTATACCAGATATAGTAGAACATTTTAACGATGCTGGAGATAGTGCGTTTAGAGAAGATTGGAAAGGTTTACTTATAGATATTATAGACTTCCGCGGAGACGACATGGTTGGAAACATGTGTGCTGATGGTCGAAGCGTATTGGAGCACGTGATAACTGATTTAGACTTAGTATTTGATAGTGCCAGCAGATCTTCAAAATCGTGGCACGATAAGGAAGTTGTAAAAGCTATAAGCCATACGGGAATGTCTAAACAAGAAAAAGACTTTGTTTCAACGAAGGTTCTTCCAAAATTGCAACCAGAAGTTGGACTTAAAACAGTAGCTAAATGGATCGAAGAAGCAAATAAGGACGATAAAACAATATCAGAATTGTGCGATATTATGAAATCGAAGTCCGACTGGGTTAGTGCGCTTACAGCTATTGAAAAGAGAGATCGGTACTCAGAACAATCAGATGTGTTCCAGAATGCATATAAGACGTGCTTTGGAAAAGAATATCCTGATGCATTCGGATACACACTCGAATCGAGAAAGATATTCGACTACCTATGCTTCGCAAACGACGATTTGGATGAGAACGAACTTGTTCAGGATATAATAGGAATAGAACCAGGGAACCCGGATTCACTTACAGGAGCGTCTACATTAAAAGACGATTCACATAACATAGTTGGTATTTACGAAGTTAATACAAATGAATCTTGGAACGAAGACGACATAGAGAAATATGCAAAAGATGTGTCTCAGATCTGGTATGGAAGTGGAAATGACCATGGACTTTACCAGCTGTTTAATATGAGCGAAGATTTCCACGGAGCTCATCCTCCACTTACATCAAATATGGGAACTAGGGATAATCCTATAAAAGCATACGTTGGAATGACTATAGAACCAGTACCAGATCTCGAATATCACGACATATTCAGAACCGTTAATGCAATACGAAATAGTGGCGATTTTAAAATAACACTTCATTATTTAAAACCAGGTGTTAGTAAATACGACGATGATGCTGAATACACAGATTTTGAAAAGGACGTTCAGTTCTCAAACATAATAACGGATCTTCCAAAGAGCGTTAGAAATTACATCAATAAGAATAGTCCTAAATTGTTTAATAAAATGCAGAATGTTGCAAATGCTGCAAGAGTTAAAAAACCATCCGAGGGAAGATTCAAACTCGTTATCAGTAATAAGAGTGCAGACTTAGCGCGCGCAACGTCGTGCCAGCAGTGGGAAGAGAAATCATGTTTGAATCTTGAGAGTGGGTGTTATCGCGGAGCTATTAAGACCTATGCTCACTTCGGAAGTTATGTGGCATATCTTGTCAAAGACAGCCCATACGAGCCACAATGGTTAGGAAGACTTCTCATTCACAAATGCACATCTGGTAAGATGGATGGAAGTAGTGGAACGCTTAAAACACTCAGTATACAGGATTCTAAATCGCACTATACAACAAAACCAAAATACTGGGGTATTGTTTACGATGCGGTGAGAACGATCTTTGCTGACAAAGGTATAAACCAGAACGCAAAGGACTATTGCGGAACGTGGGCGTGGAGACATGCAAACGATAGACTTGTTGATAGATACCAGGATCTGTGCGACGATGAGATTGATAATATAATCAACGAATCTGACGAAATGAGTGATTGTGTAGATAATTGTATGGATCACGCAAGATACAACGAGGAGACAGAAGATGAAGTGAGGGAAGGATGTGCAGAAGAGTGCGAACAGAGTATCAGAGATAATTTCAACTGTGCTGACTTCCTAGAAGGATACTTCGAAGACGATGATGAATCTCCGCTATACGTGAATTATGTTGATACCTCTGAAATTCAGAAAATAGAGCCACACGGCAAGGTATATAACACTATATTGAAACAGCGCATTAATGATATAAGCGACTCTTCAAAATTCGTACAAAAAGTTGAGACTACGTTCTAATCGGAGAACATTAGCTCGCATCCATATGCAAGACTATTAGGGTTGCTATATATCACGGTAACAACTGCTCCAGATAAAAGTAAAAATCTGTTGTCTGGTTGGAATACAATATCCGTTACCGATGTTGCAGCTAAATTCATCGAGAATATTTTTGTTTTAAATGCTGCGCTACTTGTTTGTTGAACTGTGGCGTAAAGTTCAGACGAAGTAGTAGCACTCGATGTGGTGTGCCAGATCATCCACTCGAAGTATGTTCCTGCTGTTGTAACAACACTACTTATTGCAACCGCCCCGTTATTGCTTACACCGGCTGAATGACCAGATATTCCCACGGTTGCGTTAACGGATCCTCCGGACAAATACGCATATACCGATTGTCCAGAAATCTTGGAAATAACTGTAGAACCACTAACATCAACCCAGGCTCCGGAAACGCTCGTTGCTCCACCAGATATATATACGAATACTGAGTTTCCAGATACATTGACGGGTTGACCAGATACGCTAGCCGATAACGAACCTCCAGATATATACACAAAAACGGGTTGACCAGAGATCTCAGCCACTACGATCTGACCAGAGATCTCAGCCACTACGGTCTGACCAGAAACTTCTGAAACTACGGTCTGACCAGATACTTCTGCAACAACTACTGAACCAGATATATCTACTACTGAACCAGATATATCTACAATTATCTCTCCGGATATTGTTGCTGATATAGATCCTCCGGATATATATACGAAAATAGATTGACCGGATACGCTTGAAGAAAGAGATCCTCCGGAAATATAAACGAAAACGGACTCGCCACTTATTTTTGTTATAGATTTTCCGTCAAGTACCGTTCCCATCTTCGCTTACCCCTTTAACAAAAATGTATGAGTCGGGGATAATTAATTATCTCCGTGTTACTATACGTGCAGACCATGTGGTATTATCAAAGTTTTGATACCACATACTTACAACATCTCCCGATACAAGTATCATCGGTGTGTCTGGGTAGAACACGAGATTCTGTAAAACATTTGCTGCAACATTTTCTGAGCACAAGACGTAA
>Ga0315295_10004773_pt1 | contig 11572 bp, 10 predicted proteins | sample YL17G14_0_MG_FD_204453 | JGI IMG/M metagenome (GOLD analysis project Ga0315295, IMG submission 204453) | Sediment microbial communities from Yellowstone Lake, YNP, Wyoming, USA - YL17G14_0 | ecosystem: Environmental > Aquatic > Freshwater > Lake > Sediment | place: USA: Wyoming | collected...
TTTTTATGATTTCCGGCAGTATTGTATCAAGAAATTCCGAAGGACTTACTACAGCAAATGGATATTTGCGCAGATTTTTCAGTTTTTCAAAATGTCTCTTGTCTCCTGTTAAAAGAAAATCAACATTACCTTTTATCGCTGACACAAGCACCGGGACATCCTTCTCGCTCACACGACCGGAATACTTTCTGATCTCTTCTGCTGACGGAAGCGGAATAATTTTAATAGTGCTTTTTGGAAAATATTTTTTATAAACAGGCAAAGCCCGGGGGAGCTTTTTCTTTATATTCCGTTCAATTTCAATGATGTTATACTGCCCTGTGAGCCCGGTAAGAAAAGAAAGTTTAAGCGACAGTATATCAAGTATAATCTTAGGAGCACCCTTGTCGGAGAGAAGCCCTGAAAGAATTACATTTGAATCAAGAAAAATCCTAACGGCATTTTTTGTCATAGGTTTCCTTGTAAAAACCTGCCCGTTCTTCCTCAAGACCGGCTAAAATCTCTTCAGCGGTCAAACCTGATTCCTTTACTATCCTGCGTAACTGTCGCCGTGCCTCATCAAGCTCAAGCCGCCTGGGTGTAATAAGTATTGAATCACCAATGGGGATAATAGAAACCGCCTGCCCTTCTTCAAGATGACTCATCCCCCGAATCTGCTTTGGAATGGTTAACTGGCCGCGAGCCTTTATTGATGTTGTAAATGATTTTACAGCCTGCATGGTTACATCCTCCTGATATATTTTCGGATTTCAGAATATCAGCATTCAGATTAAATAGCAATTACAAAAGAAGACCTCAGCAGCAACAGTGCCCACTTTTTCCCTCCCATTACTGAAAAAACCGCACTTCTTTTTATACCCTTTCACCACGGCCTTATGCCTTGCTCCTTTTCTTTTTCCCTTCACGTCTTAGGTCTCACGATTCACGTTTCATACTATTTGTTCCAGTGAATAGTGTAGGATTAATCCGCTTTGGAGCGGTGAATTGAATTATTGATTTATTTATGGACGTTCCTAAATTTGCCTGGTAGGCGCGCTTGCTGGCTAGCTTTTCGAAGTAAATAGTTTAGGTTTGACTGCTTATAAACTTAAACTTTCTTATTGCTCTTCAGTTCTCTTTCAGTATAAAATAGAGATGGTAACATATCTCATTTAACACATATGATATACGATTTCAAAGATCTGATTATTTACTTCCTATATTAGCTACACTTAGTGCAAGAGGGCATGGAATTCAAATTATCAAAACACACCCAAGATATGATGGTGGAGCGTAAGATTCTTGAAGAATGGGTCCGGTTAACCATCAATAACCCTGATTACGAAAAAGTAGGAATGGATAATAATACTCATTATTTTAAATCAATTCCCGAACATGAGGGACATATTCTCCATGTAGTTATGAATCTCCATGTGTTACCTAAAAAAGTAGTCACTGTATTTTTTGATCGCAGAGCAAGGAGGAAAAAATGAGGCTAAAAGTAGACAAAGAAAGTGATGCCCTTTATTTTAGATTGGACGAATCTTCTATTACCGAATCAGAAGAGGTACAGCCTGGTGTAATCCTTGATTTTAATGCAGAGGGTAAAGTAGTAGGGATTGAACTACTTAACCTGAGTACTAGGATGAGTGCAGAACAGTTAAAAGTCCTCCAGTATGAAACTGGATAGTTTAGAAAGATCATATTTCATATCTTATATCCCGTGTCACAAGTTCAATAATAATCCAGCATCTCACATATCATATATTATTCTTTTGTTCCCCCCCGAAACTCGTCACTCAGCACTTTTGTTCCAGTTGCTATGGACAATGGTCTGTGGATTTTTTATCCTCCATCATGTGTCTTTACCCTGATCCCTGTCCCCTGTACCCTGTTATATAGCCAATATCTAATTATCTAAGCCTGACCCCATCTATCAATTTCTATCTTGATTGTAAAGAGTAAGTTAAGCAGAGGAAGAAGGAGCTCAGGCAAGAATTTTCTGGTGTGAGGATGTCGCCCTGTAAAGAATTGGATTTTTGTTATGGAGATTTCTTTCGCGTTCGCCCCGTTTGATTAATAGTCTATCGGGGAAAGGTGCTCTTTATTGGGTGACCCTTTTTTCTTGGGTTTTTGTTTATCTCTCGGGAACGGAAAACTTTCAAATGCTCCACTATACACAACAGCTATAAGAGTCAAACGTAGACCTGCCTCCTTCATAAGTTGTTTTAGAATCACCGTCCCCCTTTATATTGCTAAATTAAGTGTTATGTCCCCAGCAATACCTGATCTAAAACCTCTGAAGGGATTCCCAAACTGGTCATCATAAGATGCTCCCTTGCCAGATCATCCTCCAAACCTACTTCCCTGGCTAAACGTCCTATTGTTGCAATCACATCAAGCGATGGCAGGGGAATATTGTTTATCACCGAGGCGTCTACTTGAGTGCTGCCATTGGATATCTGAAAGTAACGATTATATAGATTGGAGTTCAATAGCTGCCTGAGACCATATGCCTCTTCCTCCGTCATCTTTCCCCCAATCTTGTAGATGTAGTTGACATGGTTCTCAATAGATAAAGACTTTACATCCAACCAACGCTCCAATAATACACCAGCGTTTATACGTCTTTTACCCTCCTTTGTGCTGAAGCGTTTAATCATTACGTAGTTGCTGTTGGGTATCGTCAGTTGTTTTGTGCTCTCAAGAACACGTACCGCTTTGGCCTTTCGGCAGTTCGCCAAGGGCCAAACCACCTTTCCATCTGTTATGTTCTCCATCCAGATTAAGGGAGCAGATTTAACATTTCTGGAATAAAAATCGAGGAGGTGCTCCACTGCCCTAAAAGGCACCAAAGGCCCCGTTGATGCTTTCAGCCCGAGCCCAGCGAGTGTAAAAGGAAGTCGATCAATTTCCTTTCCTATTGTTTCGTCAACTGTAGTTATCGGAACGCGTATGATTACATCGTTACCTCTCCTTATAGCCACATTTTCAATAGCCACCTGTCTTTCCATCAGTCCCTTGGTTCGATCAGGTTCATTGCGACTATAGGTTATCATGACTGTAGCGTTTTTGCTTTGGCCCTTTAAACCCTTCAGAATTACCATTTCCTGAAGTACACGGTGTTTTTTGAAGACTTTCCTAGAGCCGAAAACATGTATTCTCAAAGGTGTGATCTGATCGAAAAACCATTTTCTGAATTCTTTGAAATATGCCCCCGAAAAATAGCTTCTCGGCGTAAGAAACACCAGCTGGCCTCCTGCCTTTAACAACCTGGCTGCTTTGGCCATAAACAACACATAGATGTTTGACTGGCCTTTGACTATACTGGCCATCGTGGCACTTTCGGCGGAATACTTTCTTAACTTATAGTATGGCGGATTGCATATCACCACGTCATATTGGCACTCACTATTTTCCCACCGTTTTTCAACATCATTTCCAGAACCATCGCTATGAGCCAAGATAAAATTTCTCCGGATTATTCTGTAAGAAATCTCGTGTCCACTCTGGGCCATACTCTTTTTACATGATTTCATATTCATTTCCAATAGCGGCAGGATTTCGCTACAATTCTCATAAAGGTCGAAAGATACTGATATCTTCCTTTTATACAAACGCAAACGCTCGCATATGAGGCTCTCAAATATTCCGACACCAGCCCCCGGGTCCAAAATCTTTAAATTCCTACCTCCCTTGAACCCATCCAGCAATCCGATCATAAATTCGCCTATTCTCTTGGGTGTAAAGTACTGCCCCCTTTCCTTACGGTATTCCAGATCCTGCCTCTGGATATACCAATCTTCCAATCCCTCTGTGAATTCCGTAAGTGTTTCGTCCCTTTTCTTTGTTGGCACCTCGATAGACTTATTCCAAATCATTGGACTCATAATCCTTGCATTGATATGAGGTGGCCCAGGAGAGTATTAGCGTCATTTTTGAAACACGAATGGAACCGCTCAAAATATTTCAGCTGAAAAGCATCCTGGCACTTCCTTACCAGGCTTACCCACTCAGGCTTTTTCCTAAGGTTTTCCGACTCTTGATGGAAGAAGTTAGTTAAGACCAGCTCACAAAGGAGAACTATATCCATGGGAGGAAAATGAAATCTAGGAATTTCCAAATGCTTTGGAAACCAACAGTTCTCCTCATCCAATGCGTCTCCACCAACCTGCAAATGATAAATCGGCTCGGGCATCTTCTTTACGTTCGATGCTCTACAATCAAAATGATACCTCACAATTACTCGTTTACGAGTTTGTTCAAACCTCTCTTCGATTTGCTCACTATCAACACCAACTCTGTAACACATGGTCTTATCCAGTGACCACACCCGCAGAAGCGTTCTGACTTCTCTCACATCATCTCCTTCACCCTCAATTTTTCCTGCAAGATCCACTTGAAGTCTCGTTTCATTTTCCTTGAAGCTCAAGGGGCGCCCCCTTGGAATGGAGAAATTCCATCTAATTCCTTTCCGCTTTTTTGCATTATGTACAAAATCACGAAGCTGCCCTACGGGTTCCAGAAGCGCCTCTTTGCCTAGAGGCGCCAAATATGCCCCCAGGTAATTCTGCTGAGCAATAATCTGCAGATTCCTCAGGTATTCCTCAATCCACATGAGGCTTCCCCACCGGCTTCTTGAGTTTTCGGATCTCAGAGACCATATCTCGCCCCAGAGGATCAAGGAGCTGCTCATTAAATTCATTGGACGTCCTAATTGCTTCGTATGATACCCTAGCTTCGTCCATAACTGTTGGTCTTCCGTCTGGTCTATATGATAGAGAATACTTGATCATTACGGGTTGCTTTAAGATATAACAAACCCACTCAGCAGGGGATTCACCGCTGAAAACGCATGTTGCTCTCTCAACTGGTGCTTTCTTTTTTCTCTCCCACGCTGCAGGAAAGGCGGATCGCAAGGGTAGTTCTTTACCCATTTTCTTCATGATAGAGGTCGCAATCGACTGAAGTTTGGATTTCCACCAACGCCCCTCACTTGGCATAAAAATGCCGGAGTACTCAGCGGTTTTGAAGATATGCTGAAGGGGTTCGGATAAAAAGGCTTTCTCTGAAATCCCCAGGAATGTCGCCGCATGGGCTGCATCATATAAAACTCCAGGATATCTTAGCACGACATTGCGCACCCATGCCGCCATGGCTGCTACCGCCCAGCCTTGCTTAGGCATTACCGGTGGATCGCAAAGGCTCAGCACATCTGAATCTCCTTGGGAAGCCCCCATTAATTTAAGGAGATCATTCCATTGTCCAGTTTTGATTTTTCGAAGTTTCTTGAACCCAACAGCTAGTTGGAATAAATCCTCAAGTTTAGGCGATTCACTCTTGAATACATCCTGTTTATACACAATTTCATCGATGCTTGAAAGTGTTTCCTTGATGCCGGTATAATCCTGAACCTTAAAGACGCTCTTCCTAGTAAATAGTACGATCGGTATATCTGGATGCTTCTGTCTAAGTTCTGTTGTTAGGGTAACGCCCGAAATACCAATTACCTGTCCGTTCTCATCTGGCATGCTAAGATCGTAGTCGACTAGGAGCAGATCAGGGTTTGTCTGCCCTATTCGATTGTAATGGTCTGATGTTTTGGGACTGTTGTGAAGAATTATGACAAATCTGCTTTTCGCCCTTTCATCAGACTCGAACTTTACTTTGTATTTTTGCAGGTCGCCGCTCGAATCGTCTATGTATGCAACTTTAATTTTCATCTTATTCCTCCGCAGGTAAAGTCACCTCTGCGCACGTTATCCAACCTTCCGATGGCTCGCAAAATCGCACTTCGCCGCCATAAGATCGGACAATATCTCTCGTAATCTTCAGGCCAAGTCCAGTTCCAGCACCAAACTTAATGTCTGGTTCACTGTCGCTCTCAAAAGGTTCAAACACAGACTCCCACCTGTAGCTTTGGAGCCCTTTCCCTGAGTCTAGAAACTGGATGTGTACAATACCATTCTCCATGAAACCCGTCACCTCAATCTGTCTTTTGTGCTCTCCTTTTACAGCTTTGAGCGCATTTGTCATTAGGTTATGCAGTACCGAGGCTAATTCAGATCGATACATTCGTGGAGTTCTTAGCTCTTTAGGTACTGTGTTCCTGTAAGTTATTCCCATATCTTTCAGATACCATTTAAACGGACGAAAAACACTTTCCACTATGGGTGAAATAGTCCAATCCCGTTTTTCGGTTCTGCTCTGGGCACCCATGGTCAAACCAAGAAACTCGCCCAATTCCTTTACCATCTCAGTACGGTTGCTGAAGGAATCCAATATGCTGTTGAAATCTTCCCTCTGTGCCTGTGGCATATGTTTCAGCAATACCGACGCAGTGGTCAGCATTTCTTCCATGTCTTCAATCAGGGCCTGCAGCTCATGTTCAAAAATGAGGATGAGCGTCCCCGTAGATGCGAGCACTCTCAACAGGAGGTATTCCTTCTGCAATCTCTCTTTTCCACGGTTGATCTCCTCCTCTTCAGCTTTACGTTGAGCTTCCTCCGCTCTTCTGCTCTCGGTGTACGCTTTCCGGGCCTCATCATCAGCGGCAGCTCGCTGTCCCTCTGTCCTTGCCCGCACTTTTTCTGCATGCTGAAAAGCCCTTCTCTCCTCGGCAATGGCAAGATTCTCCGCCTTGATAAGTTCCTTTTCCCGCCTTAATGCCGCCTCGACCCGAGCCCAAGCTGCTTTACCCCCCTTCTGTCTGGCTTCCTCCTCAGCGCGCCGTCTGGAGTTTTCGGCTTTTCGTCTGTGATCTTCCGCATCTCTTCTGACTTGAGTCGCCCTAGTTGCCTCAAGATCAGCTTTTTGGGCTTCCTCCTTAGCCAGGCGCTTCTCCTCTTCGGCCTTTTTGGCTTCTTCATCCGCCTTTCGTCTTGCTTCTTCTGCCTTCTGCCGCGCTTCCTCCGCTGCTTTTGCTCGGGCCTCCTCACGGGCCCGTCTCTTTTCTTCCTTATCCTTTTGTTCCTTTTCAACTTGATTGGAATACAACACCGTGGCAAAATCAACTCCTAGACGTGCAAATTTTCTAAGCTCGACGAAAGCCTCCCCTGATATTATCCTCTCTCGATTGACAGTTATTTCTAATGCTTTATTCGCCTCCCGAGGGAACACTACATGTCCGAAGACATTTTTGCTACGGAACAACATTAGCCCCGGACGTGTATCTTCTGCACCATGCTGGGCAACCTCCTCGTCCACTGTAACCGACGACCTTGCCCGATCATAGTCTGTTCCCAGCCAGTCGTCCCACTTGCTTCCATAGCCAAAAATCCTGAAGTTGTCGGCATATACCTTTATTCCACCCCGCTCCTCCGCGACCTTTCGCGTTTGAGATAAACCCCACTCTGAATTCTTGAAAAAGTCGAATCGATAGCTAAAAAAATGGGTTTCCATTCTCGCATTCCGTAAATATTTGAACGCCTCATCCCTTCGGAAGCTCTTGGCAATTTGGCCCTTTACCCCCTTAGCAATATGTATGTCATAGGTTGCAAAACCTTTGCTATCAACTTCCGCTGACAACTTCGCCCAAGCATTATTGAAGAACGCTTCATCAAGAGGTTCGACCTGCATCTCGAACTCTGGACACTCGAATTCCACACTAAAGCCGGGATCATGAGTTTCTGGGCGAGTACTCAACTCGGCATCGAATGTTACCGGCGATATCAGGTCAATAAGCTCGATCCTGAGTCGTTTAATGTCGAGTGCGTCCCATGGTTCAGTTGTCAATTTCAACGTTAGAAGGGTCCCTGTGGCCCTTTGCGGCGAAACTGGCTCGGCAGCGTATACCACTGGCGTCGCATTCACGTCTGTGCCCGGTTTAAAATGGGCCCAGGTAAAGGTGGCTTTCAGCAATTCTTTTCTGCCGTGCCCGACCTCTGCAACGGATTCCAACTCCAGAATCCCAGATAACCTCCTGCAAGCGAACCGGCCTATACCTTTCTCACCCGCTTTTTGTCTTCCATATTTTGACGAAACAGGATTTTGCTCTTTATCAATCGTGGCTATTCTCATCCAGGTACGCATAAAGGACCCCAGCGTCATTCCTTCCCCATTGTCTTCGATGGTTATCGTTCCACCCCTTGCCTTTATATTTTTCATTCGGACTACAACACGTGTGGCGTCGGCATCATACGAGTTCTTCACCAATTCAGCCAATGCCACGGCTCTGTCAGTCACGAGTTTCTCACCTAACTGAAACAACAGTCGTGAATCCACGCTGAAATAAGCTGCATTTTCCTGGTCCATATGTTATTCCTCTACCAGTGCCTCTATCAAGGACGATCGACGATCGATCCCATTAGCTCTGCTCTTATACTACTCTGGCAAACCGCATAAAGCAATCATTCATAAAAGAATTGGGGGTCACCCATTAAAGGGCACCTGTCAAGAGAAAATAATTCTTCATAGCAAAAAATGAGTTTTTTGCCGGATGACATATTTGTGCCAAAGAGAACTTGTCTGATTTTCTTATCGCACCCGTTACTTCTTGATCATTGGTTAGCGGTCTTGCCCTGATCCGCACCAGTCACCCATCGGGATTAAGATATTTTTTTGAAAAGGGAAAAAGGGGTCGAGTCTACTCTTGGCTCATTATCATTACATGTCTACGAAAATAAAAAAACTGCCCAGATAGTTCTCTATCCCTTGAGCAGCCAGTATTTTTTATACTCATAACCCTAAGACTAAACATATACCGCACCTCAATAACATCGCACACAGATTTTCCAATGAAATAACTAAAAACTATAGAAATAGTTGTTTGAGTTTTTCTTTATTTCCTTTAAGTTCTTCTGGAGGGCCGGTGAAAGCGACTTTTCCCAACTTGATTGAATAGACTCTGTGACATATATTCAAGACTTCACGAACCTTCTGCTCAACGATGAGAATTGCCACATTTGTTTTTTGATTTATTTCTATAATCTTTTCAAACACAGTTTTTACCAGGTTTGGTGAAAGGCCAAGGGAAGGTTCATCAAGCATAAGAAGTTTGGGTTTTGGAATTAATGCCCGTGCTAATGCCAGCATCTGCTGCTCGCCACCACTCAATTTACCCGCATCCTGTTTCATTCTTTCACCCAAGATTGGAAACAACTTTATTACTTCCTGGATTCGATTTTTAAGCTGCTTCTTTTGAAGCATGAATCCACCAATCTCAAGGTTTTCCATCACAGTAAGCTCATCGAAGACTCGGTTACCCTGCGGGGCAAAAGTAATTCCTCGAGCAACATTCTGAGCAGGGGTTGACCCATTGAGAACTTTTCCATTAAACGAAATATCACCCTTCCATACAGAAAGCAATCCACAAACCGTCTTTAAGACAGTTGACTTCCCCGCACCATTCGGTCCTATAAGGGCAACCACCTCTTGCTCTAAAACTTTTAATGACAGGCCAAATAAAACCTGCTTCTTGCCGTATCCTGTTTCGAGTTCCCTGATCGCCAGCATTCCGATCCTCAGTCTATGTACGCCTCGATGACCCTCGGGTCGTTCCGGACCTCGTCGGGAGTCCCCTCGCTGACCTTGGCCCCCGCGTCCATGAATATGATGTGGTCGCAAACTTGCATAACGGCATCGAGGTTATGTTCTATCAAGATCACCGTCTTGCCCTTCGTGGGCAATCCGCGGATGGCTTCCAGGATTCTATCGGTCATCTCCGGTGCTATTCCAGCGACAGGCTCATCGAGCAGAAGCACATCGGATTTCGCGGCCAAGCAACATACAAGGCTCAGGAGCTTCTGCTGCCCATACGACAGTTCTTCCGCCGGATCGTCCGCCTTCTGTGCCAAGCCCGCCTCATCGAGAAGAGCCAAGGCTTCCTTTCGGTTCTCGTTCTCTCGTTCCTGGCTCCGCCGCCAGTTGAAGAAGACGTTTCGCAGCTTCTCCCCTAGCTGTTGCTGGAAAGACAACAACACGTTATCGAGCACACTTATCTGGCGGACAAGTCGCAGGTTCTGGAAAGTACGGCTGATTCCCAAGTTCGTGATCCGGTGGGAAGGTATCCTGGTGATATCGCTTCCTTTGAAGGTGATCGCACCGCTTTCTGGCGCGAGGAATCCGCTCACGACGTTGAAGAACGTCGTCTTTCCAGCCCCATTGGGTCCGATGAGTCCAAGGATTTCGCCATGCCGAACGGAGCAGGAGAAGTCGGCAAGCGCCCTGACCCCGTCGAAGTTCTTTTCAAGTCCTTGGACATCCAGAAGCACACTCATTTCCGGACCTCTCCGGCGTGGAAGGCATACTCGCCCAGGAGACCCTTGGGGCGCCACATCATGAACGCAACCAGCAACCCCCCGTAGATGATCTGCCGGAGATTTGCTGCCATGGAGCTTGGCAGGCCGATGAATCGCAGCAATTCGGGAAGGAGAACAAGCACAACTGCCCCCGCGACAGGTCCCCACATACTGCCCGCGCCACCGACGATAACAATGGAGATGATGAAGATCGACTCCATCACGGTAAAACTGGTAGGATCGATGAAACTGATGTAATAGGCATACAATACCCCGGCCACGGCGGCCATTCCCGCGCCGATTACAAAAACGAGCACCTTGTAACTGGTGATATTCTTGCCGGCAGCCTGAGCGAAAACTTCATCCTCTCGAATTGCCTTTAGAACTCGGCCAAAGGGTGAGCGCACGATCCTACTGCTGATCCACAGCGTCAACGTGCACATTATGCCCACGAGCGCGAGAAATCCGATGTGCGACGATATTTCCAGTCCAAGGATGGTTGGTTGCGGGATGCCCGGCAAGCCCATTGGGCCACCGGTAAACGAAACCCAGTTGTTCAGAATGCTGAACGTGATGACTTGGAAAGCGAACGTAGCAATCACGAAGTAATCGTCGCGAATGCGCAGGGAGGGGATGCCCACCAAAGCACCAAGCAGGCCGCTAAGAAGAACGGCACAAATAACGTTAGCCAGGAAGGGACTCTGCAATTTTAGGGCCATGATGGCCACGACGTATGCCCCCACACCATAGAAGGCAGCGTGCGCAATGGAAATCAACCCGGTGTAGCCAGCGATGAGGTTGAGGGATACCGATAGGATTATGTAAATCCCTATCAGGATCAGTATGTGTAGCAAGTACTCCATCGGTCAATGTCCTCACACCTCGGCTTTCCGAAGAGGTCTCCCAAGGATTCCTTGGGGGCGGCACAGCAGAAAGGCCAGCAACAATAAAAACGCGGCTGTTTCCTCCCAGCGAGTTCCGAGTTGCCATCCTGCTATCTGTTGAAAGGAGGTCAGGAGAACCGACGCGACAGCTACACCAAGCGCTTTCCCGTTTCCGCCCAGGACAACGGCTACAACTCCAAGCAACAACATGGGCAGGCCCATCGTGGGTGTCATACCCACATCAAAGGCTCGAAAGAGTCCCACTGTACTCGCCAGAAACGACCCTAAGCAGAACGCAATACCCATGGTCTTGTCGAATTCAATTCCACTTACCTTCGCGAGCTCGGGGCTGTCCGCGACTGCCCTCAGGGACAAACCGACCCTCATTCTGTCCACAAGAAAAACCTTGGCCAAAAACACTGCAACCGCAACTCCCATCACCGTCAGTTGGATGCCCGTGATTCTTGCCCC
>Ga0315295_10004774_pt1 | contig 11571 bp, 11 predicted proteins | sample YL17G14_0_MG_FD_204453 | JGI IMG/M metagenome (GOLD analysis project Ga0315295, IMG submission 204453) | Sediment microbial communities from Yellowstone Lake, YNP, Wyoming, USA - YL17G14_0 | ecosystem: Environmental > Aquatic > Freshwater > Lake > Sediment | place: USA: Wyoming | collected...
GTGGTGCAATACCTGAAGGTACGATCGATTCAGAACTGTTCGGGCATGAAAGGGGCTCATTTACAGGAGCTACTGACAGCAGGAAAGGATATTTCGAGGTCGCCGACGGAGGGACAATATTCCTTGACGAAGTTGCGGAACTGCCGTTATCGACACAGGTAAGACTGCTGAGGGTTCTTGAGACGGGCGAATTCATCAGGGTGGGTTCCTCAAAAGTCCAGAAGACAAACGTGAGGGTGATAGCCGCCAGCAATGTCGATGTACCGACAGCCATTGATCACGGCAAATTCAGGGAAGATCTTTTCTACAGGCTGAATACAGTCCCGATAAAAATTCCTTCCCTCAGGGAAAGAGGCGATGACATTGTACTGCTGTTCAGGAAGTTTGCAGTTGATTTTGCGGAAAAATACAGGATGCCTGCAATAAGGCTTGATCATGAGGCCAGAAACCTGCTGCTTAATTATTCATGGCCCGGAAATGTACGTCAGCTGAAAAATATTACTGAACAGATCTCAATAATCGAAAGCGAGCGGGAGATCAGGGCAGCTACCCTGAAAGCATATATTCCGGATTATGATGGAATAAAGCTGCCTGCCGTTATAAAGAAAGATGACGGAAAGTCGTTTTCATCAGAGAGGGAAATTTTGTACAAGATCCTCTTCGATATGAAAAGTGATGTGAACGATCTGAAGAAGCTGGTTTATGACCTTATTCAGCGTGGCGATGTTGAGGTACCCTTCAATGAAACAAATTCACGTGCGATCAGGAATCTCTTCAGGGAGGTGAAGGAAGAAGTCCCGGGTCCGAAGATAACTGAACCGGCTTCCGTTGATTTCTCAGCACGGCAGGGAAGAGAAGATATCCAGGATACTGAAGAGATAGTGGAGGAATCTTTGTCACTCGCTGACAAGGAGGTGGAAATGATTAAAAAAGCGCTGGAGAAATTCAGCGGAAAAAGGAAGCTGGCTGCCCATGAGCTGGGTATTTCCGAGCGGACTCTTTACAGGAAAATCAAGGAGTATGGAATTGAATCGTAGAAAATACAGAATTACCGCCAGTCACTGTCTCCAGACAATTTTTTTTGTAGCCATGATAGGGCTGCTTGATGGATGTAAGGTAAGCTATTCATTTTCAGGCGCAAGCATTTCTCCGGATGTAAAAACCATAAGCATCCAGTATTTTCAGAACAGGGCAAACCTGGTTCAGCCGGGGTTAAGCCAGTACCTGACCGATGCACTGATTGACAAGTGCAAGGCTCAGACAAACCTGGGGCTTGTGAATGGCCTGGGTGATGTCAATTTTGAAGGAGAGATTACTGATTACAATACCAAGCCGCTGACTGTAGCTGCTGATGCCCAGGCCGCAACAAACAGGTTTACAATAACTGTCAGGGTGAAATTCACCAATGCCATCCAGCCTGACCTGAGCTATGAACAGTCGTTCTCGCGATACGAGGATTACGACAGCAATAAAAATCTCAGTGATGTGGAAAAGGATCTCTCTGATAAAATAGTTGAGCTCCTTATTGAAGATATTTTTAACAAGGCTTTTGTGAACTGGTAAGCGGATGAACAGGAACGATTTTTTAAGAATGATTGAGACCTCAGGCCCTGCTGACCGGCAGACGATTGTTGAGGTAAATGAGCTTATCAGTGTCTTCCCTTATTTTCAGAGTGCTTACCTTCTCCTCCTCAAAGGGCTTCAGAATACATCAGATGTAAAGTTCGAGAACCAGCTCAGGAGCTGTGCGATGCATATTGCTGACAGGGAGGTGCTTTATTATTTTCTGGAAAGGCAAAAGGAAGTAATAAAAGAACCCAAAATCACTGTCGCTGCCCCTGATTTACCGGTGGCTGAGACTGGTGGTGATACCCAGCAGACAGTCATTGAAACTGCGAAAAACAGCCAGGATCTTATTAATGAAATAGAAAAGGACTCTCAGTCTGAAGCTGCCGGGGAAAAAGAGATAGAACATCCGGTCATGATCTCTACGGAATCAGGTTTTGACGGATCGGATACGACGATACTTGTTATCGACGAAGAATCAGGATTTATAGAGGAAAGAATAGTTTACATGGATCCCGGATTCTCCATTCCTGAGGTAACAGAGCTCCTTGAACTTGAAACGGATGAAGCAACAATACCCGGTCAGTCAGAAAATAATGGGCAGCCTCAGGAACCGGCACCTTCAAAGAAGCAACTGCAGTCTGAGCTTATTGACAAATTTATTTTTGCAAATCCGAGGATTGAACCGGTGCGTGAAAAATCCGGCAAACCCATTGAGGACATCTCCAAACCATTCGTCGAGGAGCATGGCAGCTTTGTAACAGAAACACTTGCAAGGATTTATGTCAACCAGGGATACTATTCCAGGGCAATAGACATTTATGAAAAATTAAGTTTGAAATTTCCGGAAAAAAGTAGTTACTTTGCATCGCAAATTGAAAAGGTGAAAGAGTTAATCAAAAAGTAACAAGATGGGAATATATGTTTTCGTTTCGGTCCTGGTTATAATTGCCTGTGTGTTCCAGATAATGATCGTACTGGTTCAGAATTCAAAGGGCGGAGGACTGGCAGCCAATTTTACGTCGGCAGGACAGACGATGGGTATCCGCAAGACTGCTGATTTTCTTGAAAAGGCGACGTGGACGCTTGCAGCCGCTATCCTGATTCTTTGTGTCGTTGCAACCGCCACTATACCACGCGGTTCAGGCGAAGGACAGTCGAGGATCAGAACCCAGATTGACAATACTGTTGATCCAAATGCTGTTCCAACACTCCCGACAGCAGTTCCGGCAGCCTCAACAACTCCGTCGACGGAAGGGACCCAACCACAAAATTAGTTAAGTACAAAAAGGATACTAAAGTGTCAGATTGTCACATGCTGACACTTTTTTTGTTTAAAATGACATATTTCGGCATTTGGCATAAAATGTGATAAAAAATAAAACCGGTAACCGATTTTTAACTTTAAAACTAAATAATATGGCACAATTGAAAGGTAAAATTCTGGCAGGAAAGGTCCTTGTAAAACCTTATGAAGCTGAAGCTAAAACTGCCAGCGGGATTATAATTCCTGATTCAGCAAAAGAGAAACCCCGTCAGGGAAAAGTTATTCTTGTTGGCGCAGCCAAGAAAGATGAGGATATGGAAGTAAAGAAAGGCGATGAAGTTCTTTACGGAAAATATTCAGGGCAGGAGCTGACCGTTGATGGAGAAGATTATCTGCTTATCTCACAGTCAGATATTCTTTTCATAGCTTAGTTTAATAACAATTAAAATTATTTAATATGGCAAAAGAGATTAAATATAACATTGAAGCACGCGCCCTTCTTAAAGAAGGAGTTGATCAGTTGGCAGATGCGGTCAAAGTGACCCTTGGCCCGAAAGGCCGTAATGTTGTCCTGGAGAAGAAATTCGGAGCTCCCCAGATCACAAAAGACGGTGTTACAGTCGCAAAGGATATAGAGCTGTCAGATCCATATAAGAATATGGGTGCCCAGATGGTGAAAGAAGTTGCTTCGAAAACAGGGGATATCGCCGGTGATGGTACAACTACAGCAACAGTACTGGCTCAGGCTATTATAAGTGTAGGGCTTAAGAACATTACAGCAGGAGCAAACCCAATGGATGTCAAAAGAGGCATAGATAAAGCGGTTGAAAAAGTAATTAAGCATCTGAAATCACAGGCAACAGTTATCGGTGATGACCTTTCTAAAATTGAGCAGGTTGCACGAATTTCTGCAAATGATGACCAGGAGATAGGAAAACTTATTGCTGAGGCTATGAGCAAAGTTCATAAGGAAGGAGTTATTACAGTTGAAGAATCAAAAGGAACTACTACTTCAGTTGAAGTTGTTGAAGGGATGCAGTTTGACCGTGGTTATATTTCAGCATATTTTGTTACCAACACAGAGAAAATGGAAGCTGAACTGGAAAATCCTTATATACTTATTTATGACAAGAAAGTATCTTCAATGAAAGATATGCTTCCAATTCTTGAAGCATCAGCTCAAACAAGCAAACCGCTTCTTATTGTAGCAGAAGATGTTGAAGGTGAAGCTCTTGCAACACTCGTTGTGAACCGTCTTCGCGGTTCCCTCAGGGTATGCGCAGTGAAAGCTCCTGGTTTCGGCGACAGAAGGAAAGAGATGCTTGAAGATATCGCGATACTTACAGGCGGGACAGTTATATCTGAAGAGAAAGGCCTTAAACTGGAACATGCAACTCTTGATATGCTTGGTACTGCTGAGAAGGTGACTGTCAATAAGGAAAACACTACAATAGTAAATGGTTTCGGTGACAAGGAAATGATCAAAGCCCGCGTAGGTCAGATCAAACAACAGATGACAACAACCACATCTGATTATGATAAAGAGAAGTTGCAGGAACGCCTTGCCAAACTTGCAGGCGGTGTTGCAGTTCTTTATATCGGAGCTGCCTCTGAGGTTGAAATGAAAAACAAGAAAGACCGCGTCGATGACTCACTGCATGCGACCCGCGCTGCAATTGAAGAGGGTATTGTTCCGGGTGGAGGTGTTGCATATATCCGTGCAATTGCATCCCTTGTGGGTCTTAAAGGCGATAATGATGATCAGACTACGGGAATTGAAATAGTAAAACGTGCAATTGAAGAACCTTTACGTCAGATAGCTGTCAATTCGGGTAGAGAAGGCGCTGTTGTAGCCCAGAACGTAAAATCAGGCAAAGGTGATTATGGGTACAACGCACAAACGGATAATTATGAGAGACTTAATAAATCAGGCGTTATTGATCCTGTTAAAGTTGTCCGTGTTGCTCTGGAAAATGCAGCATCAGTTGCAGGAATGTTTCTGACAACTGAAGCTGTTGTAGTTGAGGAAAAAGAAGAGCATCCAGCAATGCCTCCTCAGGGCATGGGCGGCGGAATGCCGGGGATGATGTAAAATGATTGCCCCCTGCCCCCTAAAGGGGGTCTAATCATTAGACATATATTAAATGTAGAGTCGGGTCGCAGACACGACTCTACTTATTTTAGTCCCGCAAGGCGGAATTGGGGGGCAAAAAGTTATTTATATCTTTGCACCTGATTAAAAAATTGCCGGACTGATGGATAACATCCGTAATTTCTGCATCATCGCGCATATCGACCATGGTAAAAGCACCCTGGCCGACAGGCTCCTTGAGAAGACCAATACAATTACGGAAAGGGAATACCAGGACCAGGTTCTTGATGATATGGATCTCGAGAGAGAAAGAGGCATCACCATCAAGAGCCATGCAATCCAGATGGAATATTCATCCGGCGGGAAGAAATATTTTCTGAATCTTATCGACACCCCGGGGCATGTCGATTTTTCCTACGAAGTATCAAGATCCATTGCAGCATGCGAGGGAGCCCTTCTGGTTATAGATGCAACCCAGGGAATCCAGGCTCAGACAATTGCCAATCTGTACAAGGCAATTGACCATAACCTGGAAATCATACCCATCCTCAACAAGATGGACATGGCGAATGCAATGCCCGAAGAGGTAAAGGATCAGATAGTCGATCTGCTTGGCTGCGAACGCGATAGCATAATTGATACAAGTGCAAAAACGGGAATGGGAGTCGACAGGATCCTGAATGAGATTGTCAGACGCATTCCTCCTCCCAAAGGCGACAATGAAGCTCCCCTGCAGGCCCTTATTTTTGATTCGATTTTTAATTCTTTCAGGGGTATTATCGCGTATTTCAAGATTATGAACGGGACAGTCCGCAGAGGCGACAGGGTAAAATTCGTGAGCTCCGATCATGAATACAATGCCGAAGAAATAGGTGTGCTTAAACTAAAACCTTCTCCCCGGGAAGAGATGGGAACGGGCGATGTTGGATATATCATTTCAGGGATAAAGAACTCTTCTGAAGTCAGGGTTGGTGACACAATAACACAGGTAAATAATCCGTGCGGCAAGGCAATTTCCGGTTTCGAGGATGTAAAGCCTATGGTTTTTGCCGGGATGTACCCTGTTGATGCCGATGAATATGAGGATCTCAGGAACTCCATCGAAAAGCTTCAGCTTAACGATGCTTCCCTTACATTCGTACCCGAATCTTCGGCAGCTCTCGGCTTTGGATTCAGATGCGGTTTTCTGGGATTATTGCACATGGAGATAATCCAGGAGCGCCTCGACAGGGAATTCAACATGGATGTGATAACAACTGTGCCTAACGTCTCCTTTAAAGTCATCACAACGAAAGGAGAAGAGATTGATGTTCACAATCCTTCGGGACTTCCTCCTGTAAATCATATCGAACTCATTGAAGAACCTTATATTATAGCCCAGGTAATAACCCTTTCGGATTATGTTGGTCCGATCATGAATCTGTGCATCGATAAGCGCGGGATACTTAAAAACCAGGTATATCTGACAAGGGACAGGGTGGAGCTTACTTTTGAGATGCCGCTTTCAGAGATAGTATTTGATTTTTATGACAAGCTGAAGAGCATCTCAAAAGGTTATGCATCATTCGATTATTATTATACCGCTTATCAGAAAGCCGACCTGGTAAGGCTTGACATTCTTCTCAACGGCGAAATGGTTGATGCCCTTTCCACGCTGATCTACAGAGGCCATGCATATGATTTCGGGCGAAAGATGTGCGTGAAGCTTAAGGAGCTGATCCCGCGGCAGCAGTTCGATATTGCAATACAGGCTGCCATTGGTGCAAAGATCATTGCAAGGGAAACTGTAAAAGCGGTGAGAAAAGACGTAACGGCAAAATGTTACGGCGGCGATATCACGAGAAAAAGGAAGCTCCTTGAGAAACAGAAGAAAGGTAAAAAGAGAATGCGTCAGATAGGCAATGTAGAAGTCCCGCAGCAGGCATTTCTTGCCGTATTAAAGCTCGACTGACACCTGGATTTATTTGATAAGCTTATATCCCTTACCGTGGACATTCAGGATTTTAACCGAAGGATCATTCCTGAGATATTTTCTCAGCCTGGTTATATAGACATCCATACTCCTGGCGTTGAAATAATTGTCATCGATCCAGATCGACTTAAGCGCAAAATTTCTTTCCAGTATTTCATTACCGTATCTGCATAGAAGCTCGAGCAGCTCCGATTCCTTGGTAGTAAGCTTAATAGTCTGACCGCTATGGACCAGCAACTGCTTCAGGGGATCGAATGTATAGCTGCCCATTGAATACTTATCCTCCTTCTTTGGTTTAAAGGTGCCGCTGGCCCTTTTCAGGATTGCCTGTATCCGGTAAAGCAACTCCTCCATTGAAAACGGTTTTGTGATATAATCATCAGCACCTGAGCGGAATCCCTCGAGGACATCCTCCTTCTGGCTTTTTGCAGTCAGGAATATAACCGGAATATCCGGACTGCTTTTCCTTATCTCTTTTGCAAGAGTAATGCCGTCCATCTCTGGCATCATAATATCAAGGATGCATATATTGTATTCTTCCCTGGAAAATGCATCAAGTGCAGAAGTGCCGTTTGAAAACAATGATGTTTCAAAATTTTTGGCGTTGAGATAGTTCCTGAGCAGGCTGCCCAGGTTACTGTCATCTTCAGCAAGAAGGATTTTTATGTTCTTCATTTTTGAGCGGTTTGAGGAATGTAAACAATGAATTTTGTTCCTTTATTTACCTGGCTTTCTGCTTTAATGATTCCGCCATGTTCTTCAATTACCTTCTTTACGTAACTTAAGCCAAGGCCGAATCCTTTCACATTATGAACATTTCCCGAAGGAACACGGTAGAACTTGTCAAAGATCCGTTTCAGATCTTCTTTCCGGATGCCTATGCCTTTGTCTTCAATGGAAATCACTGTTTTCTTTTTGGTATTTCTGGTTGATACAGTAATATCGGGTAAATCTGAAGAGTATTTGATGGCATTATCTATAAGATTCGAAATTGAATTGAGAAAATGTATCTCGTCGACCAGTGTAAAAGTTGATTTTGCCTGAAAGTCTTTTCTTATTATTCCCCGGCAGGCGCTGATCTGAAGAGAAAAATTCTCAATCGCTTTTGAAAGAATATCATGAATGTCAATGCATGAAAGATTAAGCTTCATCCTGGTCCTTTCAAATATGGCCATCTGAAGTACTTTCTCGACCTGGAACTTAAGGCGGATGGTCTCATCGGAAATAACCTTGGCCAGACTGTCGAAATTCTTTTTTTCTTCAGGGATACTCTTGTCAGCCATCATCTGGGATGCCAGCGAGATTGTCGATATCGGCGTTTTCAGCTCATGGGTCATATTGTTGATGAAGTCGCTCCTTATCTCCGAGATCTTTTTCTGACGGAAGATAACGATGAAGGTTCCTGTCGCAAGGAGGAGCAGCATGGATGTAAACAGAATGGACAGGAATCCCAGACTTCCGATCTTTTCAAATTTATATTGCTGTTCCTGATGACAGTACATTACCAGCTGGTTCTGCCCTGGCAGGGGATCATTAGGGAAAAGCTGGATAATGAATTTGCTTGTTCCCGGTTCGTTGATAAAACCGGGAGTCCTCCATATAACACCTGACTGGCCTGAAAGAATCGAGAATTCAAAATCGAGGTTTATCCCGGCATTATTCAGTGATTTCCTGATTAATCCCTTAAGATTTTCAAAATCAATTCTTTCCTTAATGTCAGGAGTATTATGTAGAATTTTGTCCATTATATTTTCAAGGAAGACTATCTTGTTAGTGACACGCCCTTTTAATTCCGCGCTGATTGACTGAGGCGATGTCTCAGTTGTTTCAACAGGAATATATGATGAGATATCAGCGTCAGTGATGAAAATTTTCTGCCCCGAGCTGGTAATTGTTATAGGTTCATCAGGGTCATTGAGTCCGTACATTTCGAGAAGCTCTGAATTAGGCTGATATCCTCGAAATTTACGTGCCAGCGGAGAGTTTGCTGGTACAATAGCCGTTACCGAATCGGATGCTGCGGAACCGGTTTCCCTGAGAATCGTGTTGACCAGTTCATTTTCCTCAAGATCAAGGACAACCGATTCAAGGGCTTTGTTGGCCAGGGTCCGGAACTGCTGATCGGTAATATTGATAGCATTCCTTATCCAGTAAAGCTGAATGAGAATAAGTCCAGAGATCGCAAAGAAAAAGAAAACCGCCAGTAATACTATCGTTCTCCGTTTCATACCAGACAAAAGTACGACTATAAATAGTTTAAAATTTCAACCTTTAACTTTCTTTAACACCTGCTGGTTGTTTAATCTGTGTTATTATTCTGACCCTGTCAGCAGGAGAATAAAATAATTTAACATTTTATTAAGATATTGTTAATTTCCAGTTAATTAGCCGAAAATATTTTTTTATGCCGGATAAGGGGATTATCTTTGAATTGTGTTTGGCACGATATTTGAGATATAATTTACAGAGGTTTTTTTCATAGGTTAGGTTAGTTTTAGGGTTATCAAAAAAAGGGCCGCATTCGTTCTGAAGCGGCTCTTCTCTTTTTAAAAGGTCAGGTCAGTTAATCAGGATTAATTATTATGCTTTGGCAGGTGCATTACTTTGACAACTTTGATATTCTTGGTACCTGCCATATGGTAAATGTGCTTTCTGATATAGGTAGATTTTTTCTTCTGCAGCCAGTTGAGATCAATAATGAAGAATGATCCGTCATTAAGAAAAAGCCTGATTTTTCTTTCTTTATGTGGCAGGACCATCTCCTTTATATCGGACCAGGGAAATGAGTATTTCTTGGGATTGATGACTCCATACCTGAATTCAATTTTGGTATCATCAACCAGGAAGAAAAGATCATCTCTTTTTATTGTTGCAAAGGCTGCAACTATACCGACGATCAGACATATCCCGAAAGGGGCAAGGGAAAGTGATGGTTTGATATGATGCAATCCGAAAACAGGGCCTGCCAGCAGAACATAGACCCCTCCGATGAAGAATGCCGCAACGAAGATCCATAAAAGTATTTTTCTCCCCTTACTGAACTCCTCCTCCGATAAATTATAAAAAAGGTTTTCCATTTTCTATTGGATTATATATCGCAAATTTTTATCCTTAACCGATTCAGGATCCAGATTAAAAACTGCAGTTACGCAGTCTGTATTCCTCAGCGATAATATGATCTTGCCTGGATCAGCTTCATTATCAGGATTATAAATCCTGAAAATATAATCTATATTTTTAAGTTTCCTGAGAAGAAAATTCTTCCCCTGGCGGTTAGATACCAGATCATACATCAGGGAATGAGATGCTTCAGAATCCGTAAATCTGCTGAATGTCATGGTTGGTCCGGATCCTTCGGCGATAATTACCGGATGAGCGGACTTAAGGGAGATCTTTAATTTTTTATTCAGGGCAAGTGATAATTTATAATCAGGTTCTGTTGAAACAATACCAATCATGGCAGAGTCATTCGTCTGGTTTATTTTTAATTGTACCCGCCTGATCTTTTGAGTGGGTTTCATGTTTTGCACCTTAACCCATAAAGGTAGAAAAAAATAGAAGATTCTATGCTAAATCCGCGGAAATATCTTTAATCCTCTCCCAGGCCCGGCTTGAAGCTTCCTGCTCGGCTTCCTTCTTGGAATCTCCCTGTCCTTTCCCATATTCTTCCCTGTTTATGAAGAGCGTAGTGCTGAAAACCGATTTCCTGGAAACAAAGTCATATTCCTCATTATATGTGAAAATAAGGTTTGTTTTGTTTTTCTGGACCCATTCAAAAACGAGACTCTTGTAATCGGTATCAGTATTGATGATTATATCTAAATCAAGGTACCTGTCAAGCACTTTGCTTATAAAAAGCTTCTTTGTCTTCTTGAATCCCTTGTCGATGAATACCGTGCCTATTAATGCCTCAAATGCATCACCATAAAGGCTTTTTGTCGGATGTGACGGATTCACATTGCTGACGAGGATATTATTCAGACCCATTGAGATGGCAAGCTGGTTCAGGACATCCCTGTTGACTATCCTGGAACGGATCTTGGTCATGAAGCCTTCGCTGGCATCAGGAAATTTTTCAAAAAGGAAATCTGAAAGTATGGCATCGAGTATGGCATCTCCCAGGTATTCAAGTCTTTCATTATTTATTTTATTGCCGTCAGGGAGGGTAAAGGTTGCTGAGCGGTGTATAAATGCAGCTTCGTACAACCGTAGATTACCGGGTTTGAAACCCAGTATTTTCCTCAAGCGGGAGCCGAACTCCCGTTTATCAAGAATATATGTGCCATTTGATTTTTTGCCTGGGAAAGACACTAAACTTCTGCTTTTTGAATAACTACAGAAGCATTATGGCCGCCAAAGCCAAATGTATTGCTGATGGCAACGTTTACTTTTCTGGTCTGGGCTTTGTTGAGAGTCAGATTCAGCTTCTGGTCAATATCAGGATCAGGAACTTTAAAATTAATAGTAGGAGGAACAATATCGTGGTAAACTGCCATTATTGAGGCAATTGCCTCTACAGCACCCGCTGCCCCAAGCAGGTGACCGGTCATCGACTTGGTGGAACTGATGTTGAGTTTGTAGGCATGTTCCCCGAAAACATCGATAATTGCTTTTGTTTCAGAAATATCACCCAGAGGAGTAGCTGTTCCGTGAACGTTTATATAATCAATATCT
>Ga0315295_10004775_pt1 | contig 11570 bp, 10 predicted proteins | sample YL17G14_0_MG_FD_204453 | JGI IMG/M metagenome (GOLD analysis project Ga0315295, IMG submission 204453) | Sediment microbial communities from Yellowstone Lake, YNP, Wyoming, USA - YL17G14_0 | ecosystem: Environmental > Aquatic > Freshwater > Lake > Sediment | place: USA: Wyoming | collected...
TCCCGCATTCTTCCATCGCGACCTGGCGGTGAGCGACCAACTGGGCTGCATCCACCAGCAAGCGTGCCCCATAGCGATGAACGATGCGACTGATCTCCGCTAGATCGTTGAATATGCCGAGGACATTCGAAGCTCCGCTCACGGCTACCAGCTTGATGCGCTCGGAACTTCCTGTTCCACCCTTGCCGTGCTGGCCCTGCTGGTTGTAGGCGCATAAGAGTGCCTCCAGTTCGTCCAAGTCCACAAAGCCTTCAGCATCCACCGGCAATCGGATCAGCGAACAGCCGGGAACCATGCGCCATGGCAGTTCGTTCGAGTTGTGCTCGAGGAGTGTGTTCACCACCACCGGCTGGATACCTGTTTCGGGCTCATTCCGCAGGCTTTCGGCCACCAGGTTGATGGCCTCCGTGGTGTTTGCCGTAAAGATCACATCATAGACTGCCAAAGGCGCTCCCAGTACCTCGGCGCAGATAGACTTGACCTCATGAATGATCGCTTGCTGGATTTGACTGGACTGACGCCACGTCTGGCAGACGGCGTTCCAGATCGGCGCGAAAGTCGGCGTGCTGGCGCCGTTATCCAGGTTGATGAAGGGCCTGACACCTTCCATCGTGGGGACATGAAGACCGCGACCGATCAGGGTCTGCTTTAGTTTGGCCGACAGTTCTTGCCCGGAGTATTGTTCCAGTTCGTCGTGGTACAGAATATCGCTGGCCGCCAGATTTGCGGCGATCGAATCCTGGAATGCGTCTTTTCCAAAAAGCTGGATCAAATGCAGTGCCCTGGCAAAGGCGATAACGCTCACGATCGCGGGCGTGCCGGCTTCGAATTTGTCCGGTCCTTTGGCCCAGATGACCCAACCGGGGGAGACCAGCCTGGCCGTCCCTCCACCGGTCTGGAAGGGTACGCTCTTGAGCAGCGCCTTGCGTTCGACTATCAATGCCCTTACACCCAGCGGCAGGCCGATATCCTGGCTGGACACAATTTGGTAACTTCTTGGCTTGAGGAGTGCTCTGATCAACTCCGCCCGTCTGGGTGTGCCAAAGATGACCATGTACTTTTCTTTGTTCAGCCCCAGGTATTCCAGGACAATGTCCCTTGCCTGCTCATATAAATGCGTGGACACCAGCGAGTTATGCCCGCTTCCACGGTGGACATTGGAATAGGTCTCTAGCGCTGCCTGCACTCCTCGCTCTAGCTCGGTAAATGCTTCCGCTATTTCATTCATGTGGTTCTTCCTGATTGTTTGATCACATGGCCTTCTTCTTGGACTTGAATATGGAATAGCCAGACAAACCAATGCCCACAACGTATAAAACGCTCTGTACAACATTCACCGGCCATCTGGCATTTCCGACTCTTGCGGAAGCGACAAAGGCCATCACTTCCACGAAGCCGATCACGAACAGCAACACCCAGAAGGCCCATTTTTGGCCGGCGATCAGGCTTTTTCGGATGAGCAACCACACCAGCACCGAAAGAACCATCGAGCAAGAGTTGTACAGTATCGTCAAAGCATTGAGCGATGCAATGACCTTGGCATCCAAGCTGACGATTTCAGATTTTTCAAACACCATCACCAAAAGTGGGGAGTTTGCTTTGAAAACGACGACACTGGTCAATATCAAGGCGGCGAGGAGGAAATTGATGCCGCTCCAGATTGAGAGGATGGTCGAACCTCTTTTTAGCATTTTGCTTTCTCCTTGTGATGTGGTGTGTCCGCTTTTTAAGGTCTATTCCACGAGCATTTACGTGTAGCTGAGCGGGGAGGGTTTGAGGGAGGGTCTTCAGCCCTCCCTCTCCCCTATATAGCAAATCTATGACGCCCTCAAAAGCTAGTTCGTCGCTGTTTTCGCAGACAGAGAAGCGACTGCAGATGGATTGAATCCTTTAACGATCAGCCATACCGCAAGAACCATTTCTTGCACGGCGATTGGAAGCTGCAATAAAATGAAAACCGTCGAAAAAGGAATTATCTGGCCAGATATCGTCAACAAGGCGGCTGCAAGCGATAATGCAGCTCCAAGAAAACCCCAACCAGATATAAATCGAGGAACGAGTTTTGATTGATAAAATACATAATAATACATCAGAGCACCCATGGCAAAAGCGATCACTCCCAACTGGCCGGCCCATTTGTGTACCGCCAGTAATAAAGTGCCTGAAATTTGAAATAAGAAAGCATCCGAGGCTCCTGCCTTTACATATACCTGACTCAATGTGAGCAGTGATAGCAGGCCAACCATACCAATAATATAGAGCATACCCTCCATAACCCTGAACCCAACAGAAGCCAGGGCTAAAGCTTCATGATGCTTCTTTAGGATTGGATACAGCCAAATCGCTATACTGGCAGATGCAAGAGCCGAGAATAACACAAGAAGCACTCCTATTATCATATGGTTTTCATTTGCAGAAATTTTGATAAGATAATCCGTGGCATCCAGAATAGGTTTTAAAAAAATGGCATTACCCAGCACATTTATAACCGTTGCAATGATAAATAGTACTCCCACACTTATCGCGGTCTTTCTGTAGGTGTTCATTTTCGATCTCCTTTGTTTAACGTAATAGATCGCTCACGAAGCAGATGCGGAAACGCATTCCCTTCGCTGGGGACGGTTATTTCGACTTCTCCTCGGGGCAGTCGTCGATGCGGTGGACCGAAAGCAGGGGCAGGCCCAGATCGCGCAATTTCCTGAGCAAGGCATGCAGCGCAGCCTGGTCGACCACAGCGCAGGTCAGGAGCGTGACGCCGTCCCTTTCTCGAGCAATGGCAATGGCTGCGAACCAATCCGCCCATTCCTGGCCCAGCTCGCCCTCGACCCGTATCTGATAGTCCATGAGGCTCCTCGCTGTGGCGGTTCGCCACCATCAGCGCTGCGGCGATGCGATCGCGGATGGATCGAATCCCTTGACGATGAGCCAGATCGCCAGGACCATTTCCTGCACGGCGATGGGGAGGCTCATGAGCATCTGGGCGGTCGACAGGGTAGTGATCTGGCGGAACAGCACGAGCATGCTGGCGGCTACAACCAGGGTAATCCCAGCGAGCCCCCACAGGGAGAGCCAGCGAGGGACCAGGCGCGTCTTGAAGAACAGCGAGTAGTACAGGTACGCGCCGATGCACCAGGCGGGGAGAGCCGTCACATCGCCCACCCAGGTGCGCCCTTCCCTCAGCAGTGTGCCGAGGCTTTGGAACTGGGCCAGACCGGCAGGTCCCACCTTGATGAACCCCCGGCTCAAGGTCGCCAGCAGAAGGATGAGAACGGCGCCGATGCCATCGAAAACCCCCTCGATGATCCTGAATCCGGCAGCGCCCAGGGCGAGGCCTTCGTTGTACTTCCGCAGAATCGGATACATCGAAATCCCGATGCCGGCGCCAGCCCAGCCCATGATGAAAACCAGAAGGGCTCCTGCGAGGACCGTCGGCTCATTCGCAGAGATTTTCGTCAGGTAGTCCGGGGCGTTGATGAACCGCTGCGCGAACAATGACAGGATACCGGCTGCCGTCGCCACGATGAACAGGATCCCCGTCACAATTCCCGATCGTCGATACGTGTCCATGAAATTCCTCCTGTGATTCAATGTTAGAGCAAGTATGTCGATTCCGCATCGAGGCGCGTAGACACGAAAGTGTCGTTCGGAGTGTCGTTTTTGGCGATGCGGGAGACCGGTACAGGCCGGAGGGCCGCTACAGCAGGCCCAGCTCGCGGCCCCGGGCGATGGCTTCCGTACGCCGCTTGACTTCGAGCTTCTCGAAGATCCTCCGGTTGTGGCCCTTGATCGTGTCCAGGGCGAGGAAGAGGCGCTCGCCTATCTCCTGGTTGGAGAGCCCTTCTGCGAGGAGCCTGAGGACCTCGAGCTCACGCCGGCTCAACGTCGAGGGCGATTCGGCGAGCACGCTTTCACGCACCTGCTTCTCCGCCGCGAAGGCCGTCAGCAGCCTGCCGGCGTACGCCGGCATCATTCCGCGTTCAGCCGCCACGGAGAGGAGCCTAGCCATCGGGGCGCCCTCGTCCAGGAAGAGGCGGATGAATCCCCCGCCCTCCGCCAGCCCCATCGCCTCGACGAGCCGGCGAAGCGCCTCGTCTTCCCGGCCTTTCGCGTGGTGAGCGAGCGCCTGGAGGGCCAGTACCCTGAGGCGCTCGTCCTGCCAGCCTCTCGCTTCCATCTGGCCGCACAGCGGCTCGAGCACCGCTAGGGCCGCGGATGGCTCGTTCCGCGCCAGGAGGACCCGCGCCCGGCTCTGGGGCAGATCGAAGGTCCCGGCGAGATGAGCGGCCGCCTCCGTGTGGCCCTGGCGCAGGAGGACTGGTACCTGCAGCGCGGCGATCTCGGGCAGGCGATGGCGGAAGCTCGGCGTCCGCGCAGTGGTCGCGAGCTCGTCGAGCCTAGCGGCCGCGGCGGCGACATGTCCCCTGGCGAGCGTGATTCGGGCGAGGAGGAGCTCGCAAAGGATGAACCGGTCGATGCTGCTGTCGTACTGCAGCGCGAGGCGGAGGCCTCGTTCCCCATGCTCCTCCGCCGCGTCCAGCTCGTTCCATTCATACGATATGCGGGCCAGGCCGAGATGGGCCTCGTTCGCGTTCGGCTGCGGATGATCGCCGAAGGATCGAAGGGCGCGCCCGTAGGTCTCCGCGGCCTGGTGGAGTTGGTTGTCCAGTTCCTGGGCCTCCCCCAGGCTGCACAGGGCCAACTGCGTGAAAAAGACGTTCCCGGAGGCATGGCTCGCGTGTTCCAGTTCGGCATAGGCCCGGCCGGCGGAGGCCCGATCCCCCTGGAGGAAATGCGCGAAGGCCATGGTCCACATGGCCGTTAAACGGAAGGGAAGGTTGTCGGGGTGCAGGTGCCTGAGCGCGCGGCGCGACTGGACGAGGATGGTGTCCGGCTGGTAGCGGGTGAGGGCGAGGGTGGCCCTAGCAGCGGCGATTCGGCCGGTGAGGTCGTGGATCGTTTCGTCCGGCTCGGCGCCCTGGAGGGCCCGTTCCGCGGCCAGGAGCGCTTCCTCGACGCCGGTGGTCCTGCCGGCGACGAGGGACATCGTGGCGGTCAGCACGCGCAGCGATGGACGTGCGTCCAGCACGTTCTCAGGCAGCGATGCCAGCCAGTCAAGAATTGCGATCACCGCGCCGCGGAAATGTCTTGGCATCTCCCTGCTGTTGGCCAGGCGTTCGGCGCGATCGATGTCGGCGGCCGCGGCGGCATGGTGGAATGCCTCGATGGGCAGGCCATTGTCCTCAAGCCAACAGCTGGCTCGAATATGCAAAGCGGCCGCCCCGGTCTCACCGCCTGCCTTGTCGGCGGCCAGGCTCTGCTCCAGCCGCTGCCGGAGAAGCTCGGCGAAGAGACGGTGGTAGCGATACCACCGCCTCTCGCCGTCCAGGGGCACGATGAAGAGATTGGCCCGCTCGAGGTATTCCAGAGTCTCCTGCCCGGAGGCGACGAGGTTGGGACGCGGGCCCGAGTCCCCCTGCAGGAGGGCATCGCAAAGCGAGCCGCAGAACCTGTCCAGGATGGAGGTCCGCAAAAGGAAGGCCTGGATCGCCTCGGGCTGATGACGCAGGACCTCCTCGGCCAGATAGTCCAGCACGAAGCGGTGGCTGCCGGTGAACGAGTGGATGAAGCCGGCGATGTCCTTCTGCCCCTGCATGGACAGCGCGGCCAATTGCAGACCAGCGATCCAGCCTTCGGTGCGGCTGTCCAGGGCGGCGATGTTCTCCGTCGTGAGCTTTAGGCCCATCACCCGGCCGAGGAAATCGGCCGCCTCGTCGGGCGAAAAGCGCAGGTCGGAGGCGCGTAGCTCGGTAAGCTCGCCCCTGGCGCGCAGGCGGGCGAGGGGCAGGTTCGGATCCTCGCGGGTGGCGATGACGAGACGCAAGTGCGCAGGCAAGTGCTCGACGAGGAAGGCGAGCTCATCATCGACCTTGGGGGAGTCGACCGCGTGGTAGTCATCGAGCACAAGGAGGATATCCCTCGATATGCCGTCGATCTCGTTGATCAGGTCGGTGAGGATCGACTCGGACGAGGGAGGCTGGGGCAAATGGAGGGCGGCCATCGCGTCGGCGCCGCAGCTCGGCTCGACACCCTGAAGCGCGGCCGCAAGGTAGAGGAGGAAGCGGAAGGGGTCGTTGTCTCCCTCGTCGAGGGAGAGCCAGGCGACGCGAAACTTCGGATCCTGCCGCGTGCGCTGGCCGATCCACATGCTGAGCAGCGTGGACTTCCCGAAGCCGGCGGGGGCGGAGATGAGGGTTAGCGTCTGTCCTTGCTCCTGGCCTTCGCTCAGGCGCTGGATCAGGCGGGGGCGGAGGACTGCATGCGGCCGGGCCGGGGGCATGAACAGCTTCGTGGCCAGAACGGGCGCGGGCATGGCTTCAGTATACTACACTTGGCGGTGTCCCCGCTGACACCGCGTACGTCGCGCGTCCCTCGGCCACGCTGGGAAGGTAGCAGGCCCCCAGATCGTATCTGACATGAATCCTCAGCTCTGGAACTTGGGGCTTTCCTTCCCTAGAGGCTAAAGACGGGGATAGCATAGGCTCAACGACGCGTTTTGACCAGTGAAGCGGACCGGGCGGGCGGTCCGAGATCAACTCACAGTTTTGAGTTCTTCACGGATAATTCGGCGCAGGGCTTCCTCATCTAGCGGGTGTCTGGCTTTCCCAAGGTATTCTCGCAGCGCTTCGTTCATCATTGTCTGATAGCCCCGACCTTCTTCGTCGGCACGATTTCGAAAGTCCTCAAGCACATCGTCATCGATGTAAATGGTGATTCTAGTTTTTCCCGACTGGGGGATCACAGCTCCCCGTTTGGCCTTACTGAAATCGTATTCCTTCTTCATAGGCTCTTCTCTCCGATCTTGTGGCTTGGCGAGCCGAGATCATCCGGATGTCCTCCCCTTGATGTGAATACACGACGGTGAGAACGCGACCAAAGGAATCGACGCCAACGCTGACGAATCGCTGTTCACCCTCGGCATACTCATCCTCCCTGGTAAGAGCTCCGGGATCAAAAAAAACAGATTCGGCGTCAGAGAAACGAACATCATGTTTGCTGAGATTCGCTCTTGCCTTCAACGGATCCCATGTCACCTTCATCTGTTCTACCCATACATATAACATACATATTGAAAATGGTCAATCGAAAAGCTGCCCGCGAGAACTCTGATTCTGCGGCCGCCAGAGTCAAGGTTGAAGCTGAGATGAATTAGCAAACGCCGGCCTGATTGGGGTTCGATTCCCCTAGGGGCTAAAGACGGGGAGAAATACCCGAAAGCCAAGGGTGGCCGCAGAAGCGCGACCACCCTTTTGTTTTTTCCTATCTCCACTTGCTCGATAAGTGCATCCACCAGCAGCTTCCGCTCTCCGGCCTGGAGTCGGGGGAAGTTCTGGACGAACTCCTCTAGTTGCCCGGCGATTGCCTCCGCAAGGCCAGTTTTGACTTTTACTTTCAGTTCACATTGATCAGGTGGTCCGCCTCGATCAGCGCCCTGTCTCGAGATAGGTCCCGGCGCTTCGGCGCGGCGACTGAGTCGGCCAGGCACGAGACGGTGGTTGCCTCTGTTTTCACTTCAGAAAGTTATGCAGATGCACTTCGTTTCCCGAGCCAGCGGCTGGTTGGGCTGCCGCCATACTGCTGCTGATTGCCTTGCTTAAAGATGCATATTTTTTGAGTTGAGGACGTAGACAATAATACCTTCGATCTGCACAGCTTTTGCGGAGCATCTGCTTTTCGGAGGTGATGACGATGCAAAACAAGGCTTTCGGTACCATCGCTTCGGCTGTTCTGCTTTCCTGGGCGTTATCGAGTTGTCGCCCTCCCGACGCTTACGGTCCATCTGACTTTCAGGCTCCCCAAGAGGCTGCCAACCTTCTTGCTGGAGCGGGGGATGGAACTGTGATACTGAGCTGGACCGATCCCTCTGACGATGACTTTCTCAACGTCGAGATCTCCTGGTACCCGTACGGGTATGCACGGCAGCTGGTTGCTGCGGGAGCGGGCACCTAAGCTGCAACCGGTCTCACGAACGACAGCGAATACACATTAACCGTCAGGACCGTGGACACAGCCGGTAACGTGTCGCAAGGAGTAACGATATCCGCCCCGCCCCGGGCGCGGACCATGCTGAGCATCAGCGGAAGCACCAGTTTGGTATTCACCCTGGAGGAACTCGGCGTTCCTCCATCGAATCAAGCGGTGATGATTTGCGGCGGCGGGGTGAATTGGATTGCTTCCGCCAGTGAAAACTGGGTAGTGTTGAGCGCTGCCAGTGGCTCTGCTCCCTACCTGCTCTTGGTCGGTATCGATCCTGTAGAAGTAAGCCCCGCAAGCTGCACTGCAACGGTTGAGCTGTCGGGTTCAGACACCGGCGACACGGTACTGCCAGGAGCGAGGGATTCGCTTAAGTGGGCAGGCCTTGGGTCATCCCAGCAAGGATCGCGTGCGTACCCGATCCCAGCAACGGCAACAAAGGCTGGATGAACGGGTACGTGTGGAGATCGGCATCGTTTTCCTGGTCATGGGATTGGAGAAAGCGCTGAGGATTCTTTTTTGCGCCTGTCGATATTCCTTTTCCGACTCCTTCGCGGGTCGGATTATGTGGAATTTACGGCCGTTTAGACTTTTTCAGGAAGCCTTAATTAGACGGTTACCAAAATACAACGAGCAGTTTTACACTTTCCTGCCGAAGAACATGACGCCGAAGTAACTCGACGAGGGGCTTCTGTGGCTGTGGCGGAATTTCTACTCAAAGCCTGGCATTAAAAAGAGGATCGGCCATCTTCTCGAGGAGTTCAGGGACCCAGCCCTGCGGACGAAGGACGGCAGGCATTCGATGGCCGAGCTGATGGTCTATCTGAAAACCACTTTCAGGGTCGCAGTAGAGGATTTTTAATTCTTGGCGTAAGTCGTCCCTCTCCACGTCATCCCCTTCTTGGAGAAGATCGTCTTGATCGCGTTCAGAAGAATCCCTATCATGATCACGTATCCGATGGGGTTCAACATGGAGTAGTAAGGGTTTGACCGGCTCATCCTGCAATAGCGGAACGTGGTCAGCCTTATAACGATGATCTGCAGTGCGCTCAAGACGAATATTGCGAATGTTCGGTTCGAGAACTCATTTTCCATCATCAGGCGCGCCCCGCAATACACGAAAAGCACTATCGGCAGGAGCGAGAAGACGAAAAGAAGGACGATGTTCGCGAATATCAGCCAGAATTTTTTGTCGTAAATGTAATAGAATATCCTAGTCCATCCGTTCCAGATCTCCGTGAAATTCTTGTACATCCTGGTCTTAAAAAGGTCAGGGCTTATCACCACGCTCAGGACATCTCCTCCGTGTTTTACCGCCTTGGCCATGGCGATATCTTCGAGGAAATGCTCTTTCAATCCTTTGTGGCCGCCGAACTTGTTGTAGATATCCTTTCTTATAAGGATGAACTGCCCGTTCGCGAAAGCGGTCTTTTTCCGGGGATTATTAGAATTCTTAATGGGAAAAGATATTAGCAGGACGGCTCCGGCTATCGGCTGGATAAGCTTTTCCCAGAACGACTTTCCCTCCAGAAAAGGCAGTAGGGTAAGCATGTCCGCTTTTTTGTCCAAGACGTAGTTTGCTGCCTGCGACACGCTCTTCGGGTGGTGCCAGGTGTCGGCGTCGGTAAAAAGATACCAGGCTCCCTTTGCGGTCTGAACGCCTTTATGCAGGGCGAAGTTCTTACCGGTCCAGCCTTCCTGGAGCTCTTCGTTAGTGATCAGAGCGACGTTCCTGTGAGTCTTCTGGAGCTCTTCGACTATCTCTCTCGTCCTGTCCGTGGACCTGTCGTTCACGACTATGATCTCGTAGTTAGGATAGTCCTGCCGCGTGAGCGATTCAAGGCACTCCCTTATGTTCCTCTCCTCGTTCCTGGCGGGGATCAGGATGGATACGAAAGGAGGATCGGCCGGTGGGCGCTTGTAAGAATTCTCGTCCAGGTGGGGGCTACTTCCGGCGCTCCGGAGAATTGCCAGATACCTGCTGATCCAAACGCAAAGCCCTATCAATGATATCCAGAAAAGGCTGAAATAAAGGATGGTTAACATAGGCACATCATAATATTTGCCATTTTTGAGGGCGTAAGAAAAATATAAATATATTTGCGCGCACCAAAAATTAGAAAATTCTTGACAAAAAGGTTCGCTCTGTTAATCTTTGCTGACTTTATATATATAAATATTGTCATAGAATAGATATCTCTGCAATCGCCTCGAAAGGAGGAGTTTCCGATGGTAACACGCATTCAGGCTGTCGAAAAAGCCGCTGAAAAAAAGAGGACCAGGGCTTTTCCGCCGCTACCGGGCGCCTGCTGGTAGTGGACGAGGACTACCGGGGGTTTGGCCTGTCCGGCGAAATCGCCGCCGCGCTGCTGGAGCAGGGGATCGCCTGCAATTACGGCAGGGTGTGCACGGAGCAGACTATCCCCTATTCCAGGACGCGGGAGGACGAGGTTCTGCCCGGCACCTCCCGGATCCTCCGGGAGTGCCTGCGCCTGCTTGTTTAGCGAGGGTGCCGATGAAGATCCTGCTGGTTTGCAACCCCAATGCCGGACACGGGCGCGCGGCAGCGCTCGCGGCGGAGGCGGCTGGCCTGTTCAAGGAAAAGGGCATTTCTGCCGACCTGCGCCTCACGGAGGGCCCGGGGCACGCGGTACAGATCGTGCGCGGGGCGGACTTAGCCGGCTATGGCGGGGTCGCGGCCGCGGGCGGGGACGGCACACTGTTCGAGGTGGTGAACGGCTACTACGCCAACCCGGCGCACGGGAGCATCCCGCTGGGCATCCTGCCCACGGGTACCGGCAACGCCTTCGCGCGTGACCTCAATATGGATGCGGGGCGCTGGCGCGAGGCCGTCGAGATCATCGCGGCCGGCAAGCGGCGCCGGGTCGACGTGGGGCGGTATATCACCGGCGGTAAAACCTTCTATTTTCTGAATATCCTGGGGCTGGGGTTCGTGGCCGACGTAGTGGTCACCGCAGCCCGGCTGAAGATGTTCGGGAACCTGTCCTACATCATCGGCGTGGTGGTGCGGACCCTGTTCCTTCACTCCTACCCCATCCGCATCGAGGCGGACGGCCGGGTGATCGAGCAGGAGAACCTCTTCGCCGAGATCTCCAACGCCCGCGGTTACACCTCCAACTTCCTCATGGCGCCGCAGGCCCGTATCGACGACGGCCTGCTGGACGTGACCCTGCTCGGGCGGATGGGCCGGCTGCGCCTCCTGAAAAGCATCCCGCTGTTCTTCACCGGCGAGCACCTAACCCTGCCGGAGGTGGAGACCTTCCGGGCCGGCCGCCTGCGCATCAGCACTCCGGCGCCCAAAGTCCTGACCCCGGACGGGGAGCTGGCCGGCTCCACCCCGGTGGAGGTGGAGTGCCTGAAGCAGGACATCGAGGTATTCTGGCGGTGAACGGCCGATCTTCACCAGGTGGCGTAGGATCTTGCGGACCTCCTGCGGCTCGGTGATCACGTCGAGAGTCCGTATTGGAGCGGAACAACAAGGACAGACCAGCGGGTCGACCTCGTACACCTGGGCGATG
>Ga0315295_10004776_pt1 | contig 11570 bp, 9 predicted proteins | sample YL17G14_0_MG_FD_204453 | JGI IMG/M metagenome (GOLD analysis project Ga0315295, IMG submission 204453) | Sediment microbial communities from Yellowstone Lake, YNP, Wyoming, USA - YL17G14_0 | ecosystem: Environmental > Aquatic > Freshwater > Lake > Sediment | place: USA: Wyoming | collected...
ATCAGTTCTCCTTTGCCCAGCTTACCGGGACCCATAACCTCCAGCGCGTTATCAATCTGTCGGCAGTAAGTGATGGATCAAGCTTAGTGTTCCCCTTCGTCAACTGAGCTTTGCATTCGCTTATGGCTGCCTCCTGATCAGAGACATAGCGTTCTAACAGGAACCCAAGGCGTTTAAAAACAGCGCCATTGCCCAGGCGTTTTGCATAATCAATCAGAAGCTGCATATCTTTGTTCTCAGACTTAAGATAACTCAAGAACATGTCCAACGTCGGCCTTATCCCGCCGCCAAGCTTTGGGTCTGAAAGCATGTCAAGGATAGTCCGGGAAGGATCAGAGATAGATACCTTCACCTGTCCTCTCCAAACCGGCTTTGTTCCGAAAAGCGCTTTCTCAGATATGGTCCGGAGCATAAAGCTTGTTCCCTTGATAACAGGGGCGCGGTCTCTGGGCTTCTGCGTTGTTAGAACAACCACAGTGCGGAAAATCTGTTCGGTGAGGCCCCAATATTCAGCGGCACTCCATCCACCCATATAGCAGGGTGAAAACAGCCGGTCAGCGATAATCCAGGGGTCTTCCAAAGGAATATTGGTTGTGCGGGATTCAAGGGCTATAGGCACATATAAGCCCCGACGAACACGGGAAAGCCAGCCTTTTTTCGCCCACCGGGAAAGCATCTTAGCTGCATCTTTAGGACTGACTTTCAGAATACCGGCAGTGTCCTTTACCGAGATAGTACCTTTCGTTTCCCGGAATATCGCTGATAGCCGCTTCCTGTCTTCTTTCCCTATGCCTGTCAGAGTTTCCATAGTATATTGTAAGAGTAATAATTCATCTTATAGTTGAAGTATAGCATACTATATATGCTAAAATTAAACCAGACGGTAATATACAAAAGCGGCAATAGTTCGTCGTATATATGAAGTATTACATCCCTGTTGTACGTGAGAAAATTTAGCAACTCGGCCAAGCTCCTGCCGCAATCTATGTTATCTCCTCATCGCTGAATTCATCTTCTTCCGCGCTGGATTCCAGGTCTAACATTTTTATTTCAGGCAATGAGGCTCCTATTATTCCTTGCATATCACCATACATTCCAGCCGTGCTCAGGATTACCTTTTCGATCTGTTTCTCTCTTTTCGCCCATGTCTTCGTCATGGCTCTTCTTTCCTTATCCAAGTCCCCCTTCATGGCAACAAATGCTTCGACAATCGCCTCGACCTTTTGTCTGAAAGTAGGACCAGAAAGGTAGTTATAGAGGAGTTCCATTTTTTCGTCTTTATTAGCGTACGATAGGGTTGCCTGGCTAACCTGTATCAAGATTAATCTCAGCGCTTCTGCTACACTCGCAGAAAGAGCAGTGCTTGTGACCCATACTCCTTCAATTTGAGTAAAGGAACTTACACCTTTGGGGAGCATCTCGGAGACGATAACTGCGATCTCTGCCTTTACTTCTCTCTGGTCGTCTTTCAGTTTTGAGATCCACCCGTCACTCCATGCTTTTGTGCGCTTTGTTTCCCATATGATGGTGCCACAGAATTGCCCAGTTGGATTGACCACTTTCTGAAGGATGTCCGCGCCTCTCATCCCTTTAGGAACAGGCTCGATTGCATCGAAAGGGAAACGCGCCTTCAATAGAGTCTCAAGGTCTAATTCCAAGACTTCGCCCTGGGTTTGCATCGAGCCCTGTTCTGACTTCCTTTTTAACTCATCTATCGTGCGGCGCATGTCCTCCATCTGCTTATCTTTTTCGAGGTCTTTAAGCCGATGGTCCTCGGTAAACATGACAAGGGTATCTTGCCTGATCTTTTCTTTTTCTTCATCGATTTTGCGGGCAACTTCAAGTTCGAGACTTTTCTGACGTTCTTCTAGTTCCCTGGTTTTCTTCCGGAGGCCCAGTTCATTCTCCTGGGATTCCTTGAGCCTCTGTTCTTTTGCAGCTATCTGCTCCTGCAGATCCTTGAACTCAACCTGAAGGGCGGATTCGGCCTCGGTCTTTGCTGCCTGCTTCAATTTCGTTTCTTCTGCCTTTAACAGTTCGGCCACCTGTTGCTCTATTGTGCTTTTTGCAGTTTCGATATCTTTTTCTTTTTCGGTAATTGCCTTCTCACGCAATTTGAGCGTGCGTTCTTTTTCCTGAGCCTCAGCCTCAAGTTCGTTTTGGATGCTCTCCCTGATTTGATGAGAAAGCGTTTCTGTGAGGGGTATTTCTTTGTTGCAGTGCGGACATATTATTGTATGATCTGGCATATCACCTCCAATTCATCCACCTGCTCGCTATTATGACTTTCATCTTTCAAATGTCTCCAGGTATTTAAGAAATGTTTTTAGCTGCATGGTAATTAGACTTCTCTCCTTCCTATTCTTGGATGAATTCACAAATTTCTCGAATCGTTCATGAATATTCTTATGTTTAAAAAAGCTTGACTCATCCATTATGCCTTCAGGCGTCCTTTTGTTTTGTCGATAAAATGCCATCGCCGACCTAAAAGTGGCATCTATTGTCTTGTAAAAAGGCTTTAATTCTTTGTCATAAGAGTTAGACCGTTCTGCAATATATCTAAAATTATCTCTGAGCGCTGGGCGACGCAATGATGAGCCAATCTGTGCCCACATAAAGTTAAGCACAAGCCATTTCGCATATCCTCGGCGAATGTCACCTTGACTGAACCATGCAGCAATACGATGAAGCCAGTAAAATGTGAGATACTCCGATGAGGACCGTCCATTAAAAATTATTGAATAGATGTCATCCTCAAAGAGTCGGTTAATACCGAGACGAACTTCATATGGATCCACCAGACACGCGCCTGCGTACTTGGCCAAATCTTCCTTTTTTATCATGTATGAGTACCGATTACCAAATGAACGTCTTGCTTCTGCAATTGTTTGCTTTTTCCTTAAGTACTGATATCCGAGTTTTTTTAACTCCCTTTCCAAGCGCACTTGTTCGACATCGTTGGATTTTAAGTCAGACTGACTAATTGCATTCTGCCAGTTTGTGGCTGAGACTATTGAACTGATTAGATGATTGTAGTGGATATGAGCACTATCAGAGTCGCGAGGCACAGCGATAACTTTTACCAATATAGTGGCACGCGAACTCTTGTGTTTTGAAAGAATACGGGTCGTTTGCTGTCCGTTGATGATTTGAGCATTCAAAACACGTAAATGCTTATGGCCTCTTTCAGTTATCTGTTTTGCCTCATCGCATACAATAGTGACGCCGTTATTGAAATACCAAAAATATTCCGGTTCTTTCTTTATTGTGCTTTCCATACCCCTGTTGATATCAGTGTTGCCCAAAAACCCGCGGATATTTCTGGCAAATAGGCGAAGCCCAACGCTGTTGTAAAGATTGCCAAGATCGCTGCCCACCATTGAAAAAACCCAGGATGATATTTTTGTATGGTCATCAAAGCAATTGAATAACTGCTCACCATAAACTGGCAACATTATTGTCGGAACAGGAGGAGCTGCGCCTTCTATGTAATCTTGCATGAGTCGTGATAAATCATTCCCGGAAAAAACATGATAGCTTGCGTTCTCCCAGTTATCAATCCTTTGTATGGCCTCTTCCCTATGCGTCTTACTCACTTTACCGGTTGTTACAAACTGCAGGTTGAGCCCATAGCCACGCTTTTGTATAAGTGTTCTTGCTCTTTCAAGTTCATCTCTTACGGTCGTTTCGGCGTTCTGCAGAAGTGCATTAAAAGCCTTTGCCTCATCACTCAATAAAACACGCCCTAAATCTCCGAGTGCTATAACATCTGATCTTTTCTCCGTTGGTGGATTCGCTTTCTGATGGTATTTGCCTTGTAAGATAAACACGACTCTTGAATCATGGTCGACATATACAGCATCTATGCCTTTGTCTCTTGCACCGCCTTTCAATGAGGCAACTGCTGATTCTTCGCTATCTGTAATGAAGGCTCGCAAAAACCAGGCAACAAATGCATTATCCAGTGATAACTGTGGATTTCTGTCTCTAATTTCGAGCACTTCTTTCTTCAGATCATCCAAGTTATGGAAGCCCATAGCCCCTCCTATTAATACTTAAAGTTATGTCGGTTTAGACCGGATGAAAGCTTCAGCAATTTAGCTGAGCTCCCCCCAGGCTGTTTAATCAGTTTTCCATTCTGCTCTTTTGCTTTCCCTGTATTCACGTGCGGCTTCCTTTCCGCCTCGTCGACGAACAGCCATCTCTTCTCTGTCACATACCCTGCAATACGATCTATTGTCTCTGTTTCTGTACGAGAACTCTGCCGCAGGGAATTTTTTCCCGCATATAGAGCATCGCTTATAATCGGCACTGCTTTTTTGTTGTGTACCAGTCATGAAATAGTCCTTTTCGCTTATATCTTATTTACCTTTGCCGAAGCACCAGTTATTTACCATCTTGTCCAAAATCCTTATCCATTCTATCCAGCGCAAGAAATGCCTGAGAAATGGATTCAATTTCTTTCTGAGACAGCTTTTTGCTTTTCTTATTTTCTACGATGTAATCGTAAAGCTGCTCATCCTTGACGCAATGGACATAGCCGGTCGTGCCCCACTTTGCTTCAATGTAAGCTGAGGGAAAGGCAAAGACACCTTGAACGTAAGGATCAAGAGACGAGAGGACATTGAGTTTCTCCTTGATGCTCATTATCCTTCGGGAAAGATTCTTGACCTTGGTTTTCTGAGTTGGCTTTCCATTCAGAAGAAGCTCGCCGTTGCCGTCCGCGGCGACAACACCCTTCCAATTCTTACTATCGATGATGTATGCGCCAGTAGGTCCGATAACGACATGGTCGACGTTTCCGTAAGGAGTCGTCAAATCATGGATTACACGGAATTCGTCAGGGAAGTTATCCAGTGCGAAGCCGACGATTGCCTCACCTGTTGCCCCCTTCCGGAAACATAGCCGGTCATTCTCGATGTCTTTTATTTTCTTCGAAAGATATTTCCACATCAAAGGCAGCACTAATATGAACAACAACGATATGTAATTTTGTTTCGCGCCTATTATATAGCCAACGGCAAAACCGAGGCCGATGCCGAACAGATACAGAAGCAAGAAGATCCTGAGAAACTTCTTTGTGGATTGTTCCGACACATAGCGGCCGGTTTCACCTAAGACCTTTGCCATTATTATTCTGCACTATCCTTTTTTGCTGCGGTTAGAAGTGCTTTAATACCCACGCCAATAACTTCGTGTAATAATTTTATGCGGCCAGCAATACTCCTTCTATCATCAGATTTCACGTGCTCATTCAATTTGCGCAGTCGTACTAGTTCAGCAAACATAACAATGTCTTCGGGAAGAAAGACTGGATTATGTATTAACTCTTCGTGACATTCATAGCAAAAGACTATTTCCTTGTTTTCCAGCTTCCAAGGGCATGTCTCGAAAATAGCTGTTCGTTGCGTGCCTCTGCGGTTTTGAGATCGGCCAAAGAAGCGTTCCGCGACAAAGTGGTGTTTAGTCGCATGTGATCGTCCCGCTATTGTGGGCGTAGCATATTCGCCCCCACGGTGAAGTTCACAGCCGCAAATTGAACAAGTTTCTGGCATTATTAAAACCCCTGTGGCACGAGGCCGAGACTGTTAATGGATAACAATTTCACCTTTTCCCCTGACAGCAGCCTGCCCTACACCGTAGTTACCATCAATTGACGTGCTTTAATGTCCAAAATCAAATCAAATACTTTTTTAAATAATCGAAATTCAGAATCAGCAAAATTGTGACATTCTCTTTCGAGTTTTCGCTTAATTGCATTCGGGGTATTGATTGATTTCAAACTCTTAAAACCTTCAAAAACATATCTGTTTAGTAATGTTTTTGTAAAGTAATCTTCAATATTAAAATTTGAGCCTTTGAAATACCTTCTTGCTGGATAAACAGCAATCCATATATTGTTTTTCTTTGTATATTTAAAGTTGGTTGTTGAGTTGTGAACATTCTGTACACCTAAAGCAGAATTTACACATTTCCAGCCCTCATCATCCTGATCAAAGAAGGCAATTATGCTTTGACCAGATTTCGGTTTAAATTTATCGACGAGTAGTTTAATGCCCTCAGCACCACCGCAAGGCAAATATTCAAAATTGAGGTTATTATATCTAGGTTCAGTTTTCTTTAAGACATCTAAAGCTTTTTTCAAATATATCTCATCAGATTTGCCTTCTACCAGTAAAATATCATGATTAGAATTTAGGAAAATATTTTGTTCCATGTAGGACCATATCCCATTTGTAAGTTGGTGAATTAAATCCTGCTTCTCTTTTTCCTCAATTTGGACATCATTATTTGCATCCTTGGTCAGCATTGTGATGTGCTTATTCTCAAATACATGTGTGAGTGTTGGAGAATGAGTTGTAATTACATTGTCACGCGTGTTGTACTGCTTTAAGAGTTGCTCGATATCTTCCTTTCTGGAGATGTGAATATGAGAATCGGGCTCGTCAAGCAGTATCAAGGAGTTCTCATCACCTACAACCTCAAGAATGAGCTTGATTAGCATCAATTTCTTTTCACCCTCGCTAAGACAATCTGAATTAATATTGTTATTTATATCGAGATGAATGCCAGTAATAAGCTTGTCGGTTTTAGGCATAAAGGCTGCAGTCAAATATTTGAAGAAATCAATTTCGCTAGTTAAATAACTCAAGCGCTCTTTCAGAGTGCCTAAAGTTATTTGAATATTATCGGCCTCGTCAGGGTTAATTGCTTTTACAAAATTTACAACAGGATTCGTCTCCCAGCTCTTCATTTTAATTTTATCAAAAGTAAACGTAACGTGATTTAGTCTTTCAATCCCCAATCTTTTCTGGCAAAAATCTCTAATATCCGTGAATGCTTCAAAATCATAGAAATGAAATGTTAGCAGGGCAATGTTCCAGTAATATTTATTGATATATATAAGATCTTGACTCGGTAAGCTGGCTCCTCTTAATGCTTTTATGTATTCCTTATAAAAAGGTTCGTAATATTCACCCCAAAGTCTGGTTTCTTCACCACTATACGAGCTGATAACTTGACTCGGTAAATATTCTCGCTTTAAATTGTCCGGCACATCATTAACTTTTATGGTATAAGTGCCATTTTCAAAAATAATAAATATACGATTGTTGTCTTTGGTGTATGTGAGTTCGTATTCGAAAGAAGGTTTGAATTTAGGATTGTAAAGACCCGCAAAAATACTACTTATTGCTTCCAAAATATTGCTTTTCCCACTACCATTATTACCAATAAGCACAGTTATTCCTTCTTTGATTGAAAAATCGATGACGAAATCAGAAAGGTTTTTAAAGCGCGTCTTGATATGGAGTTTTTCGAGTCTCATGATCTATTCAATAACGGCTTTCTCAAATTCTTTGATCGCTTCTTTTCGATGTTGCTCCGCCAGTTCTTTCAGATTATTAGCCTCTGCCTTAATCGCAGAGAGGTCAGCTACTATTTGCTCTTGGGTGGTAATGTCAGGTATAGGAAAAATGAAATCCTGCAATTCCTGAGCGTTGACATTAGCCTGACCTAGCACTTGACGACTTATCATATCAATCTGAATTCTGCCTATTGGTGAGTTAAATAAGTAATTAATGAAATGAACATTAACCTTCTCCGGATTAACTTTAAGACGAATTAGATAGGAAGCAAAAGTATAATCCTCATCACGATCAAAAACAGCAGTCTTCCCCACCAGTTCTTTGCTGTTTGTTCTATTGAATAGTAAATCTCCTTTGTGCAGCAATACGTTTTCTTTTTGCTTTTCAGTGAGCTTAATGTACTTCAAATCTTCAAAAAATAATTCAGAATTGAAAATGTTATTCATTCGTAGCATCGGAATTCCGATAGGCTCCTCGCTTGCTTTCTCTGATAAACCATACTGACATGAAAGAAGAATACTGCGGACTTTATGTACAGGGTATTTTGATTCAGTTATGCCTTTAATCGAACTAACATTGAAGAGATAGTCAGCTGCCCAGCGGTCGATAAAGCTGAATTTAGCGAATGTAATTCCTTTCTTCTTTACTGTCGACTTAAGATGAACCCCCAGCCGATTCATTATCAATTCCGCTATCTCTTCTTCTTTTCTTAATGCTGACTTATCCTGGGCATCAGCACTCTGAGTTTTTAAATAGTATTTAGCTAATAGTGCTGCTTGTATATCGCTTGAAGGAAGAGGTATATCTAGGGTCTTTAGAATATCGATAGTCAGGTTTTGCCTTACAGAACCTGTTGTGCTTTCCTTGATAATTTTATTGAAACGATCTGTTTTAAAAAGCTTGAAGAGAAAGTCAGGCAGTAAGGTTTCTTTGCAACTAAAAACCACATAGGCTGGGCTTATGAAGTTGTGCTTGTGTTGATCCGTTCTTAATCCTATTGACCCAACATTTACCCTGTATGGGTTATAGGCCAGCCAGCCTTCTTCCATTTTTTTGTAGGACTGATTTATATTTTCGCCTTTTTCAGTGTAAGCATCAAATATTCCCACTTTGTTATTTACGCCCAGGATACCAAACTCTTTTTCCGGATAATCATATAGCTTTACCTTGTGGCTTTCTTCTTGTATATGCAGTCCTAATCTTACAATAGGGTACTTTGATCGAATTCGCTCGGAAGCATAGCGTTTGACATCCCACAACACAATATCGCGGAACGGAATATATTTTAAGCAACTACTTCCCATTTTATTGGTTGGTAGTTGAAGATTTTCCATAAAATATTTCTGGCTCTCCTATTGCCATGACTCGTTGAAAAATGTTGTTGTAGACGTCATATTGCACAGTAACTAAATGGTCTTTCCAAAGTTTGTTTTTTATTCGATATTTTTTAAACTCTATGGCTACAGGCTCTAATTCATTTTCGCATTGCGCACCTGTAGTCGTAATGCCTGCTTTTTCGACTTCAACAATAGAAATGTCATAATCGAACTTTGTTTTTACTTCAAGCTTAATTTCGTCCTCTATTTGCTCTAGTAGTCGCTTTTGCTCTTCTTTCAGCTCTATCTTCTCTTCTTTGCTTGCGCCTTTTGCTTTTAGCTTATTGTCTATCGTGTCCAAAACCTCTTTATGTTTTTCATTGGCTGCTTCAGTGGCGGCAGTTTTTATTTTGCTATATTTTGCTTGATCTTCCTCAGTAAACTTTCTAAAGAATAATAGGCTTGGTTTGACAGTTGCACCGGAAGCAATAAACACATCCTGCGGAATGGAAGTAATGTTGATAATTTTGGCTTTGCCTTCTACATAATCTCTTACTCGTTGGAGCTTGGTATTATTTAAAACTCCCTCAGGCAATACAATGCCCATTCTTCCACCCGGGCGTAGTAGGTTCAGACACCTTTCAATAAACAATACTTCTGTAAGACTGCTCATTTCGCCCGTATCATAAAGACTTAAGACGGAATTCCCAATGTTATCATCAATTTGTTTCAGGGCTTGTACATAATCCGATCCAAATCTTTCAGTATACTTCTTAATTTTTATAGCGTCAGTAAACCGGTCTTGCTCAGTAATTTTCAAGGATTTCTCGACCCTTGCACCGAAAGGAGGATTGGTGAGAATAATATCAAATCTGCCGTCAAACATTCCGTTTACGTTCAGCAAACCATCATGATGATGAACACCCCCATGCCCGTCACCGTGCATAATCATATTCATCTTTGCTGTACGTGCCATTCGTGGATTAGCGTCAGTTCCATAAATGCAATCAAAAGAAAGCCTACGCAAGCGGCTATCCGGGTTATTGATATCTAATTCTGTATTAAGCTGATTGAATTGTTCATTAACGACATGATCAATCTTCTCCTGTTCTTTTTCACTCAGTTTATTGAAATTGTCCGTGTAGTATTTCTCTTTTATTTTTTCTTTTGCTTTCTGGATCTCGATCTCAATTTTTTCACGAACATACTCAAAGGTCTTGATTAAAAAACCACCACTGCCGCAACAAGGGTCTCCTATTACCTCGCCTTCTTGTGGGTCAAGAATTGCAACCATATAGTCAACGATAGTTCTTGGAGTAAAAAACTGGCCTAATTCCCCCCTGAAGGTTCTACCAAGAAATTGCTCAAAAGCAATACCCTTAACGTCGTCCGATGTAGTGGAAAGATTATAAATCTCCAGTTCTTTCACTATGGCTTCAAAACTGGCTTGTTTTATTTTTATTTTGTCGTTCGGATCAAATAACTCATCATCTTTAAATTCAGCTTTAGTTAATTCAAACCAATAATCCATGTACGGAATATTCGCCTGCGGCCCATGAAGTTTAATATTTACCGGCCGATCATTTTTTTCGTATCTAGCCTCTTGCTTCTGGAATTGTTTTAATGAAAAAATGTTGTCCTCATCAGGGTTGCGCTCGTAACGGATTTTCATAAAGAGGATTTTGCTTATCTCATCAAAAGCTGCTTCTGGCGAGAGTTTGTCATTATTGCGGATAATGTTGTGACATTTGAAAAGCAGTCGACTAAATTCATCTCTCGTAAACGCCTTTGTTTGGGCCAATAAGTCTTTAAGTTTCTTGTCATTTAAAGCTGTAGCCGCATCTGGAATATCAACAATCTCTTCGAGTTTCTTAGGTAATTCGCCTTTAACGACTTTAAAAATTCTTGTTTCTTTTAAATTAGTGGTTACAAAAAAGTCGGCGCCTGCCCAAGATGCATAATTAAAACCTTGATAATAGTCTTCTTCCCTAACAGTAACATGTTCCGCTTTACACTCAATAACAATTATCGGGCTTTTTGAATTGCTTTTGTCTTCCTTTGTTTTCCAGATAATAATATCAGCGCGGGCTTTGCCTTGACCGCGTTTTGAATTGCTGACTTTCACCTCTTGCTCCATCTGGTCAAGTGCAAAAGCATAATGATTAACTATCCTGCAGATATATTGCTGCCTGACTTGTTCTTCAGGTGTTTTTACAAGAAATTTTCCCTTTAGCGGGGCAAATATCTTATTGCCTTCAATTTGGATTTCAAGTTTCATAAATTATCCTCTAAATAATTGAGACTTTTAGAATGTTGTCTCCACTATTACGTAAATGTTCACAACACAATTGACAAATGTTTTATCTTTAATACCTCTTCTTCTTCTCCACAACTTTCCCGATAACTCTATACTGATGTTCATCTGAAAGCTCGATGTCCGGATAGTTCGGGTTCAGGGGGTGGAGGATCCTTGCTTTACCGTATTTTCTCAACTGTTTGAAGATTGCCTCGTCCTCGGCATTTTTGAGGACAACGTAATCACCATGGTCGGGCTTGATGTGCGGGTTGACGATGATTATGTCTCCGTCCCGGAACTTTCGTTTCATATAATTACGCTTGATCTATATATAAAGTCCTGCATCTGGTAGATATTATAGGATAAACTCAGAAAAAAATATCAGGGGGAATATGGTACCCCCTGCAGGAATTGAATCCCGAACGCTTTCGGGATTTAGGAAACCAATAGTCATGGGGCTGAAGTTGAAAGATGGTACCCCCTGCAGGAATTGAATCCCGAACGCTTTCGGGATTTAGGAAACCAATAGTCATGGGGCTGAAGTTGAAAGATGGTACCCCCTGCAGGAATTGAATCCCGAACGCTTTCGGG
>Ga0315295_10004780_pt1 | contig 11564 bp, 7 predicted proteins | sample YL17G14_0_MG_FD_204453 | JGI IMG/M metagenome (GOLD analysis project Ga0315295, IMG submission 204453) | Sediment microbial communities from Yellowstone Lake, YNP, Wyoming, USA - YL17G14_0 | ecosystem: Environmental > Aquatic > Freshwater > Lake > Sediment | place: USA: Wyoming | collected...
GGGAAAACACTCTCCAGCGGCTGGTGCAACATTTCTCTGCTATCCCCATGAGGAACAGCGACTTTGCGGAGCACGATCTGCTGGGCAGGGTCTACGAGTTTTTGATCGAAAAGTTTGCCGATGACGCGGGGAAGAAAGGCGGCGAGTTCTATACACCTCGAATGGTGGTGAAGCTCCTCGTGGCTATCCTCGAACCGGCAGAGGGAATGAGGATCGGCGACCCCACCGTTGGGTCCGGTGGCATGCTCATCGAGTCGGCCTACTACGTCAAACGCAACGGCGGGAACCTGAAGAACCTCTCGCTCTATGGGCAGGAAAAGAACATCGGCACTTGGGGTATATGCAAGATGAACATGCTGCTGCATGGGCTACCGGATGCAGATATCCGGAAAGGTGATGTGATTCGTGACCCTAAGCTCCTAATTGATGGGCAGCTGATGCTCTTCGATCGCGTGTTGGCCAATCCGCCCTTCTCTTTGGACAGGTGGGGGCGAGAAGTGGCTGAAAGCGATGGGTTTGGCAGGTTCCATTATGGTGTCCCGCCGAAGACAAAAGGAGACTTTGCCTTTGTAGAGCACATGATCTCTACTCTCAACCAGAACGGTAAGATGGGGGTAGTAGTCCCTCACGGAGTGCTGTTTAGGGGCGGTGCAGAAGGAGAGATCAGGACGAATATAGCTAAAGAGGACATTATCGAGTCTGTCATTGGTCTACCACCGAATCTATTCTACGGTACAAGCATACCGGCAGCCATTCTGATCATTAACAAGAATAAGCCGCCTGAGAGAAAAGGCTCGATCTTATTCATCGATGCTTCTCAGGATTACTTGGAGGGAAAGAAGCAGAATTACCTGAGAGATCAGGACATCGAGAAGATTGTAGGTGCCTATAAGGGCTACAAGGACGTGTCGAAGTATTGTCATGTAGTGCTTCTTTCTGAGATCGAGGAGAATGATTACAACCTAAACATATCTCGCTATGTGGATACTGCTCCAGAAGAGGAGCTCATAGATGTGGCCGAAGTTCTTCGAGAGCTCAAGGCGCTAGAGGCCAGGCGCAGGGAGATCGAGGCGCAGATGGACGGATACTTGAAGGAGCTGGGATACATTGCTTAAAACTGAGACGTACTGTGATCGAATTGTAGAAAATCAAGTATCGGGTAGTAAGATGCTAATTAGCTCTAATCCAGAAGGATGGGATGCAGTTCCTCTTGGAGAGGTAGCGCATCTTCATAAAGGCGTGACTTATAAAAGCGAAGATTATTGTGAAAAAGACAATGGTGTAATTTTTTTTAATTTGAAGTGTGTTAGCAAGAGTGGCGGTTTCAATAGTGATGGCATAAAATATTACAATGGACCAGTACAGAAGAACGATTTTATTGCGCCGGGTGATATCGTCATTGCAAACACCGATTTGACTCGCAATGGGGATATCGTAGGATGTCCGGTAGAGATTCCAGAATATTATAAGGACAAGGCTGTTTGTATCTCGATGGATTTAACGAAAATAATTCCCAATGAGTTGCTGAATAAGAAGTTTTTTTACTATTTTCTTCAATTACCATATTGCAGAGAATTTATGAAGAGCCACTCAAATGGCTCAACGGTTTTGCATTTAGATTTAAAAGCCGTAAAAAATTTATTAATATTTCTCCCATCTCTCTATGAGCAGCACAAGATCGCCGCCATCCTCTCCTCCGTAGATGCGGCCATCGAGCAGACCGATGCCATCATCGATGTTCTAAAGACCATTAAAGTTGGGATCACGAAAGATCTGCTCTATCGAGGGCTGGATGAGTGCGGACATCTAAGGGATCCAGTGACACACCCTGAGCAATTCATGGATTCAGATCTGGGTATCATGCCGACTGGGTGGAATACTTCCAAGGTTGGAGATCTGGGGCTATGGCGCGGAGGATCCACACCTAGTAAATCATCGCCTTTAAACTGGAGCGCAGGTGATATTCTTTGGATTTCTCCTAAAGATGTCCTTGGAGACGAGCTAATTGATAGTGAAGATAAAATCACACAGGAGGCCCTGTTTAATTATAAGATGAAGCTATTCAATGCGGGAGATATTCTGGTTGTGTTTAGGAGTGGGATTTTACGTCATACATTTCCAATAGCGATTACAAAGCTACCATTCACGGTGAATCAAGACATTAAGGTATTGTCTCCTAAAATTGGTGTGCATAATAGATTTGCTTTTTTTGTTCTGCAGGCACTAGGGCCTGTCGTGCTAAGATCTGCCGTCAAGTCAGGAACAACCGTTGAAAGCATAGACTATAAAACTTTTCGCGATCTTGTAATTTTCTTACCTTCGGAAGATGAACAAAAAAGAATAGCTAAGATACTCGATGCATATAATGCACGCATTACGAACGAGAAGACTTATCTAAATAAACTCAAGCAGTTAACGCACTGCCTAATGCAGGACCTCCTCACCGGCCGGGTCAGGGTAAAGGTGGATATCCATGCGTGACCAGAAGGAACTCCTGGAGGTTGAGGATCCTGCAGTCGAGGTCCTGACCCAGTATTTGGGCTGGACTGAACTTGATGCCTTGGAGGCCAACAAGCTGAGAGAATCTCCCAAGCAGCCAGTTCTGACCTCGCTCTTCTTTCAGGCCATAAAGAGACTCAACCCCTGGATCTCCGAGGAGAATGCCCAGCGCGTGGTCAGAAGCGTCACCAGTCCCCAGGTGGCCTCTGTCCTGGAGGCTAACGAGAAGATCCAGTCCATGCTGGAGCGGGGAACCACAGTGATGCAGGACCTGGGAGACGGGCCAGGTCTCAGGAGCCGTGATGTAAAACTCATCGATTATGAGCACCTGGACGAGAACGATTTCCACGTCGTCCGCCAGTTCAGCGTGACGCACTACCAGGAGATCATACCCGACATAGTGCTGTTCATAAACGGCCTGCCCATTGTGGTCATAGAGTGCAAGAGCCCCTACATCCGCAACCCCATGGATGAAGGAATGACGAGGATCTTCCGCTACCAGGAGATGGAGGACCGGTTCAAGAATCTGGGCTGCCCTCAGCTCTTCCACACCACCCAAATCGTGGTCTTCACCTTCAAGGATAAGATCAAGTACGCCACCAACTTCACGCCCGCACGCCACTGGTCGGAATGGAAAGATCCCCATCCCCTCAAGATCGACGATGTAGCCAAGAGGCTGGGACGCATCCCCAGCCCCCAGGATATCTTCTTGTTCGGAGTATGCTCCCGGGAAAACCTCCTGGACCTCATTCGCAACTTCGTGGTCTTCGAGCGGGAGGAGGGCGGGGTGGTTAAGAAGATCGCCAAATACCAGCAGTTCAGAGCCGTCAACAAGACCCTGGAAAAGGTCACCGGGAAAGATAGAAAAGGTGGAATCATCTGGCACTGGCAAGGAAGCGGAAAGAGCCTTTCTATGCTCTGGACCGCAGTCAAGCTCCGCCGCATCCAGGCCCTCAATAATCCCACTATGGTCATAGTGACTGATAGAACCGACCTGGACGAGCAGATTCGAGATACGTTCGAACGCTGTGGGTTCCCCAATCCTATCAAGGCAGGCACATCTAAGGCCCTGCAGAAGCTCCTCAGCAATCCTGTGGGCCAGACCATCACCACCACTGTCCAGAAGTTCCAGGACGCGGCTGAGGTCTATCCGGTACTGAGCGAGAACTCCAACATCTTCGTGCTGGTGGACGAGGCCCACCGCAGCCAGTACCGTTCCCTGGCAGCCAACATGCGCCGGGCTCTGAAGAATGCCTGCTTCCTGGGGTTCACGGGCACTCCTCTCTTCAAGAAGGACCGTGACACCTTCAAGATATTTGGAAATTATATCGATAGGTACGACCATAATCAGTCTGTCAACGATGGGGTCACCGTACCTATCTATTATGAAGGCCGGATGCCCGAGCTCCATCTCGTAGGAACCTCTATCGACCAGCTACTGGAGCGCATCTTCCCAGATCTCGGTCCGGAGGAGCTGGAGCGTATAAAGAAGAAGTACGCCAATCTGGAGGCCATCGCCGAATCTTACCCTATGATCAGGGAGATCGCTCTGGACATAATCAAGCACTACGAGAGCTATATTCTGCCTAACGGATTCAAGGCGCAGGTGGTGGCGGTCAACCGTCGGGCAGCTCTCCGGTACAGGGAGGTCCTCGACGAGCTGAAGGCGCCATCTAGCGAGGTCCTCATCTCCGTGATCCACGATGACGATACAGAGTACCGACCCTATAGGCGTTCGAAACTGAAAGAGAAAGAACTCATTTGGAAATTCAAAAATGAAGCTGACCCCAAGATCCTAATCGTCTGCGACAAGCTGCTGGCCGGGTTCGATGCGCCCATCGAGCAGGTGATGTACCTCCACAAGCCCCTCAAAGAGCATGCTCTTCTCCAGGCCATGGGGCGGGTCAACCGCAAGTATCACAACAAGGAGTACGGGCTGGTCGTGGACTACTGGGGAGTAGAGGATGAGCTGCAGACTGCTCTCAAGATGTACAGCGAGGATGGCATAGAGGGGCTCGTGCATACCGATTACAGAAAAGAGATCCTTCCCAGGCTCCAGGCAGCCCATCACGCAGCCATGAACTTCTTCCGTGAAGTAGCTCCGCAGAAGGACGAGACATCCTATGATGAGGCCTGTGTCCAGTACCTTGAGCCCGAAGATCGGAGGGTGGCCTTCGACCAGAGGTTTAAGCTCTTCTCCCGCTACATGGATATGCTCCTCCCCGATCCAGGTGCTCTGCAATACAAACAGGATCTCAAATGGTTGGGAAGGATCAGGATAAGGGCCAGGAACCGGTACCGGGACGAACAGCTAAGCCTGGATGATTGTAGCGAAAAGGTCAGAAAGCTCATAGAGGAGCACATAGTGGTCGATGGCATAACTCAGCTCATGGAGCCGACCTCCATCTTCTCCAAGAAGTTTGATGAAGAGATCGAGAGGCTCTCTTCGCCTGAAGCAAAGGCCAGCGAGATTGAGCATGCCATAAAGCATGAGATCACGGTTAAACTAGACGAGAATCCCATATTCTACGAAACTCTGAGCGATAGGCTTCGAAGAATCATCGATGATTACAGGCAGCACAGAATAGATCGCACAGAGCAGCTGAAGCTCCTTAAAGACTTATTAGAGGAGGGCCGAACACCAGAAAGGCACGCGTCAGAGCTGGGTGTAGATCCAGACGTTGCACCTTTCTATGAGCTGGTCACCAAGGACTCGGAGGATAAAGAGGCCTTAAAGCCGGTGGCAGAGGAGATCTATGCTACTCTTAAAGAGCTCACTGTGGTGGATTGGCAGCAAAAGGACGATATTAAGAGGGAGCTAAGGCGTCAGATCAAGCGGCTTCTCAGAGCCGCCAGCTACCCCGCCGCTGATATCCAGGACAGGACCTCGCAGATAATCGATCTCGCTGCCCGGAGGTTTCAAGGGTGATCAGCGACAGCATTACTTTTGGCACGACCGCCATCACATACGCCATAACTTATAGCAGCAGGCGAAAACATGTAGCAATAGCTGTTACTCCCAATAAACGGGTAGAAGTCTTGGCTCCGTCTCATTTGGATCAGGCAGCTATACAGGATCTTGTAAGAAGGAAAGCCAGTTGGGTGAAGGAACAGCTCGAATGGTTCGATCAGATCAATAATCTCACCGCATCCAGGGAGTATGTAAACGGTGAGACCTTTCTCTATCTGGGGCGTCAGTATAGACTGAAAATCATTTACGACGGCAAAAAGGCGCTGGCTAAACTAAAGGGCAAATATTTCGAGGTTACCCTTCCGGAACATACCAGGGACGAGAAGAAGCGGGAAGCTGTAAAGAGGGCTCTCTGGAGGTGGTATCGCAGCCATGCTGAGGAGAAGATAGGCGAGCTGGTTCAATCCTATTCCAAAAGACTGCACATCGAAACGCCCGGCTTTAAGGTGAAGTACCAGGCCAAAAGGTGGGGGAGCTGTTCGAAGGATAACGGCCTGAATATTAACCTTCGAGTTATCATGGCTCCTATGAGCCAGATTGAGTACGTGGTCGCCCATGAGCTCTGCCATCAGAAATACAAAGACCATTCAGCTGAGTTTTGGCAGCTCCTTCGTCTAGTTATGCCAGATTACGAAATTCGCAAGGACAACCTCAAAAGAGATGGGCGGATGTATACAATATAGTTTGTTATCGTATATACTTACTTATTACTAATCAATTTTTGGTAATCATAGGGTTTAGCAGAAGATTTAAATATTGAGAGGTTGTACGAACGACTAGGCAAAGAGTTGCCATTAGGAGGTTAAACCAGGACTAGAGATTGGTTGAAGGTGTTAAGGTCCAAGGAGGTACCAGCTCCCCGGCCAATTGACCACCAAATCGCTTCCGAACAGGTATTGCGTTCCAAAATCGACCCTGTTGGAACTTCTGAGTCTAGTTTAGTAGAGGTGGTGATCAGATAACTACTAACAATTTCGAATTTAAAAATGTTTTCGGTGGAGTCAACAATTCTGCTGGCGGCTTGGAAACAAAACCCGTTGTTCAAAAGCGTCGGGAGATGTCGGGGTATTCGAGGAGGCGCAAAGAGACCGTTCCAATTATTCCGAAACTTCTCAAATATTCGGCAGCAAAGGTATGGGTAGATGCAAAACTGGAATGGCGTTTAAATCATATTTGGTACGCGGACATTGAAGATGCCAAGACCTGCGAATGCGGCCACTATCCCATCTGCGAAGTGTGTGTCATCGAGAACGAAGTTAACGAGACTGTTTTAGAGATAGGAAACTGTTGTATCAATCAGATCTCGACTGACTTTGAGGCGTTAAGGCGGATATTCCCAGCTCTGAGGGAGGGACGTATTAATCCTGCAATCATCGACTACGTTTCAAAGCAGAAGATCATCAACAGTTGGGAGGGAAAGTTTTTACAGAACACCTGGAGAAAACATAATCTAACACCTAAACAGGCAATAAAATTCAAACAAATCCGATATAAAATATATAATAACATTCAGATCTCGCCAAAACAGAGGCAGGCCATCTACAAAAAGTGGAAAACAACAGATTACGGGCATACACTAGCACAAGCAGCAGAGCGTAAGGAGGCAGTGGCGCAATGATCGAAGTCGATCCAGAATTGGTCATTGCTGCCTCCCGGATTATCAAACAGGGGAGTTGTAAGGTCTACAAGTCAACCAGAGCGGGGTTCACCACCTCGGCAGTCTTGGCTGCCATGGAATCAAATAAACAAATCCTGGTAGTTAGTCCTACCAACAAGATACTCTCCGAGACCGTGATGAAGGCCAGCATGGGACGAGCAATCATCGTACCAGCCAACTCCTTCTGTCAGGTGTTACAGGAACTGGTACGACAAGACCCTTTCTTGGCCAAGATGCCTCTGCCATTACCAGACTGCCAGAAATGTCCCTGGATGGGGAAGTGCCCTGTAACGAAGATTATAGAAGCTGATGATCCTCCCGTGATCTCGATAACTTATGCCAAAATAAATGCATTGATGCTGAGCAAGTCAGAGATTGCCAAGCAGATCAGAAAGAAGCTGTCTAGGGCCGAGGTAGTGCTGCTAGACGAGGCTCACGTCATATCCCTGCCTTCTGCAGCGAGGGTGCAGGCATTTTACTGCGTTACCGTTCCAGAAGAGTACTCAATGCTTGTGGAGGTCAGCCAAAGCTGGATAGATTTCTGTAACGCTAATTTGGAGCTGCTTAATGCCCTAAAAGCCGAGGGAGATGCAGGATATGTAGGAAAACACCTCTCCAAGCTCATCTCCATCCCCGACCCCCTGGGGTTCAAGAGGATGTCTGCGGCATGGAACGAGCTGCTTTCCCTGGCACAGAAGCGGGTGGAACTGGAACTGAGGGACGACGAGATCCTAGCCCTTCGAGATATAATGAGCATCATGGGTGGATATTGGGCTTCCGTCTCCTACATCCGAGAGCGAGAAGGGACTGAGGGACTCGTCTACATATCGGGTAACGTGGGTGCTTTTCACCGCTGCCTGCGCGAATTCTTGTCGATGTACGTTCCTAACGCCGACCACATCTTCAGCTCGGCCACCTTGGTAGAGCCTTCGCCGGAGTTCTTCGAAGGACTCTCGGGGAAGATTGTACGGGAGGTGGTGTTTCCGGATCTACGGAACACCAACTCGAAGATGAACATCTATCCAGACAGGTGGAGGCTGAGTTCTCGTAACTTCGCCCAAGACCTAGACAGAATCGTGAATAGGATCGTACAGATCTACAAGGAGGAGACGGATGTCTACATCCTCGCACCCAACCTACGCAAAGCCTGCGTGATACAGCGAAAACTCCACGAGGTCTTAGGCCCAGATGCTCCCAGAGTCGACTTCTACCGCAGCGACATGACCTTGGGCGTGGGCAGGGACGAGCGAACCTGCATAGCAGTCGGGCTGGCAGAGATCCCCAGCAATGCCTGTGACCACCTGGCAGCAGGCAACGACCCAGAGGCGAGGTGGCTGCATTCCCAAGCCCTAAGAGTCCAAAGTGTGCAAGCGGCGAGCTGGCAAGCCTGGAGCCGAGTCAAAGACCCCAATGGACAGGAGGAGAGCAGAGTCTATTGCATTGGGGTCAGAGCAGACCAGATCTCCGGCGTGGTTACCTGGGGTGGCGGCAGGCGGGTAGAGCTGGCGGAGATCCGAGAGAGCAAGCTCCCCGATGGTTCTACAGCAAGAACACCCAAGTTCCAGGTTCAGGTTGATAACCCAATTGATCCACCTAAGGTTTTCGTAGAAGAGCGAACTGCAAGCCACAAAGAAAGACATTCTGCAGGTGAATATATTGCAGGGATCGAAAACAGTAGCGACATTATCACATTGAAGAGCGGAAAAACGGATATCGAGAACATCATTAACCGTGCTATGCTATATCATAGCAGTAGAGAAAGTGCCCAAAATGCCTATACATATAATAGGCAAAATGGGCAGTTACCCCACTGCTATGTCAAAGCATGGCATGGTGACATAGATCAGGTTGCTCTTTTTCTGGGTACGTACTTCGTCCACCGTTCTGACTGCTACGCTAAACAGTTCTGGGACAGGCGATCTGAGAAATGGGAGTTCTACAAGGTTCCCGAGTCCATAGACGACTTCACGTTACGCGATCTCAAGAGGCATATCAATGCCGAGATAATGCCAAATGGCGTCCGGTACTGTATGGGTGTCTATCAGATAGGCTTAGATGACACGGTTTCATGGATCTGTTATGATCTCGATAATCATAACAACAGCAACCCGGATGTTAAAGAGGATGTAACGCAGCTTCTGGCAGTCCTTGATAAGTACTCAATCCCATATCTCTTGGAGGCATCAGGTTCGGAGGACTCTTACCATGTTTGGGTGTTCCTGGTTCCAACTAAGACTTATAACGCCTTCAAGTTCAGCAGGCAGATAGCAGCAGAAGCAGGCATAAAGTGTGAGATATGGCCAAAACAACAGGGCATCCGTTCGGCCAGAGCAGCATTTGGCAATCCTGTCAAGCTGCCTCTGTGTTACCACAATAAGACCGGCCGCCGGTCAGGATTCCTCGATCCTCAGACGTTCGAGCCACTTGAGTACGTTCCCCTTCCTGGTTTGGTGCGCTTATTTGAAATTCCCGACCCTGTCCGAGAGCGAAGATCAGATCCAGCCCGTCAGCCGATTTCCGAGAACGTATCAGCTACAGAATATAGCTTCCACCCCTGCCTGCAGCATCTGCTCGATAACCACGTTCAGCTCTTAAGTGGAGCAGGGTATAATGCCAGGACTGCTATTGTAATTGATGCCTATAACGCTGGATTATCCAAGGAAGCAACAATCGACCTGTTCAGGCATCAAGACGACTTCAAGCTGGACTACACTGCATACCAGATAGAATCTATTTACCGCAAAGGACTTCGGCCATTCAGTTGCTCGACGCTCCGTGATAAGTGCGGTGAGCTGGTCGGGTGCTACTGTGAAGCGTGCTCCTTCAATCAACCCGTGGGCGATAGTGGCGAAGCAAGCGTACGAGATGCTTAGGCATGGACAATAGTCCACCATAAAAACAATAACTTGAATATGGCTAAACCACACGAAAATATCCAAAATTGTCTCCAAGAATTAATGTTTGATATAAACAATTTATCTTTTTTGTCCAAAAGATTTAAATATTATAGAGTACAACTAGGATAATAATAGGTGATAACTTGTACAATAGGCTCCTGGTGTATAAGAGAAAGTTGGCCGAAGATGGCCGAGGCCATTACAGGCTATCTATTCCGTCGGTACTGGCCGGATTCTTAGGTCTCAATAGGGGAGGCGACCTGGCTATAGTACTGGATCCAGAACAAGGCGGATTGATCCTTCGAGCCTGGTCTGATGATCAGATAACCAGGGAGGCATGATGACCGAGACGACAAAACCAGACAAAACCCGACAGCTTTCCATCGAACAGGAGAACGCCATTGGTCATTTGCTACAAGGCAGAAGCGATAAGGCCACAGCCGAGGCTGTTGGCGTCTCCAGGCAGACCGTGTGGGAATGGAGGAATCATGATCCTCTTTTCATTGCCGAACTGAACCGGCATCGTTCCGAGATGTGGAGAGAAGCCCATGAGAGACTGAAATCCCTGGCTAACCGTGCTCTGGACGTATTAGAGCTGCAGCTTGGCAGCGACGATCCTAAGGCTTCACTGGCCGCGGCCAAGTACGTCCTGCAGGGAACTCAGCTCTTGGGTGAAATCGACTTGCACATAGGAGGTCCGACTACTCCCGAGGGCGTGATCATGGCGAAGCTACGAAACGAAGCCAGGCAAGAGCTAGCTCCCAAGATCAATAAGAGAAATCAAATGTTCGATCTCGATCTATTTGAGACTAATCGAATTGAGGAAGAAATCGAGGCTTTGGCCAGGACCAGATTGAAGAAAGCATTGGCGGAAGCAGGGCTCTCATGAGATCGGATAAATGTCTTCAGGAGATAGATAAGGCCAAGCTTTGTTTTTCCCAAAGAGACTATTTATCTAAAGAACATTTTATAGAATTGATTGGGGAGCGGGTACAAGATTGTGAAGCTTGGGAAAGAAAGCTCAGATCTCAGGGTAATCTGAAGGATGCCGAGCGGATGAGGAGAACCAAGGAGCAGATGGTGAAAACATTGGAGGAACTCCAAGATGTCAATTTCTCAAGAAGAAATAAGCAAAACATTTGAGCAAATGGCAGAGCGATCTACCACTCCCGAACTGACACCAGAGCAGCTTAACGCAATCGACCTACTAATCTTTGGAAAAACCGATAAGGAAGTAGCTGAGACAATCGGTGTTGGCCGAAACACCATATCAAAATGGTACAAAAATGCATTTTTTATCGCAGAATTGAACGCCAGAAGGGAGGAACTATGGAAAGACGCGAAGCTCAGGCTCAAGTCCCTGACCCATGAAGCGGTGGATGTTCTTTCTAATGGTCTTCACAGCTCAGATGAGAAAGTAGCGATTACATCCGCAGTCCATATCCTGAAAACTGTGGGCCTGTATGGAGAAGTGAAAGAGAGCTTCGGGCCAACCACGCCGGAGAGGGCGGTCTGGGATCAAAGAGCAGAGGCAGAGCTT
>Ga0315295_10004781_pt1 | contig 11564 bp, 9 predicted proteins | sample YL17G14_0_MG_FD_204453 | JGI IMG/M metagenome (GOLD analysis project Ga0315295, IMG submission 204453) | Sediment microbial communities from Yellowstone Lake, YNP, Wyoming, USA - YL17G14_0 | ecosystem: Environmental > Aquatic > Freshwater > Lake > Sediment | place: USA: Wyoming | collected...
AGCTGAACGCGCCAACCTGCACCCGCCAGAGGCTTGTGGCCGGTACCGTGATCTCTGTCTTGGCGGTCGAGGCGGCCGGTTCCTTTGGCGGCGTGGGTGCTTTACCCTTTGTGGCGACGAAAGAGCCGAGCACGTATCGCTCCAGCACGTACCCCGAGAGCACCGCGACGAGCGCCAGCCCCGCCAGGAACACTACCAGGGGCAATTTCCGGGTGGAAAGCTGTCTCTTGTGTCTCACGTGGAACCCTCCCATCTTCTTCGCCGCCTAGAGCACAAAGGGAACACTGGCCACTTTCCTATCTCCGAGGGAGAACTCCGCCCTGAATGCTCCCCGGAGGCTGAAGCAGTGCCTGCTTACCATGACGGCGTCGCTGGGGTAGGTCGGTATCAGCGTCACAAAGTCGCTGGGCGATGGGTTCACGTGCCGGAAGCGCACCACAAGCATGCGCGCCACCAGCTCCACCGATTCGATCACGATCGCGTATCCACCTGTGGGGCATAGCCCGCGGTGAACCGCAATCACGATTTCCCGCCCGGCGGCTCCAGCAGACTTGACCGCGCCCTCCCCGTAAGTCCTGGCCAATGCTCTTGGGTTTGTCAGCACGTTGAAGGCCTGGCTCTTGAAGAGGGCAGGGTCATGATCAAGCCTTGTACGGCGAAACGCCAGCACCAATTGCCTACACCTCTGTCCGTAAGCAGGCACAAGGCGGCAACTTCCTTAGATGAATATGCCGCCGTGTGTGATACCATGTCCATTTTTCTGTTCTATAAGGACAGAGTCCTGACTCAGGTTGTTCCCTGGCCCGCCATCCCTGCCGCGTTGTTCCCTGGCCCGCCATCCCTGCCGCGTTGTTCCCGACCGGGAGCCTGTGTGCTACCGGCTCAGCGCCTCGATCCTGGCACGGATCTTGGCGGCCCGCTCGCCGAGCTCCTCCCTGCGCGACTGCTCCTTCTCTCGGACCTCCACAGGCGCTTTGTCCATGAAACCCTTATTCTCGAGCCTCTTCTGGACGCGCCCCAGTTCCGCCTCAACTTCGCCAAGGCTCTTGGCAAGCCGCTCGGTCTCTTTGTCGATGTCTATCAAGCCCTCGAACGGCAGGTAGACCTCCACACCAGGGACCACCGACGCCAGGGCCCTGGCCGGCTTACGGGAGCCTTCAGCGCCCAGCTCGAGCGTCTCCAGGCCCGCGAGCCTCTGCACATGCTCCGCAAGCGCCGTCAGGGCACGGAGGGCCCGTGGCGTTGCGTGCGCGATGGCGCGTATCTTCCTTGAAGGCGGGATGGCAAGTTCCGCCCTGAGGTTCCTGATGGCCCGAGTCGTGTCCATGACATACGCCATCGAAGCGAGTGCATCGCTGTCCAGTTCCCAGCACACATCCGGCCATGGGGACACCATGATGGACTCGCCTTCGTGAGGGAGCGCCTGCCAGATCTCTTCTGTTATGAACGGCATGAACGGGTGCAGCAGCCTCAAGGTGCGCTCGAGCACAAACCACAGGACATGCTGTGCCGTCTTCCGTTCCTTCTCGTTGTCAGAGGCCAGCTTCGGCTTGGACAGCTCGATGTACCAGTCACAGTACTCGGACCACACGAAGTCGTACAGCGTCTTCGCAGCCTCGCTGGGCTCGTGCCGTTCGATCATCTCTCCTACCTGCGTGATGACCTCACCAAGCCTGGACATGATCCACGCGTCGGCGAGATCCGGTGCGGGAGCCCCGGCTTTCGGGTCGAAGCCGTCGAGGTTCATCAACACGAAGCGCGACGCGTTCCAGAGCTTATTGTCGAAGTTCCGCGAAGTCTCGAACCGGTCTCTGTGGATTCTAGAGTCGTTGCCCATCGTCGTTCCGGTTAAGAGCCCAAACCTCAGCGCGTCGGCACCGATCTCCTCGATCATCTCGACAGGGTCCGCGCCCGTTCCCTTCGACCTCGACATCTTCTTGCCGTTCTCGTCGAGGATGAGCCCGGTCAGCAAGACCGTGCTGAAGGGCTTCTCGCCCATGAAATGAAGCCCGGTGAAAATCATCCTGGCGACCCAGAAAAAGATTATGTCGTAGGCTGTAAGCAAGACTGAGGTCGGATAGAAGTAAGCCAGCTCCGGCGTCTGCTCCGGCCAGCCCAGCGTCGAGAACGGCCAGAGAGCGGAACTGAACCAGGTGTCCAGCACATCCTCATCCTGCCTCAAGGAGCCGCCGCACCCCGGGCATAGTTCCGGCGCATCTACAGACACCAACACCTCACCGCAGTCGCTGCAGTAGTAAGCTGGAATCCTGTGCCCCCACCACAGCTGGCGGGAGATGCACCAGGGCCTGATGTTCTCCATCCAGTGCATGTAGATCTTGGTGAAGCGCTCGGGGACGAATTTGATGAACCCGTTCCGCACGGCCTCGATGGCGGGCGCGGCAAGCGGTTTCATGTGGACAAACCATTGTGTGGACACGAGCGGCTCGACAATGGTGTCGCATCTCTCATGTCTGCCCACCGAGTGCGTGTGTGTCTCGATCTTCACCAGGTTGCCCCGATGTTCGAGGTCGGCGACGATCGCTTTCCTGCAGTCGTACCTGTCCATGCTCGCGTAGGGGCCCGCCTCTTTCGTCATCTTGCCGTCCGGGCCGATAACTGTGATCCGCGGCAGCTTGTGCCGGAGACCCATCTCGAAGTCGTTCGGGTCGTGAGCGGTGGTCACCTTGACCGCTCCGGTCCCGAACTCCATGTCGACGTATGAGTCTGCGATGACCGGCATTCGCCGCCCAAGCACAGGCAGGATGACAGTCCGCCCCACCGTGCTCCGGTAGCGCTCGTCTTTGGGATTCACCGCGACGGCGGTATCGCCGAGGATCGTTTCCGGCCTGGTCGTCGCCACGGTGACCGAGCCGTTTCCGTCTTCGTAGAGGTATCTGACGTACCACAGGTTGCCCTGGGTCTCTCCGTGCTCCACCTCAAGATCGCTGATGACGGTCTTGCACTCCGGGCACCAGTTGGTGATGTAGTCCCCTCTGTAGATGAGGCCTTCGTTATAGAGGCGGACGAACGCCTCGAGTACCGCGCGGGATAGCCCCTCATCCATGGTGAATCGAGTCCTCGACCAGTCGCACGAGCAGCCGAGTCGTTTCAGCTGGCTGATGATGGTGTCGCCGTACATGTGCTTCCAGTCCCAGGCCCTCTCCATGAACTTCTCCCGGCCAAGCGCAAACCGGTTCGTGCCTTCCTTCTCGAGCGCCTGCTCGATTTTCACATGTGTGCCGATGCTGGCGTGATCGGTCCCCGGAAGCCACAGGGTCTCGTAACCCTTCATCCTATGGTACCGTATCAGCGCATCTTGCAGGCCGTTGTTTAGCGCGTGCCCGATATGCAGGGAGCCCGTCACGTTGGGCGGCGGTATGACGATGGTGTAGGAAGGCTTGCCGGAGAACGGGTGGGCTGTAAAATACCCCTTCTCCATCCAGAAATCGTACCACTTCGTCTCGACCTTCTTATGGTCGTACACGCTTGGGATGCTGCTCGGGTCTTTCATAATGGCGCACCTCCGTGTTGCCGGGTGGACTGCCGAGAATAACGCTGCGCAAATCGCCAAAAACCAAGCCGAGCAATCTTCGAAAACAATGCCAGGCGCACTGAGAGAAGAATGCCCGAACTACGAAACAAAGCCCCTTCGCCTTTAGGACGAAAGGGCTCCTGCCGCGGTACCACCTAAATTCCAGCCCAAGGCTGGGCCTCTGGACTGGCACTCTTCGGCTGTAACCGGCCGCCGGCCCCAGACTACTCGGTTTCGCCTAGGGAACTCGGGGGCGACCTTCGGCGGCGCTTGGCAAGGAGACCTTCCACCCGGTGGATCTCCCTCTCTACTGCCAGGAAGCTGCCTACTCCTCCCCGTCATAGTTGCTTGACGTATTATTGCTCCTTATTATAACCAAACGTTCAGGCGGATTCAAGGATGCGACCCGCGGCTCGGGCTGCGGCCACGGGCGCGGTGGCGGCTGTCGTCGCCAGGTGACCGGCCCCTACTGCGCTGCGACCGGGTACATCTCCGAAGCATACGGGATGACGATGAACGTCGCTGCTTCGCCCTTCTCCGCGATGACGCAGCGGCACCCGGACACGGGTGCCTGGTTTCTCGTGTGTCAATCCGCCAGCCAGCACTTGTCGCCCCCTCTGATACTTGCTTCCCTGCTCTGGGAAGACGAACCTGCGTTCGGCATCATATAACTAGAGTGTTTTTTCACTTAGTTCAACACTTAACAGGAAATCCCAGGATTCCCTTGAAAGCAGGAGACGAGGCGTGCCTGGGCCGGGTCTCCTCTCCCCCCGCAGGTCAGATCCCGAGCCTGGGTACGACCATCCAGAAAGGGGTGAACAGAGCTTGTTTATCGCCGCACGTTTAGTCACGCTGTACATCTTGCTTTTGATCTCAGGGGTGATAGTCCTCCAGATCGAACGGGCCAAGCGCGGTTTCAAGGTGGAGCTTCGTCGGATCGCCGGGCTAGAGGCGATGGATGAGGTGGTCGGCCGGGCCACGGAGATGGGCCGCCCCATCCACTTCTCCGCCGGTGTCGGCAACCTCACCACGCGAGGCGCGCCTGCGATGATGGCCTCGCTCGAGATCCTCGGTCATCTCGCCTGGATGTCTGCCAAGTACGGTTCCAGGGTGATCACCACGGTAGCTCAGGGGGACGTGTTCGCGGTATCGGAGGAGATCGTGAAAGGAGCGTATCTGAAAGCAGGGCGTCCCGATGAGTACACCCCGGACATGGTCCGGTTTCTCTCGCCAAGCCAGTTCGCATATGCGGGAGGCATCGCCGGGATCATCAACCGGGAAAAGTGCGCCGCCAATGTCATAATCGGGCACTTCGCAGCAGAAGCCATATACATCGCGGAGAGCGCTCACCTGGCGGGAGCGATCCAGATCGCAGGGACGACGAACATGTACCAGCTCCCGTTCTTCGTCGCTTCCTGCGACTACACACTCATCGGAGAAGAGATTTTCGCGGCAGGCGCCTATTACTCGAAGAACCCTGTCGACCTCGGGGCTCTTTCAGGCCAGGACTTCACGCGGGCCTTTGCGATCGTCTTGATGTTGCTGGGTGTGGTCCTCGCAACTGTGGGCAACAAGAGCCTGAGCGACTGGCTCAAATGAACGGAGGTGACGTCGAATGCGTACAGGATTGGCCCTGGTGATAGCCGTGGTGGTCGGCATCGGTATGACGCTTGATTACTTCGTCAAACTGCCCGCGCTCAACAACCCCATGGCCGAGGTCAGGAACTGGATGCCCATAGTCACCAGCTTCGCAGTCATCGTTGGCGCCGCAGGCTTGCTGAATGTCCACCGCCGGAACATCCAGCGCAAACGCGGCGCCTGGTACAACAGCGTCGTGCTCTGGGTGGTCATGATGTGGACCATCGTCTGGGGCATCAGCTTCGGAACCGCTGATAAGACCTACACCTTTGTGTTCGATAACGTTCTCACCTCGTCCAGCACGACTCTGTCGGCGGTAGGCGCGCTCTACCTGGGGTCCTCGGCTTTCAGGGCCTTCAAGGCGACAAATGTGAACGCTGCCGTCCTCCTCGCATCCGGAGCTGTTGTGATGCTGGCCCAGGTGCCGATAGGCGAAGCCATCTACGGGGGTATACCCGCCATAGGTGATTGGATAATGAACATCCTTAACACGGCCGGCCAACGAGGCATCATGATCGCGAGCGGCATCGGCTTTATGACGGTGTGCGTGCGCATCATGCTCGGCTACAACCGTAGCTACCTCGGCTCGGGCCAGTAGGGGGTGGACGGGATGAACTTCTGGACCAAGATGCAGGGCGTCGACGCGCGCATCATCTACATTCTCATGATGGTCGCCATCGCGATCCCCCTTGTCAAGCCGATAGGCTTGCCCATGAGGATCATGCCCACCACGCTCCAGGTTTTCGAGTTCATTGAGAAGTTGCCCTCAGGGTCGAAGGTCTACATCTCATTCGACTACGGGCCAGGGCAGGGGCCTGAGCTCAACCCGATGTCCACGGCGGTCCTCAACCACCTCTTCAAGAAGGGCCTCAAGGTCTACGCCATGGCTTCGATCACCGAAGGACCGATGGTGGCCCAATCCATGCTGGCACCGTTCGAGCAGCAGGGTAAGGTCTACGGCAAGGACTTCGTCAACCTCGGGTTCTTCGCGGGGGGCGAAGCCGGGTTGGCCGCCCTATGCCAGGACATCCGCAAGGTTATCGCGCGCGACTTCAAGGGGACTCCACTCGACCAGCTTGAGATGATGAAGGACATCAACAAGATCACCGACTTCGCCCTGGGCGTCACCGTGAACTCGGGGCCTGGGGGATACGGCACGCCCGAGGTCTGGGTGCGTCAGGTCCCAATAGTGTACAAGACCCCGTTTGTGCTAGCGCTCAACGCCGTAATGACGCCCTCCAGCCTGCCGTTCTTACAGGCAAAGCAGATAACCGGCCTGCTTGGCGGGTTGCGGGCGGCGGCTGAGTACGAGCTTTGCCTGAAGCAGCCCGGGATGGGCGCCGCCCTGATGGACGCGCAATCGGCGGCCCATGTGGTGATAATAGCCTTCATCATCCTTGGAAACATCGCGTATTTCTCGCTGCGCCCAAAGCGCCGGTCGGGAGGGATTTAGATGGACACAGCAACGATTGTCTCGACCATATTCACGTTCGCCCTGTTCAGCTTCATATTCTGGAAGGACAACCCGGCCTACAACATAGCGGAGCACATATTCGTGGCAGTGGGCGCCGGCCATGCGGTGGTCGCATCCTATTTCGTGCTCAAGGGCTCAGGCTGGGACCAGCTGGCAAAGGGCAATATGGGAGTCCTGATCCCGGTCGTGCTGGGCCTTCTGCTGTTCGCCAGGTATTTCAAGGGCATATCCTGGCTGACAAGGCCATCAGTGGCCATCGTGGTGGCCTGCGGGGCAGGCCTTGGTCTTCGAGGGTCCATACGCGCTGACTTCCTGGACCAGATCAGGGCATCCTTTCTGCCTCTCACGAATCTGAACAACATCATCTTCATTCTCGGTGTGGTGTCGGTGATAACGTATTTCTTCTTCACCCAACACTACACGCGCATCACCAAGGGGCGCCTCTCAGTGGTGACCGACCTCGGGCAGTACTTCATGATGGTCGCGTTCGGGGCATCCTTCGGTCAAGCGTGCATGGGCAGGCTATCGACCCTCATCGACAAGGTCTCATTCCTCCTCAAAACAGTCCTCAGGATCGGCGTCTAGCAGTTCTCGCCACAACAACGGCGGCGCCGGGCACTGCGACCGGTGGCCGCCGTCTTTCTTCGACCACCAGCCCGCCGTGACACAGTAAGATACCGACTTGCAGAATGTTCAAGAAAGCACTTGACAAGTGTGCGTGAGTTCTATGATGATGGAACTGCACATGGCGTTCTACGGAGGTGGTACGATGTACGCGGTTCGAGTGCATTGGGCGCCCGCTTGTGAACTCCTGGCGAGCCTCACGGCTGTGGCTAACACCAAGGTCTACCGCACGATAGACATGGGTCATGCCTGGCGGGACGGGGTGATGAAAGGTCTCCCAGAAAACGTTCGTGCGCTCATATCCGGCGAACCGCTCGCGCAGTGGGCTTTCCCGATGAGCATCGCCCACATGTCGCCCGCCGGCGAGGCGACGGGGTTCATCGACTGGCTGGCAGTGCAGGAGCCGGGGGCTCTCTACGCGGCTTTCGCCGCAGTGTATCCTGGTGAACGCATTCCGCAGCCCGGGGACTTGGAGCGCAGGCGCGAGAAGTTCGTGAAGGTGTTGAGGGCCTGGAACGATTGTTACTTCAACACCGTGGACCCCAGGATATTGGAGGCGCTAGAAACGGACGCGGAACAGAAGGCGCTGCTTGCATCCAGATTGCCAGGTCAAGAGGTTGTGGAGCTGGCCACGAACGGTCTGCAGGTCGATGATGCACCGGGAATGGATACAGTGAGGCTTACCCCACAGTACCATTGCCGGCCGATGAACCTGATCGATATCTACGGCACGAACGAGACGGTCTACTTCTACCCGGTGGAGACTCCGGAGGAGCTCTCCGACGGCATACCCCAACGCCTTCTACGGATGGGCGACGCAATATCCGATGCAAGCAGGCTCAAGATACTGAGGTTCCTGAAGTCGGGGCCCCACACGTTCACGGAGATCGTCAGCGTCGCAGGCCTGTACAAGAGCACGGTTCATTACCACCTTGTGATATTGCGGGCCGCAGGCCTGCTGAACATTCACGTGTCGGGCCACGAAGCCGACAGATACAGCCTCCGGCCCAAGGCGATAGATATGCTGGCTTCGACCATGAAGTCATTCCTGGGGGTAGAGAAAGCATGAGTTCCTCACCAAGCGCGCCGTCCAACGGCTTCAGGACCTTCCTTATCGTATGGGCGACTCAGGCGCTTGCGGTCTTCGGGTTCACGGTGGCGTTCTTCTCACTGACGGTCTGGCTGACCCAGGTGCTGTATCCAGCGCCCGATCAGCGCGCACAGCTGAGCGCGGCCTTATCCGCCGCATCGCTCGCCTGGGTGGTGCCGGGCCTCGTCTTCGCGCCGCTCGCGGGATCGTGGGCGGACAGGCACGATAGGCGCATCACCATGATGGGCGCGGGCGTCCTCCAGGCAGTCACGACGTTAGCGCTGCTGTCCTTGATGGTGTCTGGCCGCCTGAACCTCAGCCTGCTGGTCGGGCTTTTGGGGCTGCTCGCCGCGTCGAACGCCTTTCATGCCGCCGCCTTTGACACTTCTTACGTGATGCTCGTGCCGCGGTCGCTGCTGCCGAGGGCCAACGGCATGATGCAGACCGTGTGGTCGCTGGCAGGCGTGCTCGCGCCGGGCACGGCGGCCATCATTCTCGCCGTTCCTTCACTCGCGAAGCAGGGCGCCATCGGCGGCACTCTCGGAGCTACGCTGGCGCGCCTTCAGAACGGAGCACCCCTCTCGCTCGCGCTCCAGGCGGCCACTTTCGTGGTAGCTGCGGTCGCCCTCGTCTTCCTGAGGATCCCGTCTCCACAGGCTGCGGATGCGGCAGGTAGTGCGCTCCAGAAGAAGGGGCTGTGGTCCGACATCGCCTTCGGGGCTCGTTACATATGGCAGCGGCGTCCGCTGCTCTGGCTGCTCCTGCTGTTCGCGGTCATCAACCTGGTCGGCTCGACAGTCGGGATCTTCCAGCCATTGATGCTGAAGTACAACGTGGCTGCCGACTGGGGCAAGCGCGGTTTCACTTTCGAGACCGCGCTGGCCATGCTCGGGACGGCCGCGGGCGCGGGCGGCGTGTCAGGCGGCTTCATCGTCAGCGCCTGGGGCGGCCTCAAGTCCAGGCGCGTCTGGGGCGTGCTCGTGCCGATTGTGGTGGCGATGGGAGCGTACGTTGTCTATGGCCTGTCGCCCTTCGTTTACCTGATGGCGGCGGCCATGTTCATCGCCGCCTTCACCGGTCCGGTCGCAAACGCTCATTCGCAGGCAATCTGGCAAGCGCAGACCCCGCCGGAGCTCCAGGGAAGGGTCTTCGCAGTGCGGAGAGTCGTTGCGCAGTTCACAGCCCCGATTGGCACGATGCTGGCCGGCTGGGCAGGTGGACGGTTCAACCCTGGCTCTGTGCTGTTTGTGCTTGCGCTGACTGCCGGCGTCATCGCAGCTTCGCAGCTTGCCAACCGGTCCCTCCTCCAGATCGATGAGGGACCGCTTCAGGCGGCTGTGCCGGGAGTAGCACCCTCGCAGGAGGCGCCCGTGGCGCCGGGCAATGTATCCGATCTCAGTAGTCACTGAAGGGCTCCGAAGCCACCACGGAGCCCTTCATGGCTCGACCCCTCGGGCCTGCTATGCTACTCGTTATACTTCTTGACCCACATGTCGTGCTCTGCCTTTATCGTCGCGCGGGCGTCCGAATCCGTCACCAGCCTCAGGCCTATGGCGGCCATCACCTTGGACATCAACACAAGCGCCCTGTGGCCTTCCGGGCTCGCGGACAGGTCGGCGCTCTCGTGCGAATGGCCCGTGACAGGTGTGATGCCCTCGATGCCGAAGCCGACGCTGATGCCCGGCACGCGTATGGTCATGTACCCGGTCTCTTCCCAGTGCTTCGCCACCCTGGCCGCCTCATCCCTGACATTCGCCGCCCCATAGACAACCGAGTAGTCGAACAGCAGGTCGTTGAACGCGCCCACCGCTATGCCGGGGATATAGGACCCATAGTGATCCAGGTCGACAGTCGTGCCGGTCGCAAGGGCAGCGCCGCGGGCCGCGTTGTCGATCTGGTCCCGCTTCTTCAGTATCATCTCTTTCGCGATGCGGGGGCTGACGCTACCGACACGCGTCTCATCTATGAGATGCCTTACCCAGACGGTCGCTGATGCCATCTCGGGGACGATGTTAGGCGCGACTCCGCCGTCAGTGATCACCCAGTGGAAGCGGAACTGGGGTTCGGAATGCTCGCGGAGCAGTTCGACCGCATGCAAGAGCACCATGACGCTGTCGAGCGCGCTGGTGCCTCTCCAGGGCATCTGGGCGTGCGCCGACTTGCCGTGGAATGTGTATTTCATCTGCTCGATGTGACGGTCCGAGAACCCCCCGGGATACCTGACAGTCTCATTCCGTCCCTCCACCCCGTGGCTTCTCATTGCGCAATCGACTCCATCAAGGTAGCCTGACAGCGCCTCTGCGGCCTTCGCTGGCGGCCCGACTTCCTCCGCGGGCGCGCCGATAACCCAAACGCTTCCTGGCAGGTTGTTCTCCTCCATCACCTGCGCAAGCGCGACAGCGGCGCCGGTGCCGGTCGGGCCCTGCATGTTGTGCTGGCAACCATGGAATGGCGGGTTACCCCTCAACGCGTCGTACTCGACGACAACCGCTATGACGGGGTGCTCGTTCTTGCCCTTGTACTTTGCCCTGAAGGCGGTTGGCAGGCCGGGCGGGCCGTCATAGTCCTTGGACAGGCCACCGGTGAACTTGAGCCTGTTGTACTCGGGCCACGCAGTCTCAAGGCCCGGGACCCCCATCTCCACTTCAAAGCCGTGCTTGCGCAGCTCCTCTGCGAGCATGGCCGAGGCCTTGAACTCCTGGAAACCCGGCTCAGGATTGTGGTACATCCAGTCGCTCATTGCAGTGAGGCGATCACCGAGAGCATCGACTTTGGCATCCAGAGTCGTTCTCATAGCTGTCACCTTCGGGCACTCACTGAAGGTTGTCAATGGTCAGGCCTCCTCCGGGAATAGTGGTGCTGCTGGGTGGTTGTTTTGCCGTACGTGGGCCGGTTACCTTCAACCGGCCAGTCCTATCTGCGCTGAAGCTTCTGATGGTTTCAGACGGAAGGTCCGCTGGGCCGGGCTCACACAGCCTTGCAGCGGGACATCTCCTTGTCGAGCGTCATCAAGAGCAGGTCTTCGCACAGCTCGTGCCGCTTTCTACCCACCCTCAGGATTCCCTCGGCGCGGAAACCACATTTCCGGTAGCAGGCTATGGCACGGCGGTTTGACGCATAGACCCGAAGGTAAACGTGCTTGAGGCTTGTGTTGCTGAATGCGTGGTCAATGAATGTCCGGATCGCCTCGGTACCGTAGCCCTTGC
>Ga0315295_10004782_pt1 | contig 11563 bp, 12 predicted proteins | sample YL17G14_0_MG_FD_204453 | JGI IMG/M metagenome (GOLD analysis project Ga0315295, IMG submission 204453) | Sediment microbial communities from Yellowstone Lake, YNP, Wyoming, USA - YL17G14_0 | ecosystem: Environmental > Aquatic > Freshwater > Lake > Sediment | place: USA: Wyoming | collected...
GGAACAGAAAAGGGTCATTTGTCCGGCGTTAAAGGCGGCGTACCCAAGTGGCTAAGGGAGAGGTCTGCAAAACCTTTATGCAGCGGTTCAAATCCGCTCGCCGCCTCCAATACCTGGGAACATCCCTTGCTTCCCTGTTGATTCGAGCATGACTCCTGCGAATCCCCTTTCTGCGAGATATCCCTTTTCGAGCGCTTCTATGTAAAAGCGGTCGAGGCCGCTGTTGACAAGAAAATCTTCCCGCAATCCAAGATCACCGGTCTTTACGATCCTGGGGATGAGATAGTTCAGGTAGTAAGACTCTTTTTTCAGATCCAAGAGTGCCCTGCGGAAAATCCGCTCAGTTGTTCCCGTTGCAACACCTCTCCTGGTGAGATCATGTGTAATCTCCTTGTAGATCCTGTGCAAACCCTCCGTCATATCGAGGCTTGTATAGATATCACCCATCTTTTCCTTTATCGTATCGTGTATCTCCCTGTATATCCTCTCCTCTTCGGCGACTCCCTCCATTTTTTCGACTACATCCTTCAGCGATGCGTCGCCACTTGCAATCTTCTCGATCCCCTCCGAGAGCACCTTTATCTTTCTCTTACCGAAATTGGTTATGTAGTTGTTGTCAAAAATCTCTCTAATAAAGAGCTCCCTGAAGAGCCTCGTATCGATGGCATCGAATTCCTTCTTATGTTCGATAATGCTCCTTAATGTGCTTTCGGTCAACTCCATATTCTCGACAAAGGCAATCCTGCTGAGGGATGCATTGATATTGTCGTACCGATCAAAATAGGTAATGACGGAGCTGAATTCTTCAATGATACTGAAGTCATTGTGCTCCTTGGCGAACTCATCGCATGCCTTACCGAGATCGAGGATAATCCGCTCGAATCCCTTGTCATTGTGGACATGTGCCATATGCTTCGCCCAGATCAACCTTGCGATATCCTCCTTGATGATGCTCTTCTTAAGGGATGAGTCTTTGAAGAAGAGGTTTTCGAGAATCGCCCTCGATTCCTTCAGGTATTCCATTTCCTCCAGGGTATGCAGATGTTTATCCTTAAGGAGCACTTCATCGAGGGTATCGAAGAGAATACTAGGGATGTTATTCCGGATGCTTAGCATCCTGAGCCTCTGAAGCCTGGCAAGTACCGAATCCTGAATATTCTCCTTGAAGAGCGTAGTAAGGAGGATTTCCCGGTACTCGTCGATGACCCTCCTGTTTTCAGGATGTTTGTACATGCCATCGATCTTCATCCTTTCCTGTTGGTAATTCTCTATATCATAGGTGACGGCAATACCCTTAAGGCGTGTCTCATCAGCCTCGGTTAAGGCTCTTTCTCTGCTGTAAGCAGACTGGAAGGCTCTGTAGAATTCCCTGTTCCCCCGGTGAATGAGCTTGAAGAGGAGAACCGTTGACCTCGGTTCATTCAGTTCAGAAACGAGTCTGTTGAGGAGCTCGGTATCCTTCTCTTCTGCAATGAGGGAGGACCTTTTCAGGAGTTTCCCGAAGACCTGCAGGAGGTATCTCTGCCTTTTTTCCGTTTTATCTTTCCTCTCTGAGGAGACGAGGAAAAAATAGTTTTTGACTGCATGTCCCAATAGAAAGAGCCTGTGGTATGATTCGAAGCCTTTTATTTCATTCGTGAAGACAAGCCGCTCGCCACTTTTAAGGAAGGCACCGAACATCACAAGACGATTCACTACCTCTTGCCTGATCAGGTCCTTGTATGGCTTTTCAACACCGAACATATACTCACAGAAGGTTCCACCGGTCCCTGTATAGGTGATACCATCCTGCGATAGGGTGAGCTCGTTGCCCTTCAAAAAGAAACGGATGGAAGTATCACGTTCCTCATAAAAAAAGGGGCTGCTGACGTCCGCACCTGCTACGAAAGCAAAAAAATCTATAGGCCCGATGCTCCCATGGAGCATGAAGTCCCTCACCATAATGGGAAAATATATCACAGGCTTTACAAAATATCTATTGCTCTCATAATCTGTTTACACTAAAATATATCTCTCTTTCTTTACAATTCCTTTAATTGGAGGCGGCAGGTAATTGCTTTAATGCAAGGGATGAGCTATATCGCAGTGATCAAAAAGGGTTTTGATGTTGTGAACAGGAACTGGCAGATCGTCATGATCCAAATGGGGGCGATACTTATAAGCATTTCAGGATTCTTGGTAGTTGTTGGGGTGCCTCTGGCAATAGCCTTCATCATATTCGGCCTCAACCTGACCGAGATCTCCCATCTCAGCGATATTCTGAAATCCTTTCACAAACCTGCGGAGATCTTCTCCCGTTTTTTCTGGCTCCTCGTGCTTGTACTCTCGAGCCTCCTCTTTTATGTCCTCACAATCATCATATTCATGGTCTTCATCTTCGGGGGCTCGATTGGTGCAATCACAAGGTCAATCAAAGACAGTACAGCGCGATTCCAGACGAAGGAATTCCTTGAGGACAGCAGGAGGCTGTTTTTCCCCCTCTTCGGTTTCACAGCACTGGTGGGGCTGATCTTTATCGTCGTCTCCTTTATCCTCGGCCTCTTTGGAGGCGGGATTGCGGCTATTGTTTCGATTGCAAGGGAACAGGAGGCGACCCTCGCACTCTTCCTGGGGATATTCTTCTCCTCCATCCTTTTCGTTATAGGCATCATCCTCATTATGGCAACCCTTGCCGTCACGATCTTCGGTATCGCGGAGCTCGCACTCCGTAATTCCGGCCCCCTTGAGTCCCTCCTGGTAGCAACCCGTTATCTCCTGAGACATGCAGAGGCCTTTTACCTCTATTGTATCGTCTTCGGGGGGTATGTGGTGATGAATTTCTTCCTCCTCTCTTTCGGCTATCCTTTGCAATTCTTCCCCTTCCTTGGTCCTCTCCTCGCTGTCGCCTATCAATTCATACTCTATGCCGCCCAAAATTACCTCGGCTTTGTCACAATTGCAACGATTATCGGCTATTACTCTCTGTCGACAACAGTCACGTCTCCTCAGGAAGGCATCTCCCGGATAGACGAACCTCAACCTACCTCAGAAAGTTCCATTCCCGGGAGAGATACCTCTGTTGGGCAAGCTCAAGTGCGAGGAGATGTTCCTCACGGGACAGATCAGAGTAGAGAAGAGTAACCTTAAATGTCTCTTCAAAGGAACTCCTGATCGCTTCTTTCAGCCTCCCTGGTTCCAGTCCAGGCGCTACCTCGAGAAGTCCTGTCATTCTGTTATCAAAATCCTCTGAGGGTGTGATGTCGAATAGTTTCCGAATCGCTTCTCTATCGATCTCGAAGGGCAATGACCCCTGCTGGAGAAAGGATTCCCTCCACCGTCTCTGGGCAGCACCAACCACCTTTTTCCCTTGAAGAGTAATCTCACCGAACGAGGCGGAATAGAAGCAGAGAGGAGTATGCACCTCATTTCTTTCTTTTCTCATTCGTATCTCAGGTGAAAGTCCTATCAGAACGAGTGCAATTCGGAAGACCTCTCCGATCATTCTGTAGCTTTCCATAAGACTGGAGGGAAAAGGTCCATTGGTGGTCGGGGCAGAGAAGCTGTAGGTCAGATCATGGATATGGAATATCGCCCTTCCACCCGTGAGCCTCCTCACCAAAGGGATACTGTGTTCCCTGCAATAGGACATATTGAGGGAATTGATCTTCTGGAACGATCCGATGCTCACGGAGGGTTCAAGCCATTCATAGAATCTCAGTACCGGCGGGGAGTTCCCGATTCGCACAGAGAGTGCGAGGGCTTCATCAACAGCCATGTTGTAAAAGGCTGAACAGGGACCGGAATCAATGAATCGCCATTCGGTCACAGGTCTTGTAACGATCGATTCACTTCTTCTCCAGGATGATCCTATGCCTCAGGAGCGAGACCTCCCTGATCGTCCCCTCAAAGACCTTCTGCTCGCCGAAGAAATTCTTGAGGAAGATCTTGCCTTCCTCGGGTATCAAAATATCGACGTTTTCGAGATAGAGTTCCTCTTTCCCCTCTTGGTACACATAGGCATTTGCCTCACACATCTTGCTCCTCCTTCGCCCTTCTGTGAACGATCATCTTTACCATTTCAATCATCTTGTCGACCATGTGGGGGAGGGGTTCTTTCACAACCCCCACAACCTCAACAGACTCCTGGGTCAGGGGCAGCAGGATCTTTTTGGCCTTAGATGAAGATATTGCCTCTGCCATCGCAGGGGTGAGTTCCCCGAGCATCGCATGAGAAAGAACCACACTCAGCGAGCCGATGATCACATCAACCACCTTGACATTCCAGGCGATCGCGTTCTCTCCCGTGGCGCCCTTATCCGCCCTGGACTTCATCATCGTCGCAGTTGCCGCTGCATTGGTCCCAAGGGCTATAACTTCGACAGTGTCTTTGAACTCATCCCTAAGCCGCTTCACTATAAGGCTTCCTATACCACCGCCCTGACCATCGATAACCGCTATCCTCATCATACTATCTCTCAAAATGTCTTCAGGGTGACCTTCGCCCCCATGTCTTCGAACTGCATCTTCAGTTGTATCGCGTCCTCCTCGTTCAGGTTGTCCATGACGGAGACGGGACAGTGATCTACCATGTCAGCGGCCTTCCCAATGTCCATTGTACACAGGTCAGCTATAGTGTAAATGATCTGCTTTCTCTTCTCACCCGGTTCTTCCAGAATCACTTCGAACGTCTTGTCGAATGCGTAATCCAAACACGTGTCATAGCTGCCACACTGCGAACACACTGGATATAACTCCCGTGATGTCCACCGGTATGCGCACGTAGTGCACCTTATCCTGTTAGGTCTTAAATAGTCCTCTATCATCGTACTGCCGCAGACCGGGCACCCGGGGACATGCTTGATTTCTGACCATATATACGCACAGGCATTGCACCTGCACTTCACTATGGGGTGATAGGGACTGATTTCCGAGCTGTTACAGAAAGGGCATTGGGTCTCATCCTGAGGCGCATCCCATTCATACGTGCATGTCTCGCATATGAATCGCTTTATCTTCAATAAAACACTCCTCCATGACATGTGAAAGAGAAATTATAAATGACATAAGTTCAAGAGGGCAGGAATATTCTCCTCCTGCCCTCTTGAACTTGTAAACTACGGCAGCTATAGGTGACCGATGGATTGGTTCCCAATGAATCTTAGAACTCGACTTTGCCCTCCTCACCAAGCACCATCTTCTTGATGATCTCGACAATGGAGGGGTCCGCCAGGGTCATCACGTCGCCTATCTCTGTGTTATTCGAGATAGAGGCAAGGACGCGGCGCATGATCTTTCCGGAACGGGTCTTGGGCATGTCAGGGACGACCCAGACCTTCCTCGGCTTTGCGATAGGGCCGATCTCCCTGATGATCGCGTCCATCACCTTCTTGGCGATCTCTTTGGGGGTCGCCGTGATGCCGGGCCTGAGAGAGACATATATGTCAGGCTCTTTACCCTTGATCTCATGTTTCACCGGAACGACTGCAGCCTCCGCGACTTCCGGTACGGTGAGCGCCGCAGACTCGAGCTCCTTGGTTCCGAGTCTGTGACCCGAGACGTTGATGACGTCGTCAATTCTTCCCAGGATACGGACATAGCCGTCAGCGGCCACAACCGCTGCGTCGCCGGTCATGTACGGCCAGTCACGCCAATCCTTGCTCTTGGGGTTCTTGCAGTACTTTGTGAAATACTGCTTCACGAAACGGTCACGGTCTCCCCAGATGGTCTGGAACATGCCGGGCCAGGGGTTCTGGATGCAGATGTTGCCTGCCTTGCCGGTACCGGGCGGGATCACCTTCCCTTCCTCGTCGTATACGATGGGATGCATACCAGGAACACCGGGCCCTGCGCTGCCGGGCTTCATCGGTTTCAATGCCGGTACGGTGCTGCAGAGAAAGCCGCCGTTCTCGGTCTGCCACCAGGTATCGACGATAGCCGCCTCTCCCTTACCTACTTCCCAGTAGTACCACTTCCACACCTCAGGCTCGATCGGCTCGCCGACGGTGGTCATATGCTTGAAGTGGTAATTGTACTTCTTAGGCTCATCGGGGCCGACCTTCCTCAAGGCCCTGATGGCAGTAGGTGCCGTGTGGAAGATGTTTACGTCGAGGTTCTGGGCAATGCGCCAGCACCTGCCTGGATCGGGATAGGTGGGAATGCCTTCGTACACGACCGATGACGCGGCGATCGCGAGGGGTCCGTAGACGATGTAGGAATGTCCGGTAATCCAGCCGATGTCGGCCATGCACCAGTAGACGTCCGTCGGATGGATATCCTGGATATATTTGGATGTGCCTGTAACATAGGCGAGGTAGCCGCCGGTGCTGTGCTGGCATCCCTTGGGCTTCCCTGTGGTGCCGCTCGTATACATGAGGAAAAGCGGTGCTTCGGCAAGCATTTTAACCGGTTCAACCCTTGCACCGTAGTAGTTTTTCAGCAGGTCGTTGACGAAGAAATCGCGGTCTTCCACCATCGGCGTTTTTGCAGAGTACTTTCCCGGATACCGTTGCCAGACGAGAACCTTGTCTATTTTCGCACCTTCTTTAGCCGCATCTTCGACTGCGATGTCCGCCTTTTCTTTGTGGTCGAGAAGCGCTCCGCCCCTCCAGTACGCATCCATCGTGATGAGCACGTGACTTCCCGAGTCGACGATTCTGTCTGCGCACGCCTTTCCGCTGAACCCTCCGAAGACCTGCGAATGGATGACACCGAGTCTCGCACAGGCGAGCATCGTGATTGGTAACTCGGCGACCATCGGCAGGTGGAGTGTCACCCTGTCTCCCGCCTTGAGGCCGCAAAAGTCGCGGAGGATCGCCGTGAACTCATTCACCCTCACATACATCTCCTGGTAGGTGATATGCTCTGTCTTCTCGCCCTCCGGTTCAGGGACGAAGTGGATCGCCGTCTTGTTCTTGTACTCTGCGAGGTGCCTGTCGATGCAGTTGTAGCTCGCGTTGATGAGCCCACCCTTGTACCATTTGAAGCACGGCGCGTCGCTGGTGTCGAGGATCTCGTCCCAGTACTTGTACCAGGTCAGCATATCGGCGTACTCCTTCCAGTACCAAGGACAGTTCTCAAGGCTGTACCTCTCGAAGATCGTTTCATCGGTAAGGTTTGCCTGTGCAATGAATTTTGTCGGGGGATGGAAGTACTGCTCTTCACCCCAATGCACCGCAATTTCGGCTTCTGACGTCTCGGTGACTTCCTTTTTCTCCTTTTCTGCCATAACACTACCTCCTTTTGTGGTGTTAAGTGCTACGCACTTAGGCCTGTAAAGGTCCTATCTTCCTTAGCCTTGCATTTTCCACTGCTTCTGCCTCATGTGGGATCATGAAGACCATGATCCCACATGAAAATGTTACTCCTATAAAAACAATTCTTGTTACTTTAGGGGAAAGATGGGTGAAACATTTCCGGGGAACTCGACCCGGACAGCGGGACACCTTTTCGTAGAAACGGATGAGAGGCAAGCTCATGGTGTTTTTCACTGGCTCCTCCATGTTCCGTCGTGTTAATACCACCTTTTCGCTTAGGTCGGAGTCGATGGGCACTCCCACAAGAAGGGGTTATGGATCAAATTGGTAAGATTCTGTTTTTTAAACATAAATTACTAAAGCATAAAAATATACAAAATATCAAGACATAAATTGCTTTGCTGCAGGGCGGGTTATAGTATCATGTGATATAAGTAATTTCAAGACAGGATAGGATAGTCAAAGAACCTTGACTTTCAGGAATCCGGACATGTATACTTTCGGTCGAGGAAACTATGGGAACATATACCACATACCATCCGCACAACATAAGGAGAAAAAGGACTCACGGCTTCCTGGAGAGGATGAGCACAAAGGGAGGCAGGAGGATCATACGGCGCAGGCGGGCAAAGGGACGGAAAAAATTGACGGTGTGATCCACTCCCTGCAATGCCATTACCGCAGCGTGAACCTCTTTATCAGCATCGATGGATATCTTGAATTATTGACCTCTGCTCTTACTCGTCCTGCGTATGGCAGTCACTCTCCGGCGGATGTTAAGGGAAGCCGGGATTGGCTGTAGCGTTCATGAAAAAGGTACTTATCGCGATACTCAAGACCTATCGATATGCGCTATCCCCACTCTATCCCTCGTGCTGCAGGTTTACCCCGACATGTTCGGAATATTCGGTCGAAGCCCTTGAGAGTTATGGAACTCTTAAGGGGCTGTATTTAACCCTCAGACGGATACTGAAATGTCACCCCTTCCACCGCGGTGGCTATGACCCTGTAAAATAAGTGTGGATACAATAGACAAAAGAACCCTTATCGCAATCGTGCTCACCCTTGTGGTGCTCATCGCATACAACTATTTTTTCATGCAACCCGCACCACAACCTCAGCAGGATAAGGCTGAGAAAAAGGCAGGAGAGCCCGCCATAAAAGAGCCCCCACCTGTTTCGGTTCCAAAGGAAATGCCTGAGCACTCACCGGCAAAAGAAATACTGGTGGAAACAGGGTTCTATAGGGCCACGCTCACGACGAGGGGAGGGACGATACACGACTTTATCCTCAAGACATACAAAGATAAGGAAGGGAGAGACGTCTCTCTCCTGAAAGACCAGGTTGTGCTCTCTCCCCTTGGGCTTGGTACAAGCACCGAGGATTTCGTCCTCTCCCGTGTCGACTTCTCCCTACAGGGTTCGGACTTGAAATTGAAAGCAGCGGAATCAGGTTCTGCCATTTTTACCTATGTAGCTCCCCAGTTCTCCATAAGGAGGACCTATACCTTTTACGGAGACCGCTATCAAATCGATCTCAGAGATGAGGTCACAGGTATCCATGAATACTGGATCACCCTAGGTTCAGATTTCGGAATCCATGACCCCCAAGACTCCACTGCTCCCCATGTGGGACCAGTGATTCTCAAGGATACAGACAGGATAGAGGTGTTTCCAAACAAGCTCGATACCCCAAAGGATTATAGAGGGGGAATCAGATGGGTTGCGCAGGAAGACAAGTACTTCTTTGCCTCGATCGTCCCTTTGGGATCAGTGATCGAGGCAAAGACCTGGAAGGCGCAGAATTCAGCCGCTGTCGGACTCAAGGTGGCTTCAGGGGTCAACCAGTTTATCATTTATGCGGGGCCTAAGGATTATACCAGACTCCAGGAACTCAAGGTTGGACTTGAGCATATTATCGACTTCGGATTCTTTTCGTTTCTTGCGAGGCCCCTCTTCTGGATCCTGAAGTTCTTTTATGGTTTCCTCAAGAATTACGGGTGGGCAATCGTGCTCCTCACGCTTATAGTGCGAATCCCCTTCATCCCGATCATCAACATGGGGCAAAAGTCCATGAAGAGAATGCAGGAACTCCAGCCGAAACTCAACGAGATCCGGGAAAGGTACAAGAAGGATCCCCAGAGGATACAGAAAGAGATGATGGAGCTCTACAAGAAATACAAGGTGAACCCTGTGAGCGGATGCTTCCCGATCCTCCTCCAGGTACCGGTGTTTTTCGCGCTCTATAAGGTGCTCATGATCGCGATCGAATTGAGGGGTGCGCCCTTTATGTTCTGGATAAAAGACCTCTCGACGAAAGACCCCTACTATGTCCTTCCTATCATCATGGGGGTAACCATGGTCATCCAGCAGAAGATGACACCTACATCCCCTGATCCACGACAGAACAAGATCATGATGCTCATGCCGGTTGTTTTCACCTTCCTTTTCCTCAACTTTGCCTCAGGGCTTGTCCTCTATTGGCTCGTCAATAATGTCCTCAGCATACTCCAGCAAATTTCCGCGAACAGGAAGCTTCCCAAGTAAGAATGGCTATTTTATCCTCTTCGAAAGCACCTTAAATTCCTCGGTCCCTGCTTTTTCGAGAATCTGGAACAGCACTGTTTCTGTACATGTAATGACCGCACCTGCATCCCTCATAAAAGCTAATCCCATGTCATGATTCTCTTTTGACCGGGAACAGACAGCATCACCCACCACATGGAGTATATATCCTTCTCTTATCAAGCCAAGGCATGTCTGCAAAACGCAGACGTGAGTCTCTATACCAGTGAGGATCACCTTTCTCCTTCCAGAAGAGCCAACGGAATCCATAAAGTTCTGTACTTTGCAACAGCTGAAGGTGACCTTTTCTATTGGCTGATAGGAAGGAAGGGCACTCCTTATCTCCTCCACCGTCGGCCCAAGCCCTTTCGGATATTGTTCTGTGAGGACAAGGGGAAGACTGAAGACCTTGGCAGCTTCAAGGAGATGGAGGGTATTGGTGATAACCTTCTCCCTCATCTCCATCGCTGCGGCGAGCCTTTCCTGTATATCAACCACGACAAGGACCGTCTCTTCTTTATCTAAGAAAAATCTCTCGATAGCCATCCCGTTCCAAAATGAGACAGAATGTACTGTTAAATACTATTGGAAAATTACCATACTTGTTCCCCCTATGTCCAGCACGCGTATTGTCTCTGGATCGGCGCCTCCAAGTATTTCAGGAAGGGAGCTAATTACGTCACGTATTTTGATGAATCCTTCCAGGGCCTCCATGTCGACTCAGCGGTAAAGTACCGTGACGTCGATATCGGGAGCGTGGAGCAGATACGTGTCGCTCCTGCCAACCGTCTTATCGGTCGCCCAGGTCTTTAACAGCACCGATATGGTCTACCATGAAGGCGGGACATCTATGCTGCCGGGAACCCTTTTCCTGAAGGGGCGACGGCAAAGCACAACTGGCCCGATGTCGTATCGGATATACATATCCCCTATTTCCCGAAGGTGATTCTGCCAAAGACAAACAGTACATTCCCCTTGCCGGTTGTGTTCTCACTGATTGTGGGAATGTACGTGGCAAGCAGTGTAACAGGCCGGAATTCGATGCTCGCGACAGGCAGGATGCCGGGGAAGGGAATGCCATGGAAGATGTCCGGCCTCGACATGATAAACACCGTGAATCCGGCTCCCACAGAAAGGCGGTCGGTGAAGGAGTGCCGCCATTGCTTGATGTATCCTGACAGAACCTGCATATGGTTATGAGAGTCAAGGCTGGCAAACAGGTAGAGTTCATGCGCCCTGTTTTTTTCATCAATCAGCACCTTGCCGATACCGCCACCCCAAGCCTCTTCGTTTGTATCCTTGAGATCTTCCTCAGAGTAAACGCCCCGCAGGTGGTATGCATAACCGGACAGATAGAGCGCCGTGTCCCCCTCCCGGAAGATCCTTTTCACAAAAGACGTTATTTTCGTAAAGGTTCCCGTCTCGGATGCATTGTCTTCTTCTGCTCGCGCACTGCCCTGCTGAAGGGTCATAAACAACACCAAGATGAGAATCACGGTCAGGAAGTTTCTCATGGACTCCCTTCTGATAGCCAGTTTGATAAACCTTCATGCTCTCCGGAAGGAGAGATCGATCCGTCATTAAGGAATCTGTAACAGTGTATCGCCCGGCAAAGAAACCAGCCGATTCCTGATTTTCCCCGGCAACAGAAGTGAAAAGTTACTGTGGTACAGTAACGCAACTGTTCTCGGTACACGGCAGAGGCTGCCTATTGTATCACATCGTCGCAGACCGTGTCACAGGAAAATCAAGATTTTTTTAGAGGGG
>Ga0315295_10004784_pt1 | contig 11561 bp, 15 predicted proteins | sample YL17G14_0_MG_FD_204453 | JGI IMG/M metagenome (GOLD analysis project Ga0315295, IMG submission 204453) | Sediment microbial communities from Yellowstone Lake, YNP, Wyoming, USA - YL17G14_0 | ecosystem: Environmental > Aquatic > Freshwater > Lake > Sediment | place: USA: Wyoming | collected...
TGCTCATCCTGGGTGCCGCCTGGGACGCCGCGCCGCTTGAGTTCGCCATCGCGGGGTTCGACTACGCGACCTTCTACTTCACCTACACATGGGACGCCGGCTCCATCCTCATCGGGGCGGCGGACATCCAGCTGGAGGCCAGCCCCTACGCCATCAACCAGCCGGTCGTGCAGAATTGGTTCCCGCAGTCGCTGTACGTGGCGGGGATCCTGGCCGCCGGCGCGGACGTCGTGAGCCGGGTGCAGCGGGAGTACGTCACCTACCAGGCGACGGCGGCCGGCCTGGGCGTGGCGGAGACATGGAACCGCGGGCCGATCCGGGTCGCCGGGGCGGAGCGGATACGGGTCATCGCACGGGAGAGCGGCGACGTCGGCTTGCCGGGAACCCTGGAGATCGTCGCCGTCTTCGACTGACGGCGAGGAGGTCACTGCATGCTTCCGATTGCCCATCCCCATCCCGTCATCGGGAACCCGCAGACCGTGCGGCCCAGCGGGGTGCTGGCCCTGCTCAGCGGGTGGGACCCGGTGCCGACGGAACTGGCGATCGCCGGCTACGACTACCTGACGATCTACGCCACCTTCACGCGGGGCGGCGGGGCCGGCGGGGCCGTGGACATCCAGGCGGAAGGGTCGCCGTACGCGGCCGACCTGGTCGGCGTCGAGAACTGGTTCCCCCAGTCGCTGTTGGTCGCCGCGGGCATGGTCCCGGGGGCCGATCTCCAGAGCCGCAACCAACGGGAATACGTGACCTACCAGGCGACGGCGGCTGGCATCGAGAACTTCGTGGTCGGCGTGCTGCGCGTGGCCGCGGTCGAGCGGATCCGCGTGCGGTGCCGCGAGAGCGGGACGCCCCTGGCCCCGGGTACCGTGCATCTGGTGGCCGTCGGCAACATGGACGGTAGCCGGCCCTAGGCCGGGAGGAGAACGACATGGCTGGGTGGAACAAGTTCAATGACTTCGTCGAACAGCTCGCCAAGAAGCAGCACGACCTCAACGCCGACACGATCAAGATCATGCTGACCAACGAGCAACCCCTTCAGACGGATACCGTGAAGGGGGACATGGTCGAGATCACCGCAGGCAACGGCTATATCGCGGGCGGCGAGGATTCCCAGAATGCGGCCTCCGAGGCGGGCGGCACCCTGACGGTGACGGCGGTCGACATCACCTGGACCGCGGCTGGGGGCACCATCGGGCCGTTCCGCTGGGCAGTGGCCTACAACGACACCGGGGGCACGAAGTACCTAGTCGGTTGGTACGAATACGGTGCCTCCTCGATCACCCTGCAGATCGGCGAGCAGTTCAAGCTGGACTTCGGGGCGACCTGGTTCACGATTGCCTAATTCGGTAGGGAGTCGAGCATGACCATCACGAGTCCCAGTGACATTGCCGCGGGCCTGGCGGCGGACCAGGCGGACATCTATCTCAAGGTCCTGACCGCAGGGAAGGCGGCCGGTTCCTTCCAGAGCGCATGGATGGCCACCGGCAACCCGCCGGCTGGCGTCGCTTCTCCTCTCTACACCGCGGGCTCCGGCTATACCTGCGACAAGAGCACGACCGGCGCTCTGAACTATGTCAACGGTGCGGTCCAGAACTGGCTTGCCAAGTGGGGGGCCTATATCGGCGTGGGAGCCTGCACCCTCATCATCGCCGACCGGCTGTGGTCTTGCTCCGGCATGGGATACGCCGCTCAAACGTGGACGGTGACGACCCCAGGCAACCTGCCTGCCCGGATCACAGATAGCGGCCTGGGGTGCGAACTCATCGTTGAACAGTTCGTGGCCGCTGGCGCGGCTTCAGGTACGCTGACCTGCAACTATCTGGATTCTGCCAGCGCCTCGAAGGCCGGAGTCATTCCCTCCGTTGTCTCGGCTCCGGTTGCCGGGCAGGTGCAATTCGTCCCGATGGCCAACAACCTGGGCATCAAGCAGCTCACCAGCGTTGTGAACAGCGCCACCTGGACCTCCGGCACCTGGGGCATGACCATCATCAAGCGCCTTGCCGAGATCGAGGTCGCGGCGGGGTACGGGAAGACCCTGGACTGGGCGGCATTGGGCCTCCCGAAGACGTTGGCCGATGCCTGCCTGATGTTCATTCTCTGCGTGGATGGGACGACTGCCCGGACCATCTTTGGCCGGTGCAACATCATCGACAAGTAGGCAATGACTCAGTATCTGAACATCTTCGGCGAAGAGAGGATCGACGTTGCCCTGTTCAACGCGGACGGGGTGCTGGGGCCTATTGCGTCCATCTGGTTCTTTGGGGCTTACGCGCTTGACGCCGAAGCCGGGTCGTATGCCTGTGTCGGGCAGGATGCCGGGCTTCTCCATCACCACCTGGTAGGCGCGGGCGTCGGGGCTTACTCCTGTGTCGGAGTGGATGCCAGTCTTCTCAAGATCTACCCATTGACCGCCGAGACCGGCTCATATTCGATCAGCGGCTACACTGCCAATCTCTACTACCATCGTTCAGTGAGCGCAGGCGCCGGGTCATACGCGGTCGCGGGTTCGGATGCCACCCTGGGGCGCATCCTTACCCTGGCCGCCTCGATGGGTTCCTACTCCGTCTCCGGCGTGGCGGCGGACCTCCTCTACCACCGTCTCGCGTCCGCGGCGGTGGGATCCTACGGCCTTTCGGGCCTTGCCGCGGGCCTTCTGTATCATCGGCTGGTCGGGGCCGGGGTGGGCGACTATGCCTGCATCGGCTTGCCCGCCGGTCTCCTCAGGATGTATCCGCTGAGCGCCGGCGCCGGTTCGTACGATCTGGCCGGTGCCCCCGCCGGGTTGCTCCATCAGCGCCGCCTCGACGCGGCCGCGAGTTCGTACAGCCTGTCGGGAGCAGCGGCCTCCCTGTTCTGGCATCGCACCGTGATGGGCGGGGTTGGCACCTACGTCTTCACCGGCCAGGATGCAGACTTGACCTATACAGGCGCCGAGGAACCGCCCGAGCCGCCGGCGTCCATGAATGGCGGAGCTCTACGCCCGTGGCGGCCGATGACCCCGGCGTTCGGCGGGGCAGGTTTGCGCCAGTGAGCGGGGGAGGATAAGGCGTGCCCTACGCGGCGTGGGACCAGGTGAACCCGGCGATCAAGGGCATCAAGCCCAGGCTGACGCTGGCGATGGCGAACCACATCGCAGCCATGGCCGACGCGATTACGAAAGGCAAGAACCCGCCCGACAGTCCATGGGCGGTTGCGATTGCGAACTTCTACAGGGAGTACAAGCGATCTGGCGGCCGATGGGTGAAGCGAAAGCCGAAGGAGGCGACTGAGATGGGCGCACTGATGGACGCCATGAAGGCGACCTACGACGATGAACTCGCACTCCAGCTCGAGGAGCTGACCAAGAAGATGGGGGACCGGCGGCACATCGCCGGGGACTTCCTCGTGGCGGAGGATCCCGAGAAGCCGAGCACCTGGTCCCTGCCGGTGAAGGTCATGGGCAGGCCGAACCGGAAACTGGCCGGCCAGGCGTGGGCGGCCCTGTTCAGCCCCGAGGGCTTCCGCGGCGAGAAGTACGCCGGAGCGGACATCGCCGGGGCGAAGCGGAAACTCCGCGCCCTCTACAAGGCGCAGGGTTGGGAGGTCCCGGCCGGCGAGAGCGCCGAGGGGGCGATGGAGGAGAACGCCTGGTACCCGGCCGGGGATGAGAGCATCCCCTATGTTCCGGGCGGGGCGAAGTCCTTCGCCGACGTGGAGGCCTCCCAGGCAGCGCAGGAAGCCACGGAACGCATGCACGTTGTCACCTACCAGTTCGGCTCCCTGGCGTGGAACATCCTGAACGACGACGACGAGACCGACAAACTGGGCAAGCTCCAGGGCCTGACGGACGAGTTCCTGGCCTTGGCGGCCGAGATCATGGGCACCGCGGCACCGGAACCCGAGACCCCGCCGGCACCGGCAGCCCCACCGCCAGCGGCTCCGCCGGCGGGAGAGGCAGAGCCATCCGAGGGAACGGCAATCATCCCGGCCGAGATGAGCGAGGTAGCCTTCGGGCACGCGCTGCGGCTGGTCGAGGACGACCCTGCGATCTCGCCGCCAGGCGGGGACAGCATCGTCCCCATGGCGGTCGACGTAGCCTTCATCGAGCCGGGCTGGGGCAACGAGCACGATAAGCACTACTACCCGGCCGAGGTCCTGAAGCGCGACGCCCACGTGTTCGAGGGCGCGAAGATGTACGAGACGGACCATCGGGCGGAGGAGAGATCGACCAGGACTTGGGTGAGCACCATCAGGACGATTTCCGGGTTCACGGAGACGGGGGCGCCCGTGGCCCGCGTGATCGTGCACGACGAGGACTTCGCCAAGAGGCTGAAGGCGCTGAGCGAGGCCGCGATGCTGGAGAAGATGGAGTGCAGCATCCTGGCGCTGGGTGAGGCGAAAAAGGGCAAGGTCGACGGGAAGGAGGCGAACATCGTCGAACGGATCACGGAAGCGCAGAGCGTGGACTGGGTCACCAGGGCGGGCGCCGGAGGGCGGGCCCTGAAACTGACCGAAGGAGAGAGCGGCATGAAGGGATACCGCCTGACGTTCAAGATCAAGGGCGAGGTCAAGCCGGCGAACGACGCGATGCTGAAGGCGCTGAACGGAGCGCTGGGCACCGTGGTCGAGGGCGCCGAGGTGGCCGACGTCCTCCTGGCGGAGGTCGACGAACCCGTGGTCGTGGAACCGGAAGCGGACGGCGAGGAGCCGCCCGTGGTCGTGGAACCGGCAGCGGGCGAGAAGCCTCCCGAGGATGTCATCCCGCCGGCAACGGATGCGGTCCCCGTGCTGACGGCCGACGCGATCTCCGCGGCCCTGGAGGCGACGAACCTCCCCGCGGCGGCGAAGGCGAAGCTGACGGCGGGCGTCTACGTCAGCGAGGCCAGCCTGAAGGCCGCCATCGGGCAGGAGACCGAGTACGTGAAGGCGCTGACGGGGTCCGGGAAGCCGTTCGCCCAAGGGCCGAGCAACGGTCCCGACATCAGGAAGGCAATGACGGAGGCCGAGTACGCCACGGCCATGGACGGGATCCTGGGACGACACGGGGTCGTTAGCTGAGCAAAGGAGGGCACACATGCCCACAGAGTTCATTCACGGAACGGACTGGGAGCAGTCGAGCGGCCCGATCATCTCCCGGATGGTGCACCTGGTGGACGTATGGCCGCAGGGCCTGGCCTCCGAGATTGGCGGCGGGAACAAGGACGTGCTGGAGAACGGGATGCACCCCGCCTTCGCCATCGGCAGGAACCGGGGCAACCGGCCCAACCACCTGGTCGGGGTCGTGATCAGCTACGAGCCGGCGGCGACGCTGGTCGTGCTGAACATGGCCGACAAGTTCATCAGCCGACAGTACGTGGCGAACGTCCTGACCTACGGCCAGGCGGTGCCAGCAACGTGGGCCGCGGCGTACGCGCTGGGCGATCCTGTCTACGTTGACGACAGCGCGGCCCTGAGCGAAGGGGTGACGCTGAGCCTGAGCCCGGAGAACCAAACGCCCAGCCCCAATCCGCTGTTCGGCTACATCTGGTACTGCCAGGATGAGTACGCCGATGAGGACGTGGGCGGACCAAACCACGCGGCAGGCCTGCCAGTGGCAGCCGACAACACGAAGCTGGTGGAAGCCCTGTTGTGCGTGATGCAGGTGAACGACAGCGGCCAGGCGGAATCGATCCGGTAAGGCTTGATCTGACTTTGAGGAACAGGAAGGAGAACAGGAATGCCGAACCACTTCATCACCGGAACGGACTGGGAGCAGTCAAGCGGCCCGATCATCTCCCGGATGGTGCACCTGACGGACGTATGGCCCGAGGGCGACGGCAGCGAACTGCCCGCGGGCGACAAGGACCACCTGGCGAACGGCGACCATCCGGCCTTCGCCATCGGCTCGAAGGCCAATCGGCCGAACAACCTGGTGGGCGTCGTGATGACCTACGAGGACGACGCGACCCTGGTGATCCTGAACATGGCCGACAAGTTCATCAGCCGACAGTGGGTGCTGAACGTCACGCACTACAACACCGGCAGCAAGGCGGCGGACGGGTGGGACAACAACCTGGCGCCGGGCGACCCCGTGTACGTGGACGACAGTGCGCTTCTGCCGGCGGGGATGACGCTGAGCATGGCGCCTCTGAACAATGCGGGTTCGCCCAACCCGCTGTTCGGGTACATCTGGTACTGCCAGGGCGACTACGCCGACGAGGGCGTGGGCGGAAAGAACCATGCCGCCAAGTTGCCGGTCGTGCCCGTGTACAACACGACGACAGAGGTCCTGCTGTGCGTGATGCAGGTCAACGACAGCGGACAATCGTCCCTGTAAGGACTGACCGGACCGATCTAGGCCAGGGCGTGCAGCCCGGCCCCAACGAAGGAGAATGAACAATGCGCAAGATCCTCTCGATGCTGCAGGAGATCCGCCAGCTGCAGGTCAAGGCGAAGGGCGGAATGGAAGCCCAGCTGGCCGAGGTGGCGGACAAGTACCGCTACTTCGACGAGCAACTGAGCGGCATCACGCCGACCAGCACGGGGACGGCGATCGAAGAGGTGATGACCTCGGCGGACTTCACCTACGCCATCCAGGAGTTCATCCAGCGCCTGATGATCCCCGCCTACCAGGCGAAGCGGTTCGACTTCGAGCAGTTCATGAAGCCGGACCTGACCCCGAACTTCCTGCCCGTCACGCGCTACCAGAGGCGGGCGGGGCTGGACGACCTCGAGTACGTGGGCGAGAAGGGCGAGGCGCGGCCGGGGAGCGTCCCGGACGCGACCAAGCGGCAGTACAAGGTCGAGGTGTGGGAGAAGCAGTTCGACTTCAGCATGCGGGCCCTGGTGAACGACGACCTGGGCTACTTCTCTGACTTCGCCACGGCGATGGGCCAGGCGGCCCGGGCGTCGCTGGAGAAGTACGTGAGCCGGATGCTGTGGAACGCGACGAGCCTGGCGTTCATCGTCGGCGGCGGCGCCCTGTACTTCCAGAACGGGCGCCTGACGAGTTCCCGCATCGCGGAGGCGCGGATGGCCTTCAACCAGCGGATTGACGCCCGGGGCAATCCGATCGCGGCCACGCTGAAGTACCTGGTCCACCACGCCGGGCTGGTCGACACGGTCCGGATGATCCGCCAGAGCACGCTGATCCCGGAACTGGCGACGAACGCGGCCAACGTCATCGCCGGGGACTTCGTCCCGGTCGAGGACCCGTACGTGGCCGGCATCGCGCCGAACCTCCCGTGGTACGCGCTGGTCGACTGGCGAGCCACGGGCATCGTGCCGTTCGTCCTGGCCCGGCGCCAGGGGATCCCGGCACCGCTGCTTCTGCGTCGAAAGAGCGACGTGGAGACCATGACGAGCCTCACGGCAGCGGGCGGGGGCGTGTCGCCCCTCATGGGCGACTTTGCCACCGGGAACGTGGTGGTGAAGATCCACGACGAATGGGGCACGTACATCTCCGCGAACGACGGCAACGTGTTCGACATCCAGGGTGTCTACTACTCAGCAGGCACCGCCGCCTAACGACAGCCGGCCCACTTGGTCGGAGAAGGAAGGATGGGGAGCATGGCAGCAAAGACAGGCCCGAAGGCGCCGAAGGTCCAGGCCGATCTACGGGGCGACCAGCGCCCGGGCTACATGAAGCACGGATCTGACCAACACGCTGCGCTGCTGGGACTGAGAAGGGCGGGCGAGGACGACGTGCCGATGCTGGATGGCTGGACGCTAGCGGACATCACGGCTTACGGCCCGGCCGCCCGCCCCGAGTTCATCGAACAGGTCCTGCGCCAGAAGGTGATGGCGCTGAAGAGCGCGGTCCCAGCGCCGCAGAGCGACGATCCCAATGCGCCGGACTACGCGCCGCCCATGTTCGTACCGCCGGGCGGCGGGGCGGACGGCATCGTGTAGGAGGAATCGATGAGTTTCTCACGTTACCTTCTCCCGCTTCAGCGTCTAAGCCCGATCTATCCGGGGCAACTGGGCGTGGACGGGAGCGACGTGCCGCGGGGCGTGCAAAGCGTCCCCGGCCGCAAGTGTTTCTACGTCGACCATGACCACCCGGACGCCAGCGACGCGCACGACGGCGTCGACCCGGAGCACCCGAAGCTGACCATCCAGGCGGCGGTGGACAGCCCCTGGCTGGAAGCCGGCGACACGATCGTGGTCGGGCCGGCGACGCCGACCCCGCCGCACATCCTGAACATCCTGGCGCCCAGCTACGCAGAGAATGTGGTCGTGTCCAACGACAGGCCCGCCTTCGTGTCGCTGATGGGGTGCGGGACGAGCCGGTTCCACGTGGTCTGGAACCGGGATCTGACCAAGGCCAACACCCTGCCGCTACTCGACCTCCGGCAGGCGGGATGGACCGTGAGCGGCTTCAAGTTCCACGCGCCGCCCCTCGGCGCGTCCGTCCTGCTGAATGACTGGATCGGACCACCGCCACCCGCTCCGCCGACGGACAGTTCGCTCTACACGATCATCGAGGGCAACCTCTTCGATGGGGCGTGGAGCGGCCTGTACGGGATCCTCATGTACGGCATCGGCGACCGGGTGATCATCAAGGACAACTGGTTCCTGGAGCACAATGCGAATGCCGGAGCGACGGCGATCAAAGGCATCCTCCCCGGCATGCAGGACCCGCCCTACGAGTGCATTCTGGAAGGGAACATCTTCATGGAGAACGCGAACCATGTCGTGTTGCCCCTCCTCCTGTGCTCCCTGGTCCGCGGCAACGTCTTCTTCACCGGGAACTTGGTCCCCTTCACCCTGGCGTTGGACCTGACCGGGGGCGGGAGCAACATCGTGACCGGGAACGTCCTACAGGGCACCTACAGTCATGCCGGCGGCTACGTGGACGGCGCCGGCGACTTGTGGGCCAACAACACGATCGCCGCGGGCTGGACCACCATCGGGCCAGCCTAACGGAATGGGACTGGTCGAGGAGGGAGCAGCATGACCGACGAAAGCAAGGCGGAACCGGGAGCCGATGCAGAACTGCCAGAGGCCAAGGCACCCAAGACGAAGCGGACGAAGGCGATGGCCGAGGCCAAGGCCCAGATGGAAGCCTGCATGACCCTGGGCGAGCTGGGGGCCATCTGGATGGGCCTGAAACCCGACGAGCGCGACCGGGCGGTGTTCTACAAGGCCAGGCGGCGGATCGAAACCGCCGGGCGGCAGTAGACCCGACCCGAGCCCTAAACGGGCGGTGCGCGGGAAAGGCAAAGGGCCGGGGGCAGTCCCTTACGGCTGCCCCCGGCGACCAGACCGGAGGATGAGATATGGGCGGAGATGGTGTACACCTCCCGCTGCCCCTTGTGCGGCAGCCACATGTGCTTCCCGGCCAGTACGGGGTGCCAGGGACCGACGAGAGGACCGGCCTGCGCACACACCCGACGGGGGCCGTGTTCTACGTCGACCCGAACTACCCGGGGGCGAGCGACAACAGGGACGGCACGCTGCCGACCGATCCCCTGCTGACCGTGGCGGCCGCGCTGGCCAGGTGCCAGGCGTTCCGCGGCGACACCATCGTGGTGGGGGCGAATGACGCCTGGCCCGAGGGCGCCGGGAACAGCGACTACCTGGCGCCGATCCAGGAGGCCGTGGTGGTCACGGTCCCGGGCGTGCGGATCGTGGGCGCGCATCCCTCCAGCCCGGTGGGCGTCGTCTGGACCCCGCCGGCGACGGGTGGACCGTGCATCACGGTCTACGCGCTGGATACCCTGATCGAGGGGTTTGCCTTCGTGGGCGAGAACACCGGCGGCACGGCGATCTACGCCCTGTGGGGCGGCGTCATACCACACGCCGACAACCTGGTGGTCCGGCACTGCTATTTCGATGACGACATCGACATCGGGATTCAGATGGAGTTCGTGTGGGCAGCCGACATCCACGACAATGTGTTCGAGCGCTGCGACGCCTACGGCATCTACGTGGCACACGGCGGTTCCGGCATCGACCATTGCCGGATCCACGACAACTTCTTCCAGAATGTGGTCACCTGTGCGATGTTCCTGGACGAGTCCGACGATAACGATGTATTCGGCAATCACATCCTGGGCAACCCCGCCGGCGCGGGCAACATGATCGACACGCACGGCGGCGGGAACAATCTGGTGCACCACAACACGCTGAGCTGCTCGAAGGCTCAGTATGCCGTGACCTGCCTCGACGGGGCGGTTGACGCCTGGATCCAGAACTACTGCATCGACGGGCCGACGGTAGCCAACCCGTAACCAAGGAGCGGACAGTGGACCATACGACGAGATTGCTTGACAAGCTCGAGGCGAAGCTGACCGTGAACCGCACCGTCGCTGGCCGACTGATTGCCGCCGGCCTTCCCACGGTGATACTGGCCCGCGCGGCCAGCATGGCGACCCTGACGGCCATCGACGGCATCGACACGCAGAAGGCGACCGCGATCCGGGCGGGGCAGTAGGGAATGACCTGCAGCGGACGGTACGCCCAGGCCTGGCAGCACGCTGCCTTTTGGTGCTCCGGTAGCCTGCTGAGAGGCGAACATGGCGGCGCGGGACCAGGGGACGCGGCCCTGAGCGACACGGGCGTGAACTTCCTGAACGCCGGCGCAAAGCCGAATGTCGGCATGGTCCTTTACAACCTGACCGCAGGCACGGACGGCCCGGTGACCGCGGTAACGGAACACACGTTGACCGCCACGGGTGTGACCTGGGACGCCGGCGATGTGTACCGGATCGTGACGATCACGGCGGCCGAGCGGAGCACGATCGAGCACTACCTGGACGTCACGGCCGGCGACATCCATGCGGCCAGGGCCGCGAGCGGCGGGTGCGACTGCACCCTGGCATCCTGGGCGCACGAGTACCTCGAGAAGCTGAACATCATCGAGGCCGGGATCTTCCACGAGTGCCCGTGTGCCAGCCCGAAGTTGAGCGACGAGCAGCGCAGGCTGTACCAGGAGTTCATCACCGACCAGCTGGCGCAGATCAGGGACGGCCGGATCGAGCTGTGCGAGGGCGCGACCGGGAGCGAGTACCCGGCCATCGGGATTGCCGAGCAGACGGTGACGGAGTTCAACCAGGCGCTGATCATCATCAACGCGGGGCAGCGGAGTCCCTAGCCATGGGGTGCAGATGCCATGAGGGCCCGACGTTGAAGAGAGGCGAGGCGCCGGCGCCGGTGGTGGGAGAGCGGGGCCTGCTGCTGATGCAGAGCGACAACGGGAGGGGCGCGCTGTACGGACCCATCACGGGCACCTGGTATCCGTTCGACGAGCGGGCGAAGCTGGGGGTGGACAGGCGGGACGCTATCTACTTCCTGGCGCCCGATCTGAGGCTGGCATGAGCCCGGGCGCGCTGGTGATGAAGCCGACGTTCCCGCGGAAGCTGAAGGACGACGCCATGCGGCTGGCCCTGCTGAACCCGATGCGGAAGGTCGGCGACGACATCAAGGTCGACTTCGAGGCCACGGTAGGAACCTGGACCGACAAGCCGACGTTCAAGGTGGAGCGGCACATCAACAGCAAGCAGGGGTTCCTGGCCGTGACCGTCTGGACGGACCACCAGCACTACAGCTGGGTGAGCAAGGGGACGAAGGCGCACTACGTCCCCAGGACCGGGAAGGCG
>Ga0315295_10004785_pt1 | contig 11559 bp, 12 predicted proteins | sample YL17G14_0_MG_FD_204453 | JGI IMG/M metagenome (GOLD analysis project Ga0315295, IMG submission 204453) | Sediment microbial communities from Yellowstone Lake, YNP, Wyoming, USA - YL17G14_0 | ecosystem: Environmental > Aquatic > Freshwater > Lake > Sediment | place: USA: Wyoming | collected...
GAGGCCGTCTATTTCCTGCAGGAGTACTTTGGGGTTGACGACCACTCCGTTACCGATAATGCAAATCTTGTTGTCATGCAGAATCCCTGATGGAATCAGATGGAAGATGCTTTGCTCTCCCTTGATAACAATGGTATGCCCCGCATTGTTTCCACCCTGAAATCTCGCGATTACATCCGCATCTTGCGCGTACAGGTCGACAACCTTTCCCTTACCTTCATCTCCCCACTGTGTTCCGATAATCGTAACATTCGCCATATAGAGTTCTCCTGTCTACATTTCAAGTTGTGTAACCGAGATGATATTGGGCAAACTCCGAAGCTTGCCAAGTACATCTTCCGATACCATGGTGTCTGTTGACAGAACTACCAGGGCTTTTTGATCAACCTGTTCCCTGCTCAAGTGGAGCCTGGCGATGTTGACACTGTTGTTCCCTAGGGATGTGCCTATATTGCCGATTACGCCGGGTTTATCGTTGTTAGTGATAACCAGCATGTGCCCCTCAGGGATGACCTCGACGGTGAATTTGTTAACCCTGACGATACGCGGGTCCTGTCGCCCGAAGATGGTGCCCGCTGCATAACTCACTTCCTCCGCTGTCTTGATGGTGAGTGATATCATGCTCGTGTAATCCTTCGCCTCACTGCTTTTTGACTCTACAACCTTGATGCCGCGGTCTCGGGCAATGACGGGCGCATTGATATAGTTGACATTTTCGTTAAGAATAGGTGTCAGCAGTCCTTTCAGGAGAGAAAGGGTAATGGGGGCTACATTATAGTTCAGGATTTCACCGCTGTACTCCACATTGACTTCCCTGACACCGGCCTTGACCAGTTGCGCCTCGAATTTGCCCAGTTTTTCCGCGAGGTCCAGGTATGGCTGGATAACGGTCAGCAATTCGGCGCTGATAGAGGGGAAATTGACGGCATTTTTGATTTCTCCTTTGGTGAGAAAGTTCACTATCTGCTCGGCAATGGCAATGGCCACATTGATCTGGGCTTCATCTGTCGATGCGCCTAAATGGGGCGTACAGATTACATTATTGAGGGATACGAGTTCGATGTTTTTCGTTGGTTCTTCTTCAAACACGTCGAGAGCAGCCCCGGCGACTTTTCCCGATTTGATGGCTTCATAAAGGTCTTTCTCGTTGACAATTCCCCCACGGGCGCAATTGATAATGAACACGCCTTTCTTCATCTTCGCGAAGGCTTTGGCATTTATCATCCCTTTCGTCTCTTTTGTGCTCGGGGTGTGTACGGAGATAAAGTCTGATTTTTGCAGCAGTTCGTCAAGCGTGACGAGCACTATGCCGAGCTTTCCGGCTGCGTCCGGGGAGATAAAAGGGTCATAGGCGATGACGTTCATCTTCAGGCCCTGCGCTCTGTCGGCGACGATGGTGCCGACGCGCCCGATTCCGATAATACCCAGGGTCTTGTTGTTGAGCTCCGCACCCATAAATTTGTTCTTCTCCCACTTACCTTCTTTCATGGATGCCGTAGCCTGGGGTATCTTGCGTGCGAGGGAAAACATCATGGCGATCGTGTGTTCTCCCGTGGTGATCGTATTGCCGCCGGGAGTATTCATGCACACAATGCCCCGTTTGCTCGCGGCAGTGATGTCAACATTATCAAGGCCAATTCCCGCACGTCCGATTACAGAAAGCTTCTCGGCATGTTCGATAATTTCCCTGGTGACCTTGGTGGCGCTCCTGATGGCCAGACCATCATAATCCTTGATGATCCCTTTCAGTTCGTCAGGGGTGAGGTTTGTCATGACGTCCACCTCAATTCCGGGGGCATTCTTGAATATTTCTATACCCTCTGCTGCAAGTGTGTCACTCACGAGAACTTTTTTCATACAAAACTGTTCCTCCTGAAAATAATTGTTACTTTATTGGGGACGGGCGAGACGCCCGTCCTACCGGCATATTGTATGTTGTTTTACGTAGGACAGGCGTCTCGCCTGTCTAATGTGTTTAAAGTAAATTACAGTTCTTTGATTTTCTGAGTATATACCTTTTCCATTTCTGAGAGGGCGATTTTAATATCATCCGGTTCGATCGTCGGGCCGCACCAGAAGCGAAATCCCGGCGGGGCGTCCTTGTAGGAATTCACATCGTGGGCGATGTTTTTCTTGGAGAGTTCGCTCGCGATACTTTTCAGAAACTTTGCCTGGTTTTCCTTAGAAAGGCTTCTCACTTTTTCACTGGTAACAGAGAGACACACGGATGTGCTCGAACGTATGTCCTTTGAAACAGCAAGAAAATCGATCCATTCATTTTTCCCCACCCATTCTTCGATAATCCTGAGGTTTGCTTCACTTCTCTCGATGAGTCCTGCCATTCCGATTTCTTTGGCCCACTTGAGGGCATCCAGGTAGTCTTCCACGCAGAGCATGGAGGGCGTGTTGATTGTATCTCCTTCGAAGATGGCCCGGTTGATCTTCCCGCCTTTTTTCAGTCGGAAGATTTTAGGAAGCGGCCATGGCGGATCGTAGGATTCAATGCGCTCCACAGCTCTGGGGCTCAGAATGAGCATGCCGTGGGCTGCCTCGCCCCCGAGGCATTTCTGCCAGGAATATGTCAGGGCATCTACTTTTGACCAGTCAACCGACATGGCAAAGACGGCGCTGGTTGCATCGCAGAGTGACAGCCCCTCTCGACTGTCTGGAATCCATTTCCAGTCGGGGATTTTCACCCCGCTCGTCGTGCCGTTGGCGACGAAGACGACATCATGTGACCAATTCACCGCCTTCAAATCCGGTATTTTGCCGTAATCGGCGCTTAGAACGGTGGGATTCAATTTCAAGTGCTTCGTAATGTCCGTTGCCCATCCTTCGGAGAAGCTTTCCCATACAAGGACAGTTACTGGTCGGGGCCCTAACAGTATCCACATGGCTGCTTCGAAGGCGCCCGTATCTGATCCCGGCAATATCCCGACGAGGTATTCATCAGGAATTCCCAGGATTTTTTTCGTTTCAGCGATGGCCGTGGCCAGTTTTTCCTTACCCAAAGAGGATCGATGGGATCGCCCGACAGGAGCATCCTTGAGAACATCAAGTGTCCAGTCTGGCCTTTTGCTGCATGGGCCTGAACTGAAATTTGGGTTATGCATACGTATCTGTTTCCCTCCTTTTTTTCACACAGAACTAAAAATATATCAGCATTGAAATGATTACTCAAGATTTTTTGGTTTCATTCTTAGAAAAGTTGGTGCATGCCACTCATCACCCTCGTCAGAATTGATAGATCGCCACGCCTCGCTCGCGATGGCAATATGTTATTGCTGGAATTGGGATATAATTGCGGTGACAGGAACTCCAAGCATAGCAAGGAGATATAGGGATTGGGAGATACCTTAAACCGGAAAGAAACTTCTCAGATCCTCACAGAGCTTCTCCGGCAGAACAACGCTTACCGGCTCTATTAAAAGCGCCTGATAAAAGTTCAGGTCCGATGCAAAGTCTCTCAAATTGAGAAACGTTCGCGGTACGATGCGGATATGGGCCGTATAGAACGACTGGCCCCGAGGGCCGAAAAAGAGCGCAGTGTTAAAACTATAAATCCTCTTGTGAATGAAATATTGAAAGATTCTCTGCAACCCTTCGACGAGGTCGGATACCCTTTCCTCCGTCATATCCTCGATGGAATGAACGCCCGGAAATATCCCCGTTATATCTCCCAGAAGACCCAGAGAGACGAAGGATGAAAGCCAATGGATATTCCCCGATGCGCCGATATACCGTTCCCCGGTTTTCTGCTCTGCTCGTATCAATTCGGACCAGTAATCACAGCCATGGCTGGTAAAGAAGGTTTGCGCTGCGTGATATTCCTCCAGGAAACGGTTGCCCGGATAGGACGTTGCCAGATACTGCTGGTGCGGATGGACGATGCCGCCGCCCGAAGGGGGCATGTAATTCCAGGTCATGATATGATAGTTAAGTTCCGGTCTGATTTTATCGATTTCCTTTAAAAAAAAGATACCCACCTCAAAGGCGTCATGAAGACACGCTCTGGTAAAGGCTCCCAGCGGCACGACATGGTCATTCGTCATAATCGTGACTGCATTGATGGCGTCATACGGGTACAGATTAGGAATCAGACAAGCCTCGCCCCGGCTTAGACGCCCTTCCGGTAGCATATCCGGCGGATATTTCGGCGTTGCTCTATCTCTGTTTTCCGGACAGAATGGACAGAAACCCCTCACCTCCGGCGTTTTGTACCATTCCATGTCCAGCGGCTGCGGCTTGACAGCCCCGATGTGCGAGAAGTGGCCAGTCCTGTTCGTAAGAGGATCGAACCGAACCTGCAACGAATCATTTTTCGATTGGAAGTCGTTGCAGGGATCTAAAAATATAGAGGAGGCTTTATCGATTCTGAATTGTATTTTCATATTTGCTTGCCACATGTACCTGATTTTGCTGGAAACCTTCTTATATCGAAAACTCCGCATCTCAGTGAGTGATTATCACAATCCACAGAATGAATCTACGATTAATCTGATTAGTACGTGAGAAAACACACCTCTGAACTATTATTATGCTGTTTCCTGCCTTTAATAAAAGAAGTTGATCCTGCTTTTTTATCTTTACATATAATGTAGCTCCTTACCGAAGTGCTTCAAGTATTTCTTTAAGCAGCTTTTGCATTTGTGAAACGACTTCATTCAACTCGCGCGTGGCTTCCTCCGTCAGTTCACCATAACCCTTCATATGCTTTGGCCTCTTCTCCTCCATGGCCATATCTGCAAAATGAATTGCGGTGCGAACAGCTTCTACAGCCCTTATACCCCGGTGTTTGATCTTGATGCCTTTGCTCTCAAGAATGCGGCACATTTTTTCACGAATGTGAGCAATTGCAGCCTCTATGGTCTTCTGCTGCGCCGGTGTAATGTCTGCAACGTATTTCGGGAAGGGCGACTGCGGAGCCGCAGGCGTCGCCATGATTCTTTCTATGTCAGAAAGCAGATCATCCACATATCGAAATCCAATCAACAGGGTGTGTTTGTGGTTTTCGTTCAATTCTGTCATTGATCCTTGTTCCTCATGAATTAACTTTGGAAAAATGGTATTATGGGCCAGTGCTCTTTGCCATCAATTAAAGACGCCTGATATGAGGGGCGCACACATTTCTTGCACCGGCAATATTCACCAAGGCACGCAGGTAGGCATACTTCTCACCACGACTAATGAGGTGCCTTTCCCGAGCCTCATGTTTCAGCACATAGCGCCGCATGTCTTCAGCAGTATCTCTGAGATTTTTTGCTGTCTCTAACAATAAAAACCGCACAACTTCCTGGGAGGTTAAGAAAGAAACAAGTAAGCTCAGATGTCGCAGGCACACACCATGAGAACGTGCGTATGCGGCACGTGCATCCGCCTGTTCCAGAAAAGCAGCAAAGCAGCGCATATACATCTCTTCAGTATCTTGCAACAACCGACAGATACGGCAGCTCTCAGACTCCTTTAAAAGCGCCGCGATGCCACTCGATATATCCGGTGAAGAGTCGTTCAGTTTCGCCAGTTCTTCCGCAATATGCTCTAATAGTTTCGGATACCCACGGGAAAGACCCCTTGAAGAGGCTATGGTGGATAACTGCCACGTGTGAGCAGGGCAAAATCCTAGTTCGGCAGCATACTCCCGCTGCGCATTCTCATCGCGTGCCAGTGAGGATTGCCACTTTGCCAGAAAATCAAATATGACATCCTCCATATGATTACAGACGGGACAGCCGCCTGTCTGAAGACTTTTCATAATGTCCTTTTCAACTAAGCCGTGAGAGTTTATCGCTCTTTCAAGAGGCCTCTTATTGTCTGAATCCATCCCTCTTCCTCATGTCAAGTTCTCGTTTGATGACTTCGTGCACAGCCGGCGGATAGCCCCGGGTTGCAGAAACCAGCATATAAAGGCGCTGTTCCGACCAGTGGAAAGAGTATTTATCCGCAAAATGACACAGGAGCTTTTTCGTACTTTCTTCGCTGAGATACGGAAGCATAATCATTTCTGCGGGAAGAAGGGCAGCGCGCAACAGAAAAAGGTCTTCTTTCGGCAGAAAGCTTTCCGCAATGGCGATATACTGAAATTTGCTTTCCAGAATCAGATACCGGATGAGCTGGAGCTTCTGGGCGGTCAATTTGGCGATATTATCGAAAACGAGAATGTGTTTCCGTTTGTCCTTCAACTCTTTATTCACAATGAGAAAGCGTCCCGATTTGTAGCGGATATAATGATCTTTACCTTTCCGTTTCTCGGGCAATAACTCCACCAACAATTGCGTCGTCACTTTTCCCGGTGTTTGGGAAAAATCCAGCAATAAAAACCTCCACCTGTCTTTCGTTAAGGCTTCAATATGCTTGATCAAGCTGGTTCTTCCAATTCCGTATTTTCCCATCAGAACGACATTATTGCCCCGGTCAAGGGCCTGCATGATTTTCTTTGTTTCTTTTTCCCGTCCTACAAAGCACATATGCTCACGCTACCTTTTTATGTCCTGCACGGCGCGCACAAAATCTGCGACGTCGTCATTGGCGTTTCCATCAAAGGGAATATCTATGTTCATGATTGCCGGCGGTTTTCCTGCCTGCAATCTCAATATATGTCGGCAAAGACCAGGTTCTTCTTTTTCCAGATAAGACGCCGCATACAGGGTGTCAGGCAGCATACAGCAGACATTCACGCCGTAGCTCAAAATATGAGGAGCGATTGGCCGTTCATCCACAGCGTGAAGCAATCCCCCATCCGTAATCAGCAAACGGCCTTCCGGAGCAACGCAAAACTGCTTGCGCCTGCGTTTCTCTGTAGTCCAGGTCTCTGTTGAGCGAATTAGATTCACTGGTTTTTCTTCCTCAAGGATGATCGATTTCAGTATTTCTGCTTGTGGCTTTGGCGTTTGTTCCCATATATCTGTCCACTTTATGCCTTCTGCAAACCAGTGATTGTTTGTCTTTCCGTATAGTTGTCTAAATATACGGACCGCCCTCTCAAAATGATGACTGCCCCTTGACGTGTAAAACAGGGACGTACAGGATAGTTGACCATTTTCTATGAAATGAATGGCTAACCAGCCCAAAAGGAGCGCGCTTCCAATCTCGACGCAGATCACCTGAGGAAAGGGGATACCTTGCACAATCGGCACAATATTATCGATATGACGGTCTATAGAAATCAGGAAGCGATGATCCGTAACCGCCAAGGCGTGCGAAGCGGGTTCGGCATGTATGCCAAACGGTCTGAATCCAGCCTCGCGTATCGGCGCATAGAGGAGGTAATGGATTCTTTCTTTCGGGTTTAGTGATGAGGAGATAAGGTTTGTATGCACACCCAGAAGGTCTTCCGGGCTTTCTGCCTGAAAAACGTGGAGCTCCCGGCCTCTGGATTTGTATTCATGCTGCTTTATCGTCTTGTCGATCATTTTATTTCCTACTCTTCCTTTGAATTAAAGGGGCGCGAGGGATATGCATCATGAGAATAGTCCCTGCAAAACCGATCACCGCGGCATACATAAACCCCCACGATGCGCCGACAGAAGTCCATAACAAACCGACGATAAGGCTGGAGGCAAAATCACCGATCCCGTTGACCACGCCGAGGATACCATACGCGGTGCCCGCGATTTCCTCATTCACATAGTCACGCACGGCGATACCTTCTACAGTGTCTTCCCACGCGATAAAAATACCGGCGAGAACAAAAAAAACGACAAACCACGAAACGGCAGGCATCACAAAAGCAAACCCGAGGAACGTGACAACGGCGATACCATAACCGACGGCGAGATACCGACTCCGCGAAAATTTATTGCTATGCGCCCCAATGGGAAAGGATGCAAGCGCGTAGGTAATGTTGCGGATGAGATACAGGAGCGCGGCAAGACGTGATGCCTCAAGAAGCCCCACTTCCGGTTCGAGTATCGTTGTTGCCCGCATGATCATCAGCGTCGGAGCGAAATCCGCCAGACCGAACAGACCGACCGCCAGCAGGAATATACGATAATCTTTGGGCATGGACTTCATGGTTTCCCAGAAACGTAAGGCATGGTTGGGTGAGCGGCGATTTTCCTTCACCAGATACATTATGGATGCGACAGAAAGAAGGCCGGGTATGAGAGTCATGAGGAAAATTATCCGGTACGCGCCACCGGGCGCTCCAGCAAGTGATGGAAACAAGTATCCAAAATAATCCTCTATCTGCGGGTTTTTGGCGAGAAGGGTCAGTATACCGAAGGCAGCCAGTGGGCCAAGGATAGCCCCCAGGCTGTCTGCCGCCCTGTGAAAGCCGAAGGCCTTTCCGCGACTTGGCGCGCTCACCGATTCAGCCAGCATGGCATCCCGCAGGGGGCCGCGGATACCTCGCCCCAGCCATCCGACTACCCGACCAAGAAGGATCAGTGGCCAGGCCACCGCAAATGCGAAAACCGTTTTCGCAATGGCAGTAAGCAGATATCCGAAAACTGTCCAACCCTTGCGGTGCCCGATTTTATCGCTGTGATACCCAGCTCCCAGCTTGGCGAAACTGGAGAGCGCATCTGAGACGCCTTCAATGAAGCCCAGTGCAGCAGCCGACGCGCCGATGGCCTGTATAAACTGCGGCAAGACCGCCGTCGCCATCTCATGGCAAAAATCGCTCAGCAGGCTGGTTAACCCGAAGGCGAATACATTGCGATTCAGCCACCGGTCAATTTTGGATTGATTCATCTCCATATGAAATATTAATCGACATTCGTACCGCAGCCGCCAGCGCGTGCCCGGACGCTCTGTAACATCTGAAGAACAGTATCCGAAACTTGCACTTTTTCCGGTTGCAGCCGGCGTTGTTTAATTTGGTATGCTATTTCTCTCTTCGCAACACCATAATGTTTAACGAGGCAATTTTCGATTTCCGCCTGACTGTACCAGTTTGCATAGGAAATTTTCCCAATAAGCGTTTTTACCACTGCGTTTTTATCCTCAGGGCTGGCGATGTCCAGCGCAATGCGGGCCGCTGAAATTGATATTTCCAGGTCATCATTGAGCAATTCTTTAATCCTTGGCCACCCTTCTGCCGTCACCGTCAATTCCGCCAGTATGCGCACGGCGCTCCTACGGCGCTGCAGGATCGATGGACTTTCATAATTTTCCGACAGACCAGGTTTAACGGCGGCTTCCATTAATGCCGGTTTTGCAATCTCACCCATCGACTTCAGGGCATTTTCGGCAGTGGGACGAGACACATCGTCCATCAACGCTGCGATAAATAATGGAATGGGCTCCGGGCGACAAAACGAACCAAGGGCGTCAATCACGCCCGGTAATGTCCGTGTATGTGCGATTCGCAATAGAACTTCAAACACGTCATTTGTTTGCCACCTTGCCAGAGCGCGCGCGGCGGTGTTTTCCACCGCCTCTTCGCCAAAGCGAAATACAGGGTCAGAAATTTTTTTCGGCATGCTGAGGTATTCTATCAAAACTTCTTTTGCGCCGAGCCCCGCGAGGGCGTTTACTGCCCTCTGGCGGGGTTGGTAAATATGGCTGGGCTTCCCCTCCATGAGATACTCTCTGAGCGGCGCGATTGCTTCCTCCCCATATTCCACAAGTAAATCAACGGCACAGTCTCCGTCATGCAGTGAGTTCAGGCAATCTATTATTCTCAGTATCTCTGCCAATAATTTATTCATTCTTCTTCGCCCACAAAGAATATAATGGCACTCCTCGCCGCAATGCATTCTTCAAAAAATACCTCTGTAAGTCCCTCTTGCTTCATACAATTCTTACGGCCACAAGTTAGAATTAACGGAGCAGTCAAAACTGAAAAATCACCAGTAAAATAGCTCCCGCAACCTTTCATACCACTTTAGTTCCTCTTCTCTCAAATTAGGAGAAGGACGGTCTATATTTTCAGCAGGATTTAAAAAAATCCGAAGGAATTTGTGGCTGAACCTGATTTGGCCGGGAACCGGAATCCTTTGGGGACGAGGAAACCACTCCCTGCAACCTATACACCAGTCCATATTCTTCGGGGCCCTTTGGGGATTGAGACGGAAATACCAGCGGCAGCCATAGTAGCTCTGAACATGATCATCTTGAAAGATCCGGAATGGAACCACATATAAACATGCGTATTTAAAGGTTAGAGATTGGGGTATGTCACAAGAAAGACAGATTCTTCGTGCATCGGCTATGGATTCCGTTGTTCCCAAAACAAATCCGCCGCCGGCCTCGCAAATTATTTGCTTGAAAACTCCCTGCTGACTATCTTCAGATAATGGTCTAAACGCCAGAAAAGGGCAATTTACTATGGCAACAGGATCATCTTTTTCCTTTATACTACTATTATACATAACTTATCTGTCACTCCGAGAGGTCAAGATGCATGCGGCGCTTTTTTTCTCAATATGAAATTCATTTTTGACATGTATGCCTCCTGTCAGGATATTTCAGGCAGTACCTTAGTTGCCGTTTTTCTTACCAGCCTTGAATTGTGTGTTTTTAGACGTCGAATCATGTTCCTGCTTTCTTCGTTGCCGATCTTATCCAAAGCGAGGATGATTACCGTGATAACGTAGAAATCTTCTTCTGTCTCAAGAATGGCTGCAAAGGAAGGTAGCGCCGCTTTGCTCCGCAACTCGCCAAGCAACCGGATAGCCATCATTCTATTTTCTCTGATGGGGTGTCTCAACGCGTTGATAAGCTTCTCTTCGTAAGAAAGCTTTGTATATTCTGAGATATCATATTCACAATGAGGACAGACGGTAGCCCGTCCATCGATCTCTTTCCAGCAATGTGGACAGAAGAAACAGGATGCCATATGTAGCATTAACCTTTCACAATACTTACGCATAAGTACTTATGGTCGTAACCTTGACGCAAGCTCCGACGTTTTTATGGAAACAGTTGATGCAGTTTTACAGGCGGGGCAAAAGCAGAGAAGGCCACTTAATAAAAAAGGACGCCAAATGGGCGTACTCCCGTTTTATCGTGATAATAAAGAATATGTCGCCCACTATGCCCGGTATTACAATTTCTGCTCTTATCCTGCGCCAATATCACCAATTATTGCAGGAGTCATTAGCCATATCAGGCACTTGCTGGTGGACTCCATCACCTCATAGAAACTATTTAAAATATGACCCTATAATGCCTTTTTCAAGGGATTTTCAAAGATTGCGGCGCGACCGAGTTCCGCCTCAATCTCTAATAGTCGATTGTATTTGGCAATTCTTTCACTACGGCAGGCCGAGCCGGTCTTGATCTGACCGCCGCCCATCGCCACGGCAAAATCGGCCAAGAAGGCGTCTTCCGTCTCGCCGGAGCGGTGCGAAACGACGTAGCCCCAGCCAGCCTTCTGGCACATCTGAATCGCCTCGATGGTCTCCGTAACGGAGCCGATCTGATTCAGCTTTATGAGCACGGCATTGGTGCTCTTTTCCTTGATGCCTCGGGCGATGAACTTTGTGTTGGTTACATAGATGCCGTCGCCAACGATCTGGATTTTATCGCCCAAGGCGGCCGTCTGCTCGCGGAAGCCATCCCAGTCGTTTTCCGCCAAACCGTCTTCGAGAGAGACGACATGGTACTTGTCGATCC
>Ga0315295_10004786_pt1 | contig 11558 bp, 9 predicted proteins | sample YL17G14_0_MG_FD_204453 | JGI IMG/M metagenome (GOLD analysis project Ga0315295, IMG submission 204453) | Sediment microbial communities from Yellowstone Lake, YNP, Wyoming, USA - YL17G14_0 | ecosystem: Environmental > Aquatic > Freshwater > Lake > Sediment | place: USA: Wyoming | collected...
TTCCTCTCCATTTCGACCCGCTCAACGAAAGCATCCTCTCCCAGGTAACGCTGATCCTTCACCTCGTAGTATTTCTTTTCGTGCCCACCCGTTATTCCCTCCCATACAAACTTGCGATATCTTCGCCTGACAGGGGATCGATCACCGCCAAATTGGTCCATAACGAGGTCCACATCAATCAGGTCCTCCTCTCTTTCTCCAAGGTAACTGAGGTGGCTGGTCCACACATAATCTTCCGAGATCTTGACCAAACTTGCCCTCACCGGATTCAAATGAATATAGCGGACCAGCTCTAAAAGATAGGCATCCTTATCACACACGATGGCCTTGTACCGCCCTTGGAATAGATGCCCCACCAAGCCGATACCGCCTGTTAAAATATTGGGTATATCGAAACAAAAGAGATTGCATGATTCTGCTCAAAGGGGTCCTTTCAACCTCAAGAAAAAGGTTTTTCATTAATGCGTAGGCATAGAGACGGAAAGGAAGTCTGGTTTTACAATGGGATAGGTAGACAAGGAATCTCTTTGAGTCCTTCTCATCCCGGAAGATCCCCTGCCTCCGGTTCCCCCGGCTGATCACATGGTAGAGCGCCCCGGTAAAATGTATCCGAGGTCGGCGAGCCATACAGGTAACCTATCAAACAAAAATCCGATCAATACCGAATTAGCGAAGCCTGACCCCAATTTCATATACTTGGCACCGACGGCATATTTTCATTTTCGCGGTCCAGATCTCCTGACCCTCCCAGTTGTGTCGCTTAAAACTCACTCCCCTCCGAAACCTTGAGAAGCAGACCATCAGAGGGACGGCAATCGGTGCCTGGCGAGAAATCAAGGGTTACTCGGTCCGAACTTGCTCCCAATGGAGGTTATCTGTACTCCGGATCACACCGCTGTGGCCAGTCTCTATGACCACATAAGTGCCGTGTGGGATCGGAATTGTAAAGCCATGCGCTCCGGGGGTACTGTAAAACGGGGCGAGACGGACAAGACAGCGCTGGGCGTTGTGCGTGTCGACAATTATGCGCGTCACAGCACCATTCTGCCGGCTGACCGCCGGCCGAGACCGACCATCCTCCGGCGGAAGCCCCAGCCGCCCCGGTCGGGGGTTAGATCCTCCAATAGAGTCGGTGAAGGCTCCCTGGGAAGTAATGGTAAAAAAAGATCGATAACCCGGGTGCTCCCGGACAACCTCGAGCCGGATCGCTGCACCGAAGTGGCCCACGTCGATTTGGATCTGCTGGTAAGAAACGGGCAGGTTCAACCGGCGCAACTCTTCCACAAACGCCCATTGGACCGTGAAGTTAGAGAGTAACGCGAAGAGCGCGCGTATCTGGTTTTGGGTTGAACCCGGCAAAGGATCCGGCGACCAGCGGAGAGGATTCGGACGACCGGCCGAATCCTCTCCGAGGAAGCAGTGCTTCGCATACTCCTCGAACTCGGTAGTTGTGAAGAGATAGACCAGCAGACCGCCTGCCAAGGTAAGAACAGCGGCAACGATCCCGCATATCGCGCCTATAGGACCCAACAGTGAACCTTCGGCAACAAAGGTCGCGCCGAGGGAAAGGGCGCCTGCCAGGACCGCATACCACCCTCCTGCAGCCTCAAAAACACGCCCGACAGCAACCCCGCCATCGCCTCTCCGGACGGAGTCGTAAGCATCGCTGGCCGATGTCACCATCTGGATCCCGCCTGCCACCATCCCTGCCACTGGACCAATTCGACTGCTTGCGCCAACCGATTCGGCAATTGTCTCGACTCGTATCGCGGATGCGACTGTGGAAGCATATGCCCTAAAGAATTCTACTGCAAACCTTGATCGCTCCGCGCTCGAAGCCGTAGACAATGAGTGGGAAGCAAGATAAAGCACCGCAAGATCGAAGACGACCTGCCAAATCCTCGCTCCTCCGGACAATGGTGACTGCTCGAGACGCTCTGCGAGGTTCTTAAGGCGAGAATCCGACGCCCATTGATTTATGAACGTTAGGCTCCGCGAACGCTCTGGTTCGGAAGCAACAGTCTCAAAAAGATCTCGCAGCGCCTCCGTAACGTCAGGATGAGGAGGAAGAGTACGACCTTGCTCATGCAACCACACTCTTAATAGTGCCGGCGTGAAATCCAACAGAAGCCCAACCGAAGCCTTGAACGTTCTCCGACTTGTACGAATTGCCTGCCCCAGCTCCGACGGCAAGGGATTCGTCAGGAAATGCCTCAAAGGGAAAAGCGCGCCGTCTGCCGCAAGGGCGGCAAGGAGCGCCCTGCCGGGTTCGCTTTCAAGCAAGTACCGGCAGACCGTCGCGTAGTGAAGAAGGCCGTTCTCCAAGTACGCACCCTGAAGCGACAAATCCACAGCACGATGCTCAGGCGCCATGACGCATGCAGCCAGGTACGCAGCTGCCATTTCATGACGGAGGCGAAGAGCGCTCTCTTGCGTTCGGAAGTCATGGAGCCAATTGGAAGGCTGACCAGGTTTCAGCCATCTGCTTTCAATGAGTTGTTTCTGCAGCCAGTCCTTTAACGTACTGGCGATGAGCAGTTGCCCTACCCTGTCCGGTTCGTTATGCCAGTTACGCCACTGGGCAAGATGCTCAAGGTAATACCGGCGGTGAGCCTCTTCAGCCCACCGGAAAGGATCCGGAACGGCCGCAAACGCCGCACCGGGGGCCGCGCCTGCGCCTGCAAGACGCCTTACGCGAACGATGGGGGCGGGTACCGTCCGCTCCCCGAATTGCGTAAGCGCTGCCGCGCCCTCCGGTGTCAAGCGCACGGGACTGAGCAGAAAACCGTAGTCATCGCTTGTTGCTTCCGGAATCCGGATAGCAGGCAGACCGTCGTTAAGGTCGAGATTTGCCGAGACCGCCAGTTCAGGATTGAGGCGATAAGCCCAGCGGTTTGCTTCAAGCGCGTAGGCCTCCGCCACAATCCTGCCACTGGATGCTTCGAGCAGATATAGCCACTTGTGCACAACTGGTTCCACGCGGTCTCCCGGATACGTGAGCTCCACCGCAGTGAAGACCGGCTGCTGATCCACAGTGGCATGGACGCCGGACGGAGCGGCATTAGCTTGAGCGCCGCGTCCCGGGACTGTGCGTGCTGCAAAGACCTGTCCGGAACCCGCACTTTGCGCATCCTGCAACGCCAGATAGCCCTCGAAGCGTTCCTGAGGCGTAATCCGGTATTTAGGCGGGTGTTGCCTCGGCGGCACAGTGGGGGGTACTGCAGCCATTGTTCAGACGCCTCCTTCAAGAGCCATGCTGTTGTTTTAAATCGTTGATCGTTTCCTGGTCGGAGCAGTTCAATCGGTACCGCGAGCGGTAGGCGGCCAGCGCGGTGTGGGTTTGGTCGTCATCCTGTCCCGTCACCTGACATCCGAATCCGAGGTTATACAAACGCTTCTGAATGCCGGACCATTCGCTTTGAGGATCAAGGTGACCGAGGTCTATTCTGTATGTCTCGCTCTGCCCGTTTTCCTCGAGGATCAGCAGTCCACTCGAAACCGAGGGACGAACGCGCCCGCGAACGAATCCCTTCTGGTCCGTCCTTCCCCGGATGACATTGCCGCCAGCGTCCAAACAGAACGGAACGTTCGCCCGGGGAACACCAAACCTAAGGAACCGAATCGAATACTCACAGGTCGGCACGCGCAATTGGAAACGATGGCGGGCCTCGGTGGAGCACTTAACCTCCTTTGTTTCCTTTTCCGGGATGAATAGTTCATCGCCGGGCTGGAGGATGCCCGGATCGCTTCTCTTCCTCCGCAACGAGTTATTCTCAAGGTGGTCCCAGATCTTCGTCCAGGGCAATCCCTCCCGGGAGGCGATGCTATAAACACAGTCGCCTGGTTGAACAATGTATCGTCTGCTTGCCATATGAATCCTCCAAAGGTATTGTTCGTCAAGCCATCATGAAAAGGGCCTGGCGATTTAACATACCATCTATCTCCTTCTCTCACTGACAAATCCTTTATAAAGTGGAATAAACTTGATCAATGATATGTCCCCTTTCCTGAAACCTCTCAAATGTCAATTATCAAGCCTGACTCCGTTCTGGCTCCTATAGACAAAGTGAAACGTCCCTCGGAATACCTCACATCGCTGGCAAATATTGATCTTCTTTTTCCAGCTTTCCTGAACCTTGCCCCGGCAAATCGTACCACTGATAAACCAGCAAAGGTGCCCGGCGCGAAATTCCCAAGCAGGACAATTTTGTTTAATCTCCTCAGGACACTTTCGTATCACCCAGCAGGGCCTCCCCCTTTTACCATGGGACTGCTTCAATCCCACGAGAAACAGGAGTTGACGTTCGGCATGAACCGGAATATTCCTCCAGCCTTGCTCAAAACTCTGGATGGCTTTAGGAGAGGCGCCCAATAATTGTGCTAATTGCTTTTGCGTTTTTCCCAAACCGCGTCTTATCAGGGAAAATTCTTTTTTGTCCATTCGTTTATTCTCCAGACAACCCGGATCTTAGAGCTTGCAAAGGATTTTTATTGGAGCAATGACCACAAGGTGGTACTCTTCTATTCTTTCATTGGAAACGTGCTTATGTCAATGCCCGAATAGCCTTGTGAAAATTATCTTTTGAAAATTATTACTTGTTCCGGGATAACAATAGGAATTCTCGACTTGATGACTTAGTAGGAGGAAAAAGCCGGTAAGAAAACCACCTCAACATGCTGGGGATGCTATGGGAAGCCCCAAAAGCGTGGGGGAGTAGCTTCAGGGTGTTTGTTTCCATTAGGATTACTCCGAGCCGTTCAAGGAAATGATTCCGGTTGGCGTCGTCCTGAAAGATTTTCGTCCGCTCGATCCCCAGGTGATGATGTGATGCAAAGCTCCGGGTGCGTCAATTCGTGATTTTCTTGGCATGCTGAATGGTTAACAGAAATCCTATTGCCTGTAAACTGCAAAAATAAGGGGCGTCCCTAACTATTTCTATGAAGCTTTAAAAAGGCTGCTTGAATTTTACAACTAACTATTTTAAGGTCTCTTATGAAACGCCAAGGTACTTTTCAACAACCTCAAAAAATTGCTCTCACACGAATCAGGAAGGAGGGGAAAACATGAAATGCCCGCAACATAATTGCCTAACATCTCTTTTAACATTGAATTATCCTGGTGCATCGTTGGTAGCTGAGGGGCGTCCGCATGCGCGCAAGCGCGAGGAGTTGCGAAGAGACTTGATTCGCCGGGCGCTTCGCCTGTTCAAGAGCATGATAGCTGCTGCCACCGTGGGGGCGGTGTTGTTCGTCTACCCAGCCGTCGCCGCAGTGAAGATCGTGGTGATGGGGCACCGCGTTCACCAGGACACCGCCACCACCGGTTCCGGCGGCGACGTCACCACCGATTGGCGCAAGGCCAACGATGCCGACGTCGAATGGATAACGCTGGGCAATGATCCTTTGCGTGAGCGGCTGTTCCGCGAGGTCAGCCTTGGCGAGACAGCAGTCAATGTCGGCTTCGTCCTCAATGCCTGGGCCACGCCAAAGATCGCCAAGCTATTCACACCGCTCAACGACTACCTGGCAAAGGCGCCCATCGCCGACTTTGCCGACATCTCACCGTCGATGCTTAAGACCATGACCTTCGAAGGGAAGATCTACGCCGTTCCGTATCGCCATGCGACCCAGGGGTTGCACTACAATGAATCCTTTCTCAAGGAGCGCGGCATCGACCATCCGCCGAGGACGGTGGAGGAACTGATCAATGACGCCAAGCGTCTGACCTACGTGCGGCCCGATAGGACCAATTTGTCCGGCCTCGTTCTCGGGGCCTACACCCACCAGATCGCCTTGTTGCGCGCTATGGGCGGTGCCTTCATAACGCCAGAATTAAAGTTTGGCGGCCCGGACAAGGCCATCGCCGCCTACTACCAGACTATCCGCGATCTTTTCACGGCTGGGGTCCTGCCCAAGGCAATGCCCACCTTTGACCAGAACTCGCCGCTCGAATGGATGTCACAAGGCCGTACCGCCATGGTCATCTACCCCATGGCCCGCAACGCCCAGATGAACGATCCAAAGCTGTCCAAGCATGCGGGACAGGTGAAGGTTACGGTAGTGCCCGCCGCTGCTGGGTCAGGGCTCGCCGTGGCCCCCGCCATTTTCGAGTTCTGGGCCGCAGCCATTCCTGCAAACGCCAAGAACAAGGACTTGGCCTGGAGCTTCATCCGCCATTTGTCGGCCCCAGACAGCACGGTGCGCGAAGCGTTGAACGGGAACGGCCCGGTGCGCGCGTCAGCCTACAAGGACCCAAGGCTGCGCCAGAAGCTGACCTACGCCGAGGAGGAGCAGAAGGCGTTTTTTAACGGCGAGGCGGCCATCCCGGCTTTCGATAACACGGCCAAGGCGGCCGAAATCTGGAAGGAGAACTTCGAGGCGGCGATGCTCGGCTTCATGAGCCCATCCGATGCCGCTGCTGATCTCAGGCGGCGCGTTTCTGCGCTGCTTCCCTAGTGCGTGCGTGGTGTCCCGTCTGATCCGCTCTGGCGGGACACTTCCCAACGAACCGCCTGTTCCGAAGGATGCCAGACATGCGACGGTTGGGTCTCGTCCCATATTTGATGACCGCTCCAGCGAACACCCTGGTTGGCCTCTTCATCCTACTGCCGGCAGCGTGTGTCCTCGCCCTCAGTTTCATGCAGTCGAGCTACGGCCTGGCCGTCACCTTCGTCGGTCTGGAGAATTACACGAAGCTTTTACACGACCGCTATTTCTGGAGGTCGGCGCTGAACACGTTCATCGTCGTCAACGCCATTGTCTACCTTGAGCTTCTGCTTGCTCTAGGTTTGACGGGAGTGATGCCGCCGCCCGGCCCGCTGTGTCGTATTATCATCTCCATCATCATTCTGCCTTACGCGGTGAGCGAAGTCGTTGGCGTCCTCATCATCAAGTACATGTTCGATCCCGGGGCCGGCGTCATCGCCTACTGGCTGCACGCCCTCGGTCTGCCCGAGCTGGCTTGGACGACGCGGCCAGGCGACGCCCTCGTGCTGGTCATCCTGCTCACCGTCTGGCTGCACATGCCTTTTACCTTCCTGATCGTCTACACGGCCCGGCTCGGACTACCCGCGGAACTCTACGAAGCAGCGCGCACCGACGGGGCGGGTGCCTGGCAACGCTTCCGGCACGTTACCCTGCCGCTCCTGATGCCGGCCATCCTGGTCGCTGTGGCATTCCGCTACATCTTTGCGTTTCGGTTATTTCCGGAAGTCTGGCTGCTGACCCAGGGCGGACCGGCCCGGCAGACGGAAGTCCTCGCCGTGTACCTTTACAAGTGTGCGTTCAGATACTACGACTTCGGTTTGGCCTCGGCGACAGCATGGGCCATGGTAATCCTATCGCTGTTGATCGCGGCGCCCTATTTTCGCAGCATGCACCGGAGGAGGTTTGACAGTGCGCGCTAGGTCGATGCGCCGACGTGTGATTGGCTGTGCCAAAGCGGTGGTCATCGTGCTCGCCGTCCTGTGGTCAACATTCCCCATCTTTCTGGTGGTGTCGTCGTCGTTCAAACGAACCAGCGACATCTTCGCCGTCCCCCTCAAGATAGTCTTCGAGCCGACCGTCGAGAACTACGTCGGGTTATGGCGCGACTGGTCCGTATTCTTCACCGGCTTGGTTAACAGCCTGGTCATCACCATCGGGGCGACGTTGCTGACCGTCGTCGGATCGGCTCTGGCCGGGTGGGTGTTTTCCCGCTGCTCGGGCAGGTACTTCACCGGCTCAGCCTTCGCCCTGATCATCCTGCGTCTGATCCCGCCGATTGTCATTACGCTGCCCTTATTCCCCATTGCCAATGTGATCGGGCTGAACGACACGCACATCCTGCTGATCGCCCTGTATGCGACCTTCTTCGTCAGCCTCGGTGCCTGGATCATGAAGGCTTTTTTCAATCAAGTCCCCCGTGAACTCGAAGAAGCCGCTGCGAATGACGGGGCATCGCTACACCAGATTCTGCTGCATATTACCATGCCGTTGGCCGTGCCCGGCATGATTGCCGCGGCAGTCTTCATTTTTATCTTCTCCTGGAACGATTATCTGTTCGCCTTCATTTTCACCACCAGTCGCGCCAAGACGGCACCCGTCATCCTCAGCGAAATCATGGGCTCCGCAACGGGCGTCGACTGGGGAATTCTTTTCGCCGCTGCATCAATACAACTGGTTCCCATCGTGATATTCGTCATTTTCCTACAGAAGTACCTGATGGCCGGACTTACCGCCGGCTCTATGAAAGGGTGATCCCTTCGCCTCTCCACAACCACATACGAGGAGGAACATGATATGAAGAATGTGATAACCAAGCAAGATGAATTCGACGTCATCGTCGCCGGGGGTGGCATGGCCGGCGTCTGTGCAGCGGTGGCTGCGGCCCGTAACGGAGCGCATACTTTGCTCACAGATCGATATGCCTTTCTGGGCGGCAACGCGACTGCCGGCCTGCTGGGTTGCTTCCTGACTTTCCACAACATGAAGGGTGAAAAGATCTGCAACGGCATCCCCCAGGAGGTGGTCGACGGCTGCATCTCCCTGGGCGGCGCTTTCCGTGAGCACCGCGGCCATCTACCCAACGCTTACGGCAATGCCTATTCGGTGACCCCCATCGATGCCGAGGTGCTCAAGCTGGTGGTGCAGAGACTGTGCCTTGGCGCTGGCGTCCACTTGGCGCTCGACACTTACATCGTCGGCCCCATCGTCGAGGGGAGCCGGGTAGCCGGCATCCGCGTCTTCAACAAAACCGGCGAGACGACGATCCGCGGCAAGGTGGTCATCGACAGCACCGGCGATGCCGATGTGGTGGCCAGGGGCGGGGGCTCGTTCCTGCGGGGCGATGAGCAGGGCCGCACCATGTCCATCAGCCTGTTTTCGCGCATGGGCAACGTCGACCTGCAGAAGCACCTCGACTACGTCAAGGCGCACCCCGAGGAATTCATGCTGGCGGAGGACCCCTTCATTGGCAAGACCAAGGCTGAGAAAGCTGCCGAACTCAAGCACTGGATGGACTATCCGCTGATCACCGGGCACTACACGGCGGTTAAGGTAGCCCAGGCCAAGGGCGAATTCCATCCCAACCGGCAGCGTGTTGTCTTCAGCATCACCACCACGCCCGGCGTCGTCACTCTCAATTCAACCAGCATGCTGGGCTACAATCCGGTGGACGGCGAGGCTTTGACGCGGGCGGCTATCGAAGGCCGCGAACAGGTCTTCCTCGTCGCCGACTTTTATCGAAGGTACGTGCCGGGTTTCGAGAAATCCTTCATCCTCGATTCCGCCTCGGCGTTGGGCGTCCGGGAAAGCCGCCGGATCGTCGGTGAAGAAACCCTGACAGACGACTGGTGCGTGGCGGGCTGCAAGAGCGAGCGTGACATCGCTCGCGGCGCCTATTGCCTCGACGTGCACCAGGCCTCCGGCATCATCGAGCACAAGCATATCAAGAACGGCGAATACTATGGGATCCCTTATGGCTGCCTGGTACCGAAGGATGTCGAAGGTATCCTGGTGGCGGGCCGCTGCCTGTCTTCGGAACGTTTTGCCAACGGATCGGCACGCAACATGGCACACATTCAGGCCATGGGACAGGCCGCTGGCACTGCTGCGGCGATCAGCGTCAAGACCGGTCGGCTGCCGCGCGAAGTCGACGTGGCGGTCCTGCGGCAGACATTGACTGCGCAGGGCGCATTGGTCTGATGTGGCGGATGGGTCTGACGGCCGACGTAAAGGATGTTATGAATCGGTTCATAATTGTGTAGACACTGAGGGCTAAGTACCATCTTTCCTTCCTTTACAAAAGGGAGGAATCTCACTCTTTGGGAAAGAGGGGTTAGGGGAGGTTTTCCGAGAGAATATGTCTTCCCAATTATGGACTCCTTATTAACAGGGGGGCGCAACATTCGTGCCAGGCGGACTCTGGCACCAGTGGGGCCATGGCTTGGCAAAGGGAGGCAGATGCACCATGGCAGTTATTGAATTACGGAAGGTGTCCAAGAGCTTTGGCGGCACCCACGTGCTCCGCTCCATAGATCTCGATATCCCCCAGGGGAGACTGACGGTGCTGCTTGGCCCGTCCGGGTGCGGCAAGACGACGCTGCTCCGGCTCATTGCCGGACTAGAGGAGATGTCGTCGGGAGACATCCTGATTGACGGGCAGGTGGTGAACGATCTGGGGCCGAAGGAGCGCGGCTGCGCCATGGTCTTTCAGAGCTATGCCCTCTATCCCCACAAGACTGTGTTTGAGAACCTGGCCTTCCCCCTGGCCATGGAAGGACTACCCCGCCAGGAGATCGAACAGCGAGTACGCGAGACGGCGAGGCAATTGCAACTCGACGAGTTGCTGAAACGTTACCCCCGCGAACTCTCAGGCGGCCAGCGCCAGCGCGTCGCCATGGGACGAGCAATGATCCGAAAGCCGAAATTCTTCCTGTTCGACGAGCCGCTCTCCAACCTCGACGCCGAACTCAGGGTACGTTTGCGGTTGGAGATCGCCCGACTGCAACAACAATTGGCGGCGACCATGATCTTTGTTACCCACGACCAAGTCGAGGCCATGACACTGGCCCATACACTTGTCGTGATACATGGCGGCGTCATTCAGCAGGTCGGTTCGCCGCTCGAGGTGTACCGCGCCCCCACCAACCACTTCGTAGCCAGATTCGTCGGCTCGCCATCCATGAACTTCTTCAATGTCGCCGCCTGGAACCTGGAGGGGGGCGGGACGAGACTGACGTTGGCGGGTGGCCATTCCCTGTGGGTGCCCTTTACATTGGCCGACAGGCCAGCGGTGATCGGCATCCGTCCCGAGCATGTCGAGTTCGATCCCGTCGACTCCGACAACCTGATCGTCGCCAGTCCAGGCGAATTCCAGCTGACCGGAGTCGAGCACCTCGGCGACCGTAGCTATGCTCATGTTGGGTTATCCATAGGTGAACTCTCTTTCCTGACACCCGCCGAACATTCCCTCGCGACGGCTACACAGGTCCGTGTGGGCTTTCCAGCCGAGCACCTCCACGTCTTTGGCCACGACGGGCGAACCATTGCAGGGGCGTCGTCGTTCCGTGGCGCTTCGCCCCCAGGTAGTCACACCGGCGTTTCCGTTACGGCCAAGGACCTGTAGCAAGGCTCACCGGACAATCAACAGGGGGACACTCTTAATATTTCATTGGGTAAACTGATGATCGTCCCGAAAGGTCCTCTTCCACTCCTTCCCTCAGACGATTAGGTGGTAGACTCCACTCGGGTAATCAATCCTTGCTTTCCGGGGCACAAAAACACTTTTTCAAACGCTGTCCGTCATATAAACTTATAATGTTATGGACGTCCCTCTTCCCCTCATGATGATCTCCGAAGGGTCCCGGAGCATCTTTCTCACCCGCCACATTAGACTCCCCTGATACTCCTCCTCTGCGCCATCCTGGTCGCTCCCGTCATCACAAAAAGGATCAAAAAAGACACCCGAAGGTGAGGATGAAAAGAAGACGACGTTGACCGGTCTGAAAAAGCCTGTGGTCTGCTCTGTCTTTCTCACCTGGCTCACGCCCACCGGTTGTGTTCGGGAATGACAAATA
>Ga0315295_10004789_pt1 | contig 11552 bp, 15 predicted proteins | sample YL17G14_0_MG_FD_204453 | JGI IMG/M metagenome (GOLD analysis project Ga0315295, IMG submission 204453) | Sediment microbial communities from Yellowstone Lake, YNP, Wyoming, USA - YL17G14_0 | ecosystem: Environmental > Aquatic > Freshwater > Lake > Sediment | place: USA: Wyoming | collected...
GAGCGCGCCGCCCGGCCCCCACAGCTTGCGAAACGCCGGCACGGTGTCCCAGGCGAGCGCCACGGCGCCGACGCCGAGCGCTGCCCGGACCCAGAAGTTGCTGAGCAGCGACGGCGCTGGCGCCACGGGCGCGGGAGCGTCGGCACCGAATCCCGCTGCCGCCGCCATGCACGGGAGGCAACCACCGAGCCCGCTGATCGGGTGGTAGTCCGCGACGATGCTTGAGCCGCGGCTACTCGGCGGCGTGATGCCTTGCGTGTAGCTGGTCTGGAAGTACGCGCCCAGCCCGTCGGGAGAGCTACCCATGCCCATCGGGCGGATCGGGGACTGCGTGTAGCCGATGCGGTGGTAGTCCATGCCCGAAGGCTACGCCCGCACGGCGCAGGTCGGCAAGTTTCCGGTCAGCGACGCCGGGCGCGCCCGCGCCGCTTGTTCGCCGCCATCGCTGCCTTCCGCGCCGGCTTGCCGAAGCCCTGCGCGAGCGCGATGGGGAGAGCCAGGAACGGGGCGCCGCTGCCGAACGCGGCCCACGCGACCGCCCAGCCCGCCGACTCGTTCCGCTTGAAGCCGTGGTAGGCGCAGGCGGCGCCGGCCACCATGCCGATCGCCTTCTTCCAGGCAGGTTGCTCGGGGATGACCGGGAACGGCGCCATGGGCATCGTCGCGGCCTGCATGGGCACCGGTGGAGCGACCCGCATCGGCGCCGTTGCGTCCGCGCCGAGCCCGGAGATTGCCAGGACACTACCAAGCCCGGACGCGCCCGCGCAGCCGCAGCCGCCGAGCCCGTCGGTCGCGAGCGTGCGCCGGCCCGCGAGGTTCGGGTTGTTGCCCCACGTCACCCAGGGCGACTTCGTCCACCCGGGACCGCCCGCGTGGAACGGCGTGTGTGGCTGGAACGTCTGGTAGAAGGTCGGGTTGACTTGGTCGTAGGACATGGGGTTGCTCGTCTCTCAGCGGAAGCTGCGTTCGTAGATGCGCTGCGCGCTCGTGTCCCCGTAGACCGCGGGGTAGTCCTTGATCCAGTGCATGTGCGTGAGCACGCCCTCGCGGGGCGTGTACGGCCCGGAGCGCAGAAACTCCTTGACGCTCCCGAAGTGGAAGTAGCCCACGCCGTTCACCGTCTCGATGATCGGCACGAGCGCCTTCTCCCAGGACTCCTCGGGCACGACCTTGTACTCGTAGGGGTAGCGCTCGCCCTTCTTGCCCGCCGGCACCAGCGTCAGACCGTGCTTCTCGAACAGCGACTCGGCGGCGGCCATCACGGCGCTGTGCCACTGGTGGAACATCTCGGTGTCGGCCTCCTCCTGGGCCTTCATGTCGGCCTCGTCGGCTTCCTCCTCCGACGCTCCCTCGGACAGGGCGTACTTTCTCGCCTCGTACCCCGCATCCCCGAAGTAGTCGATGTTCCGCTCGTGCAGGTGCTCGTACGTGTCGAGGCCGAATAGCTCGGCGATCCCGTCCATGTTGATCTTGTCGCTCACCTTGCTCTTTGCGTTCGGCGTGTGCTCCCACATCAAGGCGCGCGCCGCTGCGCGAACAGCCGGAGCAAACTCTTGGCCTAGCGCGTCTGGTGTCCCGTAGTCGCGCAACAACTGCGCCTCTACGCGCTCGACCATCCGCGGGAAGTACATGCCCGCACGGCCCAACACGTGGGCGATTCTCTCCCGCCGCGACTCCAAAGGATTGCTCTTGAGTGCCTTCATGGCTCAGTTCTCGCGCCAGTAGACGAACCCGCTGGCCGTCTCGCTGCTGTTGCCGTCGTAGTGCGACAGGAAGTGCTCCCAGCCGTCGGTGTCCACGGCGTCCTCGGCGGCAGCGTCCTCGTCGATGCCCGCGATCTTGATCGCCTGCTCGACCGCTTCCTTGTCGCCGTAAATATCCGCGAGGTACTGCATGGGATCGCGTAGCTGCGAGTCGGTCAGCTTGTCGGCCAGGTCGTCGATTTCGCTTGATGTGGGGTCGCGCAGCACGACCTCGTAGCCGTAGGCGTCCTCGGCCTCCTCCGGGTCATCGTCGGCGGCGACCATTTCGGCCTTCCAGTCCGCGCCTGCCGCCTCGGCGTCGTTCTCGTCATCGTACTCGCCGGACAGCGTGCCGCTCGCGTGGGGGTTGTCCCAGTTCACCACGTACTTCGGGCTCAGGCCCTCGCCCTCCGCCTCGCGCCAGAAGTCCTCGGCATCCATTTCCTCCAGCCGATCGTAGTTGCTGGAGTGCACGTCCGAGTGCAGGTCACGCCGGAGCCGATCCGTGTCGATGTGCGATTCAAGGAAGTCCTTGTTGAAAATCTCCGGGTCGCTCTCCAGGTCTTGCTTGACCACCGCGACGGCCAGCTTGTAGGCCGTGTCAGTGTCCTGGGCGACGAGCCACTCACGGCCGCCGCGACCCGTGCTGATCCGGTAGACCGTGCCTTCGCCGAAGGAGCCGAGCCCGCGGTGCTCCTCGATCTTCAGATCGTCCGCATCCTCGCCCATGTCCTTCGCGACCTCGGCGAGCACCGCGTCCTCGTCGGAGAAGTCAGCGGGGCGTTTCTTGCTTTTGCGTGTTGCCATGTCTCATCTCTCCAATCAGGAAACGTGCAGCTTGCCGCCCGCGTAGCCAGTTATCTCGTACAGATCGCTCCCGCCGTAAGCGTGCGCCGCATCGGTCAGCCGCGTCTTTGCGGGCTCGGGCCAGTCCCCGTCCCAAAATCCTGAGCCATGACCGTTCCGGGTCAACCAGAAGTCGTTACCGGCTCGGTCCCACTCGCCGTCAATGTCGCCAGCGTTTGCTTTTGCGAACGCCTTTACGTCTTTGCGCATCGACGCTAGCGCCTTGTCCGCGATGTCATCGACGCCGTAGTTCGCGTCGAGTGGTTCGCCGTCGTCGTCCGTACTCGACCACAACGCCGTCTCCACGTAGGAAGCAAGCATGGCGTCGATTTCCGCGTCGGTCGGGGCGGAGGCGTTGCGGGAGTGCCGCGCGTTCGGGGAGTGACCCGGCCGCGTGCCCCAGTACGCCCCGCCGAAGTCCGCGCGCGACGGCATGTAGTCCGGGTAGTATTCGCGGATGAGGTGCACGCCGGCATGGGCGTCGGCGTTGAGCAGCGGGTCACGATCCGGGTCAACGTGCATGGTGCCGGCGTTCCACTCCTGGCCGCGAGGCGCGTTGTCGTTGCGGTACATGCCGCGGAAGTAGCCGAGCACCTGATGGATCCAGTCCGCGATTTCGGGGCTATTGATCGGAGGCGGCACCCAGTCTCGCAGCATCTTCCGCGCGGCGGCGCGCGTCGCCGGGTCGAGCCACTCCGACTCCGCTGCCGATTCCAGGCTCATGCTGCCGCGATTCTCAGGGCGGCGACGGAGATCGGTCATCACGTGAGCGCGATGCCCGGGATGCGTCGGTGGGTTCAGAAATCCACCCATCCCGCCGGACACGATCCGCGCCTTCTCTTTGTTGCTCGCCATCACGCCGCCTCTTTCTTCTCACGCTCTTTCGTGAGCAAACCGAACGCTCGCTGAGCGTCCTTGAACTTCTGCTCCGCCGCCGCGTAGCCCGCTCCTTGGTGCCGATCGGGGTGCCACTTCGCACTCGTCCTACGGTGCGCCGCGCGCACTTCTTCCCAGTCCGCGCCCTTTTTCACGCCGAGCGTCTTGCGGGCCCAGGCAAGCTCCTTCTCGGGGGTAGGCGGCGGGGCGCCATGCCCGTGCCCGGCGTGCGCGTGGCCGCCCTGGCCGTGCCCTGGTGGCACCTCCCCGGCACGCTCCGCCTGCTTCCGCCGAATGGCCTCGATGCAGCAGCGGTAGCAGATCGCGTCGCCGTACTGGTCGATGCGCGCGTGGTCGAGGCAGCACGGCTGCCCGCACACGTCACACGCCGCGATGGCGGGGCGCGGGCACGCCGCTCCGGTCGGCTGCGGCACCGAGCACGCGAAGCCGAACGACAGGCGCGGCAGCCACTTCGGCGCGGCGTTCACCACGAGCCGGCCGAACCAGGGGCGAAGCTCGTCCCAGATCCGCCCCGGCATACCCTGCGGAGCCGACTGGAAGGTCAGGACGACACGACCGAGGGTTTCGAGCAGGTCCGCCATGCTTGCCTTTGCAGGCTACACCTGCCCCCCGGGCCTACGCCAGTTTTCGGTTCTCAGCGATTCGGGTCCAGGCTGATGGCCGGGGTAGGCAGTGCGGTGAGCCCGGCCGACGTGCGAAGCAGCACAATCTCCGGCTGATCGGTACCGTCAGGCAGCGCGACCGCAAAGTGCGCGACCACGATGCCGCCGTACCGCCCGGCCTGATTCACTGAAAGCACCGCTGGGTTGAGCGCCGCGTAGCTACTGAGCAGCGACGGCGTTGCTGGCGGCGCGACCCGCAAGAGCGCATCAGCCGAAGCGGCGTAGGTGGTTCGCGTCCCATCCTCCCAGGCGATGACCACGTTGGTCGGGGAATTCCCTGGGCCCACCGGAGCAACTGCGGACTCGCACACTCCGAGCTTGAGCCGGTCGGCCTCAAATCCAACGAAGATGAGGCTCGCTGCCGCGACCACGACGCTGCCTGCTGCGATTGGAGTCATGGAAATATCCTCAGTGCGTTCGCCGGGTGATCTGCGCTCAGCGCCCCGGAACCGCGATCAAGTTTGATCTGGAAGCCGCCAGGTAACCGAATTCGGCCTTCACGATGCACACCTCGCCAGCCGCGGCGCCGGCCGGATCTTGCAGCGGAACCTGCTGTACGACCGGTCCCTGCGTCCGACCGCCTGGGTTTGGAATCCCGCTCGTTCCCGTCGGTCCCGCATAACTCCCGAGTAACAGCGACGTAGCGACGCCGCCGCCATTGTAAAGCACCGATGTTGCTCCGCTGCCGACGACCGCGTAGAGCGTGCGCGTTCCGTCCGACCACGCCACAGTCACAGCGGTCGGAGGATCAGTCGGCCCCGCGCCGGGCGTGCACGATTCGACCTTACCGAAACGCATCGGTGTGGTGTGTACCAAGCAGCCGACGTTGAGAAATTGCGCCGCGGCCGCTGCGACGACCGTGTCTCCTACCGCTAAGGGGGTGCCCAAGGACGTTCCCTTTCAGGCGTGCCGGCGGGTCATGGCCCACCAGATCACGCCGAGCGCGCCTAGACCGGCGAGCGCGACCACAGCGGTGGCCACAGCGGGCTTCGGGGCCGACAGCGGCGCATCACCGAGCGACCCGGACCGGAACGCGGGAGCAGGTGCCGGACTTCCGAGCGAGCCGAGCGACCCGATCCCGAGCGACCCGAGCGAGCCGGACCGGAACGCCGGGGCGGGGGCGGGGCTCCCGAGCGAGCCGAGCAACCCGATCCCCAGCGAGCCGAGCGACCCCGAGCGCACCGCGCCCGACACCGGAGGCACACCGAGCGCGCCCGAGCGGTACGCGCCTGACACCGGCGGCACGCCCAGTGCGCCCGAGCGGTACGCGCCCGACACCGGCGGCACGCCGAGCGCGCCGTCGTGATACGCGCCGTCGGGGTAGGCCCGAACGGTGGACAGGCGACCGAGCACGCCCGTACGCCGCGCTCGCGCGGGGGGAGGCATGAGGCCGAGTACGCCGGAGCCGGTTTCCAACTGAGTGTAGTGCGCCATTGGTGCTTGTGTCTCCATGCTCGCCGGCTGCCCGGCTGCCCGTCAAGTTTTCGGTAGTCCGTCTCCCGCGCCGGGCTCAGCCCGGGATCACTTCGAGCGCCGCTGTCGGAATCGCGACGTACAGGCCGTTGCTGTCGAACCGGACGATGGCCGTCTCCACCGCCGTCTCGATGTTGTTGGTGACCAGGACCACCTGCACGGCGATACCGTTGCCGCGTCCGTCGAGGTTCGGGAATGGGATCGCTCCGTTGCCGCGCACGCGCTTGTTCAGGAACGGCGAGGTGATGGCCAGGTCGATCTTCGAGAGCCCCGCATCGGGCGCCGTGGGTCCAGTGGACGGCGTGTAGGTCGTTTGCGTGCCGTCCTGCCACGCGACGACCGTGGGCACGATGCTGGTCACGAGCCCCAGGGGCGGCGGTTCGCTCCGGGCGGCGAACACCGAGTAGACGACAGGGCTGACGAGGTCACCGACTGCGACTGCAAATGCCATGGTTCATGTCTCCTTGTTGGTTACGAGAACGCCTTGAGCCGAGCACGCGCTTGGGGCGCGAGCTTCCATCCGAGTGCGACACCGATGCCGACACCCGCGAGCACCCAGGCCCACGCGGGGATGCCGGCGCGCTGTTCGTCCGCGCCCAGGCCCGCGATCTTGCCGGCGAGAGAAAACGGGTTCGCGTCGAGCTTGCGTGCGGTGTGCACGAGCTTCATCACGTCGGTCGGCGTGGCCATGAACGTCGGCATGGCTCACCGCCGCCTCCGGCGCGCGTTCGCTCGCTGCCGCGGGCGCACCGTGGACCAGAACACGTAGCCCGTCGCTGCCATGGCCACAGCCAGGATGCCGAGGCCGAGACGCGATGACGGGGGGCGCTCGGTTGGCGGTGCGGCGATCAGCATGGGCGACTCCGCACCGAAACCCGCAAGCTCCGGCAGCCCGGCGGGACCAGCAAGCTGCGCGTTCAGCACCATCGAGAACGGCAGCGATGGAAGCTGTCGCGCGTCGCTGACCGGCACCTGCATCGGGAACACAAGGCGCCCACCAAGCCGCTGGGCCACCGCATCGAGCGACGCACGCCCGCCGCCCACGTCGTCGTGGAGCTTGGCCCAGTAGAGGAAACAGATCCGGGGAGCCGGACGCGCATCATCCACGTCGTACAGTCCCTCGACGGCGAACAGGTCGTACCGCGTCGCGTCCCACGCCTCGTCGGCGGTGCGGCTGTTCGTCGGTCGCTCGGCGATCACGCCCACCCAGGGTAGCTCGTGGCCGTACGACGCCGCGTTGACACGATCGACGGTCGCGGCGTCGATCGGGTACAGCACGAGGTCGTGGTCCGGCTCCTCGATCGTCTCCCAGGTGACGCCGCCCTTCTGCCGAGCCCACGGCACGTAGACCCCGAGCGGGTTGTACGCGAGGCTCGATCGCACGGTGCGGAGCATCGTCTCGACGGCGATGCCCTGTCCCTTGCCTAGCTGCGCGTCGCCGCTATCGGCTGCCAGCGCCAGCGCGGTCTGCGGGCGGTAGTACGCTGGGCTGCCGTTCACGAGGGCACCTCGCGCCGGAATAGAACGGGTGACGACGCTCTCGTTTCGAGGGTCCGCGCGCAGGCTCCCGCTTTTTGGGATGCGAGAGCGTGCGAACCGACACGATGCGACCGACGACGAAGAAGATCGCATCCGAGAGCGCCGCCGCCCGTAATCTTGTGCCCGGTCGCCATCAGCGCCTCCCCTGGGGCACGTAGGGCGCCATGCCGGCGAGCAGGGAGTCGGCCACGTTCGCGGGCATGAGCAGACCAGTCACGTCCACCTCGAAAAAGGCGAGCGGGATGGGCACTGGCCGGAACACGATGGCCTTGAACGTCACGCGCTGGTTCTCGCGCGCGAGCAACGTGAACGGCATCGGCAGCGGACCGAGGCGCTCGTGACGCTGCGGCATGAGCGAGAGGCCAGGGCCGCCCGGCGACGACGCGGAGGCCGCGCGAGCGTTGGCGAAGTCGGTGAGCGTCGCGCCGAACGGCGGCGCGGACGGGGGGAAGAAGAAGTTACCGATCTGCGGCGGCTGGTTGTTGTTGAATTCAGCGCCCGCCGCGATGATGCCGGCGCTCGGCGGCTGCTCGCTCGCCTCTTTCGCCGCCTGAATCTCGGTCGGGTCAAGCTCGTACGAGAGGTTCGCCTTGCGGTAGTCCGCGATCAGCACGTCGTAACCGATCTGGCCTGAGAGGCGCCGCTCCTCCAGGGGCACCCAGTCGCCGGCCGCCGCGCCCGAGAGCCGGTACAGGTCGAAGCGGTAGTCCACGAGCGCGAACACCATCTGCTGCGGCACGCGGAACGAGCCAAGCTCCAGCACAAAGTTGTTCTGCGGCGTCGCCGTGAACACTCCCTGCTGCGGGAACTTCCGAAACAGCTTCTCGAAGGGCAGGAACGTCGGGTGCATGAAGCGGGCGGCGATTTCCCCGCCCGCCATGAGCACCTTCTGGATGCTCGTCGGATTGAAGTGCGCCGCTGGCTCCGGCTGCGCGGGCGCCCTACCAAGCGACATTTCGGGGTTCGCATCCCCGAAGCTCTGGAGCAGAGCGTTGCGAACAGCTTGCGACATGAATCCGATCTTCGCTCACTTCCGTCCGAAAAGCACGGCTCCGGCAGCGATACCGATAACCGCTCCGAGAATCATGCTTTTCGTGTCGAGTACCGAGAACGAGAGGTCGAGCGCGCCCAAGCCGTGCGCGGCCTGGCGCTCCATCTGCTTGGCCGACTCCCCGCGCGCCTTGCCCTGCTGCTGCTGTTGCGCGAGCACCGCGGCGTAGCAAGGCGCCACCATGGCGGCGGCCCACGTCTTGGTTCCGACCGCGCCGTCCGCGCGGAGCCCAACCTTCCGCTGGAAGCCCAGCGTGGCGGCGTGCGTGCCCCGGCCGAACACGCCATCGACGCGCAGCGCGCTGCCGATTTCCTTGTTCAGGAGGTTCTGCCAGAGCGCCACTGCGGGACCGGTGGAGCCGATGCGGATCGTCGGCTGCTGGTGCCCCCTGGCAACGCACTCTTGCATGAATTTCTGAGAGTCCATTGGCTGCTCCTACTTCGTCGCGAAGAACACGTACCCGAGCCCGACGCCCACGAGCAGTCCGGCGCCGATCTGCTTCCAGTCGAGCGCGGGCATTTCGAGCGCGCCGACGCCCGCCGTGCCGCACCGAGCGAGGCCCGCCTGCGTGCAGCCGGCCTGCTTGGCTGTGTCCTGACTGAACTGCTGGTAGCAGGCGTTGCGCACCCGGTTCGCGCAGTCGTCGTTGCCCACGATCAGCAGCGTTGGCCCGTAGTCCTCGACGAGGTACGGGTAGCCGCCGCCCGGCGCGAAGTAGGCGCCGCCGCCGCCCCCGCCCCAGACTCGCCCACCGCCGTGGTGTCCACCACCGTGGTGCCCACCGCCGCCGTGACCGCCACCACCGTGGTGCCCACCGCCGCCGTGACCGCCACCGCCGCGACCGAGGCCAGCGGCTCCGCGCGGCGTCATGTAGTCGATCGGGTAGGCGCCCATCGTGGCGCCCTCAGTACGGGCCGGCGCCTGCCGGCTGGACGATGCGGTAGCCGTGGAAGCCGATGGTGAGGATCCCGCTCGCCACGCGCGTCACCGGGTCGGTGGTGCCCGCCGCCGGGTTGTTCGCGTCCACCACGCCTTCGACCGCGTCCCACCCGCTCTGCACGAACGGGTAGGCGGGGTTCGGGGCGCCGAAGCCGAACACGTTGCCGAAGGGCGGGTTGTTCGGGTGAAGCGGGAGCACCTGGAAGGTCATCACCTCGCCACGCTCGAACACGTCCAGAGCGCCAAGCTCGAACGGATCGTTCATGCCGCGCGTCCAGAACGCGCTCGGGACCTCGATGTTCGACCGCGGGAAGCTCGACCCCGCGTTCTCGAACTTGATGCGGTAGTCCGCCTCCATGCTGCGGAACGGGCTCGCGTTCGACGGGCTGATCACCTGCGGTGCGCCGGTGCCAGGCATGGCCTGGGCCAACACGACCTGCGTGCGAGGCATCCCGTCGTTCAGATCCCACACGCTGTGGATCGGGCGCTGACGCCCGAAGCTCCGGCCGGCGAACGTCGCCTTGCTGTTCGGCTGGTTCGGGTCCACGACCACCTGGAACTGGTAGGTCGAGAGGAACACCGCCATGCGCGACACGGCGACGAACGGGCCCTCCTGGCTGATCGTGATCGTGCCCTGCTGCACGCTCGTGACGTTGTCCCCGATGGGAATGTCCACGAACAGGTCGAACGGCACGCGCCGCCCGGGGATGTTCTCGACGCGCTGGATGCCGGGGTCGCCATTGGCGCGCTGCACCTGCACTCGGCCGATCGCCGACTGAAGGTCGGCCGCGTTCTGCGCGAGCCGCGCCATTTCCTGGCGGATGCCGCCGACCTGGCTACCGATCTGCTGCGTCGCTTGCAGCGCGTCCCGCGACTGCTTGATCGCGAGCCCAGCGCTGTCCATCAACTGCTGAAGCATGGGATTCATCGAAACTACCTCCGCAAGGGAGTACCGGCGAAGCGCGCCGTACGCATCGTGACTTCCACCCGTCGGGCCAGTGGCCGCGAGAACCGTGAGGCTCTCGCGACCACTTCCCTTGCCGCTTCCGCGGCGCTCAGTGCACGTCTCACGTAGCCTACGCCGCGGTGGCGTAAGTACGCGAAATGCTTACTGAACGTCCCTGGAGAACAGCCCGTCGAACACGAACGTGATGCACTTCTGCGCCGCGTCCACCGCGTTCAGGTTGTCCTTGAGGGACAGCATGTTGCGCGAGCCCTGCGAGGTCTGGAACGCCTGCGCCTGCCCCGCGTCGGGGAGGGCGAAGATTTTCGCCTGGCAAAGGATATTTTGCCTGGGCGGGATCAGAATCGCGCGGGCCAGCCGCAAAATCCCGCTGTGCCCGTCCCATCCGCTGTTCTGCCAGTGGATGAGGTCGGTGGCAGCGCCCATGTCGCCGGAGATACCTCCGCCGGCCGGGAAGTACCACGTCGGCACGTTGTCGATGCTGTTCTTCAGGCCGGTCCCGAACGACCAGTGAAGCTGCTCCTCCGTCTGCCAGTGCAGGCGGTAGATGTCCTCGATGTTCGCCGGAGCCTGGCCGAAGCCGGAGCCGCCGACGAGCCACGGCGCGAGCGTGCCGTAGTCACCGTTCTCTGCGACCTCACCCGTGGCGCCGCCAGCGACCCGAAGGATCGGGTTGCGGTACCAGGAGAACACGCGAAGCGCGAGCACCACGTGCGACTGATCGGAGGGCAGCGTGCTGCCGTTGATCAGGTTGGTGGTACCCTCGGACCGCGAGCCGTTGCTGGTGAACAGCGACGTGGTGTCGTTGAGGGCGCCGGAGGTGAGGCCGGCAGTGCGGATGAGCGAATCCCAGAAGGGCTGGTGAACACGCTCTCGGATGGAAACAACTTTTGCCATGATGGACTCCCGTTGAAGGCTTACCGTTTTTCGCCAGGCACGTTCCTGGTTCGGAGCGACAGTGCTCCTATGACCTTCACAACGCCCCGAGGCCCGGGCCTGCGGTTTTCCGCAGGGCACCGGGCCCGGAGCGAGAAGTGACGGCTCAGATCAGCCGAACACTCCCTGGTTGCCGTTCGTCTCCAGGACGCCCGCGCTCGTCATCGAATTGGCCGCCTGGCCTCTCGTGATGGAGCGGGTGCCCGCCCAGAGGGCACCGTGCGAGGATCCGGGGATCCAGGTGTCCGCCGTCGGGGGAACGGTCGCGATGGCCCCCAGGCCGTTCTGGGCGAAGAATTCACCCATTCCAGCCTGAGCCTCGAACGGCTGCTGCCGCCGAAGCGCGCCGAAGCCGGCTGCCGCCTCGAATGGCGCCGCGCCGACGCCCGCCGCCGCTTCCGCGATGGAAAGCTGCTCGTCGAGGTCGCTGCCGGGGTCCAGAATGTTGCTGTTCTGGTTCTCCACGTCGCCGTAGCCCGCCGCCGCCTGCAACAGGTCGGGGT
>Ga0315295_10004790_pt1 | contig 11551 bp, 12 predicted proteins | sample YL17G14_0_MG_FD_204453 | JGI IMG/M metagenome (GOLD analysis project Ga0315295, IMG submission 204453) | Sediment microbial communities from Yellowstone Lake, YNP, Wyoming, USA - YL17G14_0 | ecosystem: Environmental > Aquatic > Freshwater > Lake > Sediment | place: USA: Wyoming | collected...
TAGTCTGCGAGGGTCTTTGCCACTGTTACCTCCAGAGATCAGAGGTCAGAGATCAGAGATCAGCAATGGCCCCCGCTGATCTGTGACCTCTGATCTCTGACATCTGACTTCTGACCTCTGACTTCTGACCTCTGTCTTCTGACCTCTGACCTCTGGTCCTCCGTCACTCCCCTGTGAAATAGTAGATCAGCAGATCGAACGCGGGCGGATCGCAGAGCACCCCATTCACGATTTCGAAAAAGATGCTCTTCCCCGCAGCCACGTTGGCGTTCGCGATCGTCCCGATACTCGTCGCCGTGAACGCTGCCGGCCAGACGGTGGCGGTGTTGTAGCTCTTCTCCACCACGGTGGCGCCCTCGTTGAAGACGCGCACCACGTTGCCGTAGGCATAGACGGACAAGGAGTCTCGCCCGTAGATCTTCACGTCGTTAATCGTCATGGCGACGGGGGAATAGGCGATCGCCCGGGCGTTTCGGTAATCCGTCCCGGTCCCGATATCAGCCGCCGCAGCGAGGTTCTCGACAGCAATGGTCAGTACCTTGAGCGTCTGCGGCGGGTTGATGTCGATCCCCCAGCTCGTCGTCCCGGCGGCACGCCCGACGGTTTGGGAATAGGCGCTCGGCTGAGTCTGCGTGGCCGCTCCGGCCACGGTGCTGAGATACATCGCCCCGCCCGGGGTGAGGGCAGAGGCCCCTCCCACGATCCCCCGCGCGACCAAACCCACGACTCCTCCGCTACTGACCGTGCTCGCTGCGACCCCAATGGCGGGGCGGAGCGCGGCATCATCCGCGTCAGCCTTGTAGCACAAGCCGTCGCTCTTGATCATCAGCAGATTGCCGATCGTCACGTTCTCCGCGACGGTGCAGGCATAGCGTTCAATGATACGCTGCAGGTTGAGTGCTCCAGCCGGGGGCGCCAGCAACGGGAACACGAACGCCAGCATCAGGATCGGTGCCAGCCACTTCTTCCATCGGTTCATCGGTTTATCCTCCTCCTGAGTTCATCCGGCAATTCAACTCTTCAGTGCCACCCCATCCCTCCCCCGCGAGCGGGGGAGGGAATCAGCAAGGGTGGGGGGAAATTACTGCACCGACTTGCAGGCGCCCCGGAAGTCGAGGATGTCCCCGCCATACTCGTGGCGCACCTTCCACTGCTGCTTGTCGTCCGTGAACATCTGCCCGATCGTGGGCACGCTCGCCACGAAGAACTCGGGCTCCCGCTGGTCCAGCACATAGCCGATCTCGATCGAATCCACCTCGTCCGGATCCCGGTAGATGTACCAGTCAGTGGCGTCCGTGAAGAACGGGCACACCACGATCCGCTCGTCATTCGGGCCGAACAGGTGGAAAATCGGGTTCCCCTCCAGCAGGTTCACGGCGTTGAGGAGCGTCGGCGCCTGGTTCAGGGCCCGGGCAACCCCCAACAGCGCGTTGGGAACGGCCAGGTAGACCCTCAGGTTCGAGAACGCCGGGAGGCCCAGCGTCTCGAGGCTCCCCGGCTCGGTCATGTTCGCGAGGGCGATCAGCATGGTGATGATCGCATTCGCTCCGGCCAGGTTCCCCGTGAGCGCCGTCGCCGTCAGGTTCCCGTGGTTCGGCGCAACCCCGAACCAGGGCAGCCCGTCCACGTCGTAGTTGACGTTGTTCATGGCAAAGGCCCAGATGAACTTCGCCTTCGTCCGCCGTGCCGCCCGGCCCAGGCGCCCCACGGTCCGGGTCGCCGCGCCGAGGTCGTCGGCCAGCAGGGCCTTGCGGCTGATCGTGACCAGGTTGCCGTACTGCACGGCGTGGTATTGCACAATCTCGTCGCCCGGGGTCACGATTTCCTGGTAGCCCAGCGCCTCGGGCTCCACGACCGCCAGGTCGGCGAAATACTCAACCCGCAGCGCATCCACGTTCTTGAAGTCCCGCAGCCCGCCCGGCCGCGGCCGGCTGATCGTGTCCTCGCCGAAATTCGGCTCGGCGTAGTCCTTCAGCAGCCGCTTGTACATGCTGGTTCCGAGGACGTTCACCCAGTTGGCCGCCAGGATTTCTTCCTGGGCGTTGCCGATCACGTGGCTGAACATCTCCTCGAGTTCTCGGCCTGTGATCACCTTGAAGGCATGGCGGAACCCCTTGAAGGCCGGCACGTCCTTCTCCGACGCGTCCTCTTTCGCCGCCGCGCCCCACATCCGGTCCATGGCGAGCTGGAGCTTCTCCTTCTGCTCGATCACGACCTGGACGCGCGCCGTCCCCAGGCCCTCGACATGCCCTTCCTTCGCGAGTGCATCCAGCATTTCCTTCTCCGCCTGGATGTCCGCTTCGAGCGCGGCCGCCTCGAACACGCGCCCGTCATAGTGCTTGCGCACCTTGGCCTCGACCGCCGCCGGCAGCTTCGCATCCGAAAGCCGCTTGTCGAGCAACAGCGAGCAATGCAACTTCCGGGTTTCCTCCACCTCTTTTTTCTGCGCCTCCCGGCCCTCCGCATCTTTCCCCGGGTCGCCGTGTCCCCGCGTCCCCGTGTCGAGGGCTTCGAGCAGCGCCTCCTCCAGCTGCGCCTCCGTCGGGTTCTCTCCAAGCTTCACCGCCAAGTCGGGGCGGCGGGCCCGGAGCTTCTCCACCAGCTCCTTGACCATCGTTGCCTCCTCCTCTCCGAGCGCCTCAAGCGCGCGGAGGAACGCCCCGCCTGCGGCGGGATGGGTTGCCACGTCCACCGTGGCGGGTTTGGCGAAGCGCATCACCGCAAAGGTGAGACCCTCCGCCGTCTCGACCGGGACCCCAAACACCCGGCTGTCAATACTCAGTCCGACGAGATCCTGCCGTCCCCGCCGGAACAATTCGAGCAACTTGTCCTTGACCGCTTCCGTCGCACGATCCCCGAGCAGCGAGAGTTTTCCCAGCAATTCCCCGCTCGCCTCGCGGACCTGCTCGAGGTAGCCAATCAAATTCCCGACGATCCCCTTCTTCGCCTTCTCCTCCGTGCTCATCCCCCAGAGGTGGCTGAACTGCCCCGCATCGAATTCGAAGGCATAGACCGGCGCCCCCTCGAAAATCGCCGGAGCCGACTGGATCGCCTCCGCCGTGTACATCCACCGCCCCGTTTTCCCCCCGGTCCCGGGCACTTCCTTGACGCTCTTGCTGTACCCAGCGCGGATAATTCGGACTTCCCAAGCATTGCCCTTGGGATCCGTGATCTCGACCTGGGCCTCTGAGACGGGGACGAATGCGATCTGCACGGGAGTGGGATCCGCGAACGTCACCGTATCTGCCGTCTCACCCGTCATGGTGTACGGGATCCGGTAGAGTTGGTCGTTCTCCCCCCGGACGAGAATGGCATCGTCGAAAACATCGATCCCATACGAGGACGCCTCGATCCCGGGCGGCAGCGACGCCTGCGCCTGCTGCCGGTACGCCTCGCGCACCGTCTCCGCCTTTCCCTCGAGCGTGAGGCTCATCTCCTTCGCCTGCTCACCCTTTTTCATCGCTCTCCCCCGTCTCTGCTCCCCTGCTCCCCCGCGCCCCTGCTCCGCCGACCGCCTGCCCCCCCACCCTCGCCCTCCCCCACCCGTGGGGGGAGGGTTCAACTCGGAGGGGGGGATTACGCCTTCTTCTTCGTCGGCAGTGGCACCCCGCATTCCCCCGGCGTGAGGCGCCGCTCGACCTTCTGGCCGTCCGTGTAGCGCACCCGTTTCCCTCCCTTGGTGACGATCGTGGCCACGCCGCCCTCTTCCTTGGCGATCAGGACGTATCCATCCGGAATCCCATACGCCGCACATGCCTTGTCTTTCAGTTTGCTCACCACCTGCTCTGCCATGATGCTTCTCCTTTTTTGCGCTCAGCGCTCAGCGCTTGGCGCTTTGCGGTTTACCCCGGATACGCCCGCTGCACCATCTCCACGTACTCCCGGCTCTCCTGCAACCCTTCCACATACGGGACCGACTGGCAGCGGCAGTTGATCGTGTTCTCCGCGCTGCCCGCCGGATCACGCGGGAAGCGCAGGTACTCTCCGCCGACCGCGAACGACGCATGCACGTCCACGATCTGCAGGTGCGCCCCCGCCGGCCATTCGAGATAATGCGCGGCCCGCGACTGTCGCCGGACGGCGCCGTGCATCCACTGCTTTTTGATCCCCGGCGCGACCGCCGCCGATTCCTCTTGCCGCGCCTGCGTCGCCACGCTCTGCACCCGGCCCAGCTCCGTCATGACGATCACCTCGGCGCGCCGGGCGATGCTGCCGAAGATGCTCGGATCGTCAAGGTTTTTGCCCACGGCCTGCATCACCTCAAATGGACTCTTGATCCCGGTGGCCGCCAGGGCAATCTCATTACTGATTTTCCGGACCGTCTCCTGGCTCACCCGCGTGATCAGATTCGCCTGAATCAGCGCCGAGGCCGAGGCGATCGAACGCGAGAGGCCGAAGGCCGACAAGCCCGAGTCGCCGCCGAGGAGGAACTGCACCGGCGTGTCGATCAACTCGGCCGAGAGATTCGCCATCTGAAACGCCTGCCCCTGCGCCATCTCCGGGAACCTCGTCCGCAGCTCGATCATGATCCGGCTGATGTCGTCCGAAATCTGCCCCAGCCGCGCGAGATCGTAGGTGCTCCCGATCCCCCCACCCTGGCCCTCCCCCACTTGCGGGGGGAGGGATCGGAGGGGGGAGGACTGCGCCCACACCAGCCGCTCCACGACCTGCCCTCGCAAATCCTCGAGCATTCCGCGCACCTCGCCGAGCGCCTGCCCCTCGAGGCGGTTGATGCTCTTGATCGCCTGCCCGATCTGCCGGGCGTAGGCAGCGCGTTCTTCGGGAGACCAGTAGTCCATCTTTGACCCCAGAGGTCAGAGGTCAGAGGTCAGAGATCAGCGCTGACCTCTGACCCCTGACCTCTGACCTCTATCTCTCCTGCTCACATCGCATCCAACAGGGCGAGGAGTCCCAACTCATCCTCTGCCCATCCGTCGCCCTGGAGATTCGGACTCGGCCCTTCCAGCCTCGCGGATCCCACCATGATCAGGCTCGCCTGTCCTGCCAGGGCACCCGCCATTGAGCGGACGGCCAATCTGCCAGAGAAATCCAGCACCCCACTCGCCCCGACGACCGATGCCTTTCCGCGCAGCGTGCCGACGGCCACGATCTTTGGCGGCGCGATTCTTCCGGGCGGCAGCCGTACCCAGGAGGGTTCCCGCGCTGAGACTCTCCGCACGCGCCCGGTCCCATCGATGGCGGCCGCAGGAGCCGTCAGTGCGCCGGTCCCCGAGATCCCGCTCGCGAACGCGGTGAGGGACTCCGCGAATGACAGCAGATCAGACGCCGAGAGTTCCAGGGCACCCAAAACGGCGGAGAGAGATTCCGTAAACGACAGCGCGTCGCTTCCCGACAGTTTCACGGCGCCCAGGACGGCGGAGAGAGCTTCGGCCACTGCCGGAGAATCCACGGCAGAGAGCTTTACCTGGCCCAGGATCGCGCTGAGCGATTCTGCCAGTCCCACGCCCTCGGAGAGCGAGGAGAACAGTGTCCCCAGTTTGGCATAGAGTGCTTCTTGGACATTCAGCGCCTCGGTTAGCGTTAATTCGAGGGCGCCGCTGGTAATGGAAACGGTGGGCGAAGCCTCTGCGATGCTGATGGCCTCGGCAAAGATCGCCAGCAAGTTCCCGAGCTTTGCAGCATTCGCCTCCTGGAGGTTCGCGGTCTCGGAGATCGAGAGCAGAATGTTCCCGATCCTCGATGTCACGGCTTCCTGGAGGGCGGCCGCCTCGGATGCGGACAGCGCCAGTGTCCCCGGCTTGATGACCATCGCTTCCGCAAGGCTGGCTGTCTCCGCGTTCGACACCAAGACGGTCCCGTGCCTCCGCACGGTCACCTCGGCGAGGCTCACATTTTCGCTGACGGAGATGATGAGGCTCCCGACCTTGATCATGTTGCCCGCTGCCCGCTGCCTGCTGCCTGCTGCCTGCTGCCTGCTTTTTTACGCAGAAACCCATTCGGCGACCAGGTCATATAAAACTTGTGCCGGCTTTGATCAATCTCGAATGTCTGGTCCTTGGCCAGATACTCAGCCACCGCCGCCCAGGGTCCCGGGCCCGGCACGGTCTGATTGATGACCGGATGCCCTCCCAGGTTGGTGTCGTCCACCACGAGGTAACAGCCGGGCGTCACCAGGGGACCGTAGGCTTTCAGTTCCTGTAGCACGTGCTCGGCTCGGTGGTCGGAATCCAATAGGACCATGACGTGGTCTCCCGGTTTGATCATGGCCTTAATTTTCTTCAGCGTGGACGGGGAGACCGAATCCCCTTTGAGGAATGTGATCCGCTTATGCTGCGCTTTGGGCAGACCCATCCCGGAGTTCTCGTCCTGGATGTCCACCGAGACGATGCGCCCCCGGCCCATCTGGTCCAGGATGCCGGCGAAATAGAGGGCGCTCCCGCCCATGGCCGATCCCGTCTCGATGATGAGGGTGGGTTTGGTCTCGAAAATGATCTCCTGCTTGACCCACATGTCGAGCGGATTGTTGAAGATCCCCACGCCGAGCCATTGCGTGCGATGATGGTTCCAGACCGACGAATGGTAATACAGGACGTGGAAAGCATCCGCGATGAGACGCTCAGGCAAGTTATCGTCGTAGCTCATCGGACCTTTTCTCCCATGCTAACGTTTTCGGTCACGGCGATTCGGACCTGCCCGCCGCTCTGCTCTGGCAGGCGGGCCTGATCGCCCGGCGCCGTTACGCCTGCCCGCCGCTCCGCTTCGGCAGGCGGGGGCGAAGAATTTTTCCTCGCCGTGAGCAGGGTATCGAGTTCCCGAAGGGTCGATATGGGAGCAGAAGACATTTGTGTCAACAAGGAAAGGATAAGGCTTTTTCTGATATTCGGGCCATCCAGCTTTGGCGAAGAGTCCATGGTTTTTCACCTTGTCGCACCAGGCGAGATCCTCGGTGCCGATCGAGGTCTGCCAACTTTGCGTTTTGGGGTCTTCCCACATGCGGACCGGGGTCTCAAAGACCCGGCGCATTGTAAGACCGTTGCACTGGTATTCCTCCGCCTCGTCCCAGCAGGCCTGCAGGATGGAGCGGTGGATCACCGTGGCGCCCATCGGCACCCCGGAGACCCATACCTTGTCGCCCATCTTCCAATCCGCGAAATAGCCATTGCCCAGGCCGCGAAAAACGAGCGGCTCCGCCGGGACGGACTTCGTGAAATAGAGGCCCGACCACACCGGGACGTGCTCCTTGATGATGCGCTCATTGACCGTGATCAGGAACGTCGGCGGGATCACCGTATCGTGGTCAATGAACACCAGCCACTCGAAGCCGTGATCCAGAAATGTCTGCACGGCCACGTTGCGGGCCTCGGCGACGAGGAACCCAAGGGGAGCATACTGGTCAAGCCACATGAGATATTCGGTCTTGCTCCAGTTCACGGGGCTGATCTGATTCCAGCGCGCCATTGCCCATTCGGCGCGGACCAGTCCCGTGATGCCGGTCGCGACGAAGATCCGGCGGTTCTCCGACTTCGGGGCCGTGACTACTTGATGGGCCGCAGCACGCATTCGAGATTCCCCCCAGATTTCCACGTCGGGTTGCCCTGCTCGATAGTCCAGGGCCGCGGCGTGTGGACCGCAAAGAGCTTGGGAAAGCGTGGATCGAAATAGTGAAAGCTCAGCTCCGTGAAATGCCCGCAATGCGTTGGGTCCTGGTACCACCCGGGAGACCCAGCGTAGGGCGTCGCAATAGCGAGCTGCCCGTCCTTTTTCATCACGCGCCAGACCTCGTTCATCCAGGCCACGGCGAGCCAGGGCTTGATGTGCTCGATCACATGGGCCGCCAGGACGATGAGGCAAGAATCATCCGGGAGCGGCCAGGGAAACCACTCCAAGTCATGGACGATATCCACACCCGGAGATTTCCTCGCCGCCATCCGGACAAAGTTCGGCTGCTTCTCATCCGTGAGACCAATGTCCAGCAGGATGCCCTGCTTGCGCATGGCGCATGGCGCATGGCGCATGGCGCTTGGCGCTTGGCGCTTGGCGCATGGCGCAGGGCGCTTCAGGTGACGCATGGCGTTCTTCTCCGACGCTTCGCGCTTGGCGCTTAGCGCTTCGCGCCGTGCGCTACGTGGCCGACAGATTCAACTGGTACGTGAGCGCCGCGCTCTGATTGCTCGCCCATGTCTGCGTCGCGTAGGTCTTGCCGCACATGAGCGACTGGTTGCTCGTCTGGCTCAGCGCATAGAGCCCCGCGTTCTGCAGCACGATTGGCGTCGTCACGGTCTGATACCCAGAGGCCCAGGAGGCGATCATCTGGATCTGGGTGGACCCGTTGAAGCTCGTCGTCACCGGACGCCGCTGATCCGTGAATTGCACGACCTCGCCCGGGAGCCCGCCCGTGTTGCTGGCCGGGGTGGTACCCGTCCCGAGCGCCGCATAGGAGACCAACGCCGACCCCGCCGAAGCCCCGAGCACGTAGGCGAGGTAATTGAGAAATCCGATGTTGGTCATCTGATTCGGACCCATGAGCCCCGAATCGCTCACCAGTTTGTGATTGGGCTCCCCCTTCGGACCATAGTCGTAGATGGCCACCCGGTAAAACCCCCGAACGACCAGCTTATCCCCGATCCCCTTGCCAGATCGTGCCCGGACCTTTCCGCACCTGCTCGCCATGGCTTCCCCCTTTGTTCAATCCAATGCTTCCGCCAGACTCACCGTCTCGCTGATCACCGGGAGTGACAACGCCCCCGCCGCCGTTTCCTTGAAAGCCATGATACTCGTGATAGCTCGCCAGCCGACATTGGATGTAAAGTTCGCATCGAACGTTGCTGCCGCCTGACTTGCCCGCGACTCCATTGCGATAACCTTGGTTGCGTCCGCCTCGCGTAGGATGAACGCTGGAGTCGCTCCCGCTGTCAGCGTGGAACCGCTCCCATCAATATCCTGCCAGCCCCCAAAAACGAAATCCGTGACAGTCGTAATGATGTTTCCACTGCTGTAATAGTCTGCCGCCGAGTTCCCCGCTTGTACCTGGGCTGCGCCACCATCATCCGGGGCTGCGGTGTCACACCCGCTAATCTCCATGATGCCGAGGCGACGCCACTTGGACGTAGCATTAAATGTGACGGTGACGGTACAGGGACCCCCAGCGATGTTTTTTGCGTACCACTGGAAGTGCTTCTGGTCGTTCGCCGCGTCGTAGGTAGCAGTCTTCGGGGTATAGGTGTTGGTGAGACTGTCTGCACAGGTGGCATCTTGATTCCCGCCGCATCCCGCGACGACGGCAATGAGGTTCGTCGCCGTGACGTTTGACCCAAACGCCTTGGCAATCGTCGTGCTGGTTGCATCAGCTACATTTGTGTCATCCTGGACCCACGCACCTGCCATTAGCGGGTCTCCAGCGTGACCTCAGTTTTGAAGCTGCCGCCCGAGATGACGACGTGCCCCTGAATCCTTCGTTGGGTATTCGTCGGGTCCGCAAGGTAAATCTCATGTGTTGAGATAAACGGAGGGGTTCTCACGACAGGGTTTCCCGCCATATCCGTCAGCCGAATCGGACCGCCCTGAAACAGGACATTCCCCTTCGTCGGCCACGTGACCCCATCATCAAATGAGATTTCAAAGTAAGCCGAGACACCCAAAGCTGGGTCGGTCATCTCCGTCACGTCAAAGGAAAACTTCACGTATTCAAGTCCTACCAGAATCGGACTCGACGGGATATTGTATGTACCCTTATTCCAGCGTTTGTTCGTCAAGATGATTTGTCCCGACACGGTTCTCTCCTTATGGCCCGGACATTTCAGCCGGAGGCCCAATCGCTCCTAACTCGTCGGCTGCATGTAAGTCAGGCTGGTGACGCTCACCTGCGCCCCCACCTGGATCGCCACACTGTTCAGATTCAGGTCACACCCCAATAGACCCACCGACCCATCAAAAACCTGGGTGTTGTCACTCCGCAGCGCGCGAAACCAGGTCGCGGTGTCCGTAGCATTCGCGGACGCATCCGCAGTGATCGCATTCGCCGCGGCCACGCCCGCCACTGCTGCGGCGAAAGCGGGATTGCCAAACATCAACTCGGCGAGCAGCACCTGCGCACCCACCGCGTCATCGGCGCTCGCCGGCTGGAGGCCTCCGTAGATCCGGAGTTTCCCGCCATCCAGGAGCGCGCAGACGGCATCCGCCGCCGCATTGACCGCCGCATTCGCCAATTGAAAATTATTGGCCATGGATCAACCCTCTTTCGGGTTCCTGGTGGCGCGAATGATATGTCCCCGCGCATCGCGTTCGATCTCGTAGATCTGCTTCCCCGGCAACGGCATGACCGCCGAGACATTCACCACCGCCGGCGCCTGGCCGGGCCGCGCGGTCGCCGCCCGCACCGCCTCCGCCAACTCCCCGATCCGGTCAAGCACCCGCGCCTCTCTGCTCTCAGTCCCGCGTCCCCGCGTCCCCGCGTCCCCGCGTCCCCCATCCCCGTCCATCCCCGCGTCCCCGGGTCCCCGGGTCCCCGCGTCCATCAGCTCCTTGATCTGCGCAATAACATCCGGCGTATAGTCCGCCCCGCCTTGCACACCGCCCTCGGGCTCCGCCGCCGGCGCCACCTCACGGCCGAACATTGACGCCACCATCGCGAAAATCCCGGCCGCATCATCATGCCCCAACCAGCCGTTGGTCTGCGCCAGCACCAACCCCTGCGCCACCTGCACGATCACGCTGCCGAGTCGCGCCAGATCCCGGCTGGCAATCTCGGGCGCGTTGACCTCGAAGGCATCCCAGGGGTCCATGGTCTGCTGCTCGCCGGCCTTTTCGATCGTCACGGTCCTGGGCAATGATCCCGCGCTCACGCGGCTGCGGAGCATGTAGCGGATCTGCGCCCTCACCATGGCCATGATGACCTTCTGGCGCGCCGTGAGGGATTTGACAATCGGGTCGCCCATCTCGAGGGCGCTCGCCCGATTCACGTCCGCCCCCGACACGAACCAATGCTCCGGCCAGCCATCGACGCACAAGATATGATTCCGGAACAGCCGCGCCCCCGCCTCGACGTCGACCGACTTCAGATCCGGATTAACCGCCTGCCACTCCACCTGCTCGTTATGCGCCCGCACACTATTCGGCTTCGGCGGCCCATTCTTGATCAACCATTCCCGGATCTGGTCCTCGTTCATGCCTTTCAGGAGGACGTCCCAGATAAACGCCGAAATCTGTTGGAACCACTCCAGCCGATCGAACATCCACTCCTCATACGCCTGGAGCCAGTCCAGCGCCCGGAGCAGATCCGATGACCCCCGGGTCGCGTTGGTCACACGGTTGACGCTGAAAAAAAAGCAAGGATTATCCGTGAAACTTAACCGCAACTGCTGCGCCGACGGCGAGAGCATCGTCCGTTCTTCTGCCGAGGTGATAATCGGATAGCGCCGCTTCTTGCCGCCGGTGCCTTTCGTCTGGATGCCCACCAGAATCGCCGCATTTTCCGGATCCGCCCACACCTGATCGATCTGCGCCGGGTCCAGGTACCCGAGCCGCACGCGGCCCATGTTCGGCGTGATAAATACGGGATACGCCTGCTCGCCATAGAGCCCCAACTCGAGCA
>Ga0315295_10004791_pt1 | contig 11550 bp, 14 predicted proteins | sample YL17G14_0_MG_FD_204453 | JGI IMG/M metagenome (GOLD analysis project Ga0315295, IMG submission 204453) | Sediment microbial communities from Yellowstone Lake, YNP, Wyoming, USA - YL17G14_0 | ecosystem: Environmental > Aquatic > Freshwater > Lake > Sediment | place: USA: Wyoming | collected...
CAGGGTCGTCCCGAGCGAAGTCGAGGGACGAGAACCGAGAAACTGGCCCTACAATGTGGATTCCTACCGTTATTCTTGCGACACTGTGTATTATTTTTGGCGTTTTCGCTTATCAAGTGCCTCTTAAGTTTTTTATCTTTCCGTGTTTTAAAGGAGAAATAGCGTTTGCCGGCATATGGGAGGCGTCTTTAGCGACTTTGTTGATACTTGTAGGAATTGCAATAGGTTTTGCGATTTATATTTTGGGTTTAGCGGTTAAAAGTAGAGTCACAGAAGTATTTGTAGGTGGGGAAATTTTAAGAGAACAGCAGGATATGAGGGTTTCGGGTGTTGAATTTTACGCCACAATCAAAGAAATATCGATTTTAAAGGGTATTTATAGAAAAGCGGAAGAAAAATATTTTGATATTTACGAACAGGGGAAAAGCCTTGTTTTTGGCGTAGGCAAATATTTTCAATATCTGCATAATGGTGTCCTGCCTACCTATTTGGTTTGGATGCTTTTAGGCATGATAGTATTATTTTTTACTTTAATGAAATAATATGGAAATACATTTCCTTTTATTATTTATGATATTCTCCGCCATTGTGGCTGTTGAAGTCGAAGATTTGCTTTCCAGCGTAATTGCAGTAGGCGCAGTCGGCCTGGGTTTATCTTTGGCATTTTTGATTTTAAAGGCGCCGGATTTGGCTATAACTCAATTAGTCGTTGAAATATTATGCCTTATAATACTTATTCGCGCTACTATAAAGAAAGATATCCCTTTGGCGAAAGACGGAAGATGGTTTTTTAATACCATTTCTACATTATTGTTTATAACATGTTTTTTGATATTTGCCTATTTCGCTTTTAAAAATTTACCCCAATTTGGCTCACCGATTATGAGAGTAGCTAAAGAATATATAGAAAATGGTCTTGAAAAGACTGGCGCAACCAATATTGTCGCTTCAATAATTTTGGATTTCCGCGGCTACGATACGTTAGGTGAGGCAACAATTCTTTTTACTGCTGTAGTTGGCGTTTTTGCGGTCATGAGAAAAGTGGGAAGACTAAAAAATGAAAAAAAATGAAAAAGGGATGACTATAATTGTTAAAACTATTACCAAACTCACCGTAGGCCTGATATTGCTTTACGGAATTTATATTGTTTTGCACGGCCATATTAGTCCCGGCGGAGGGTTTGCAGGCGGGGTAATTATTGCGCTTTCTTTTATACATCTTATGCTTGCCTTTGGTAAAGATGTTGCCCTGAAGAAATTGAATGAGGCGCGCGCATCGTTTGTTGAAAATTTAGGGGCAATAATGTTTTTATCAATCGCTATGTCAGGTTTTATCGGCGGATATTTCTTTTTAAATATTTTTCTGCATAAGGGAAAGCCTTTTGAGTTATTCAGCGCGGGCATTATACCGTTATGCAATATCGCGATATGCCTTAAAGTAGGGGCGGGGCTGTTTGCTATTTTTACGGTATTAATTTTATTTGGAAAATCTGAAAATAAAAAATGACCCTTCGACCCTTCGATAAACTCAGGGTCGAATCCTGAGCCTGTCGAAGGATTCGATTTCACTTAAGGGTCATGGTGAGCGAACAAAGGCGAGTCGAACCATGAGTATATATATTTTATGTTTGGTTTTGTTTTGTATCGGACTTTACTGCGTATTAAGGAAGAGAAATATCATTAAGATTATTATCGGCTTGGGTATTATTGAATACGCGGTGAATTTATTTTTTATTCTCATCGGTTATCGTACGCATGGCAGGGCTCCTATATTGGCTAAGGGCCAATTAATTACCAACATGGTCGATCCTCTGCCCCAGGCGTTGGTTTTGACTTCGATTGTAATAGGTCTTGCGGTTACCGCATTAATAGTCGCAATAGCCATAAGAATTTATGAAAAATACGGCACTTTTGATATCACCAAGATTCGGAGATTAAGAGGATGAAAGCATCTATATTACCATTTTTCGTCATAATTCCTTTGGGTTGTGCGTTTTTGATTTCGCTTTTAGGAAAAAGAATAAAAAGTTTCGCTGATATTTTAGGCAATTTAGGCACGCTAGGCCTCTTTGTGCTTTCGCTGTATTCTATTTTATTAGTCAATATCAATAAAGTCCTTGTCTACAAAATAGGCGGATGGATACCGCCTGTCGGTATTTGCATGGTCTTAGACGGTCTTACCAGTTTTATGTTAGTTACCGTAAATCTAGTGAGTTTCTTGGTGGCTTTATATTCAATAGATTATATGGAAAAATATACGGAGAAATACAGATTCTATACTTTGTTTATGCTGATGGTAGCCGGAATGAACGGCATAATCGTTACGGGAGATTTATTTAATCTGTTCGTATTTTTAGAAATAGCCTCAATCGCAAGTTATGCGTTGGTTGCTTTTGGCACAGAGGCGGAGGAGCTGGAGGCGTCTTTTAAATACGCAATTATGAGTTCGGTAGCTTCGAGTTTTGTGCTTTTGGCAATAGCCATTCTTTATAGTTATACCTCTACCTTGAACATGGCAGATATTTCATTAGTTTTATCACAGAAAGGAAAGAATACAATTATTGCTTTTGCGACAGTGTTGTTTTTGGCAGGATTTGGGTTAAAGGCAGCGCTTGTCCCTTTTCATGCCTGGCTTCCCGATGCACATCCTTCCGCGCCTGCTTCTATATCAGCGATGCTTTCAGGAGTGCTTATAAAAGTATTGGGAATTTATTCGCTAATACGGCTATTATTTAATGTAATAGGAATAAATAATAACATTTCTTCGCTGCTTATGTTTTTAGGAAGCATTTCAATGATAATAGGCGTATTCTTAGCAATTAGCCAGTGGGATTTTAAAAGGCTTCTTGCCTACCATTCCATCAGTCAAATCGGTTATGTAATATTAGGGATCGGTTTAGGGACGCCTTTAGGCATTTTGGGAGGGTTGTTTCATTTATTTAATCACTCTTTATTTAAATCATTGCTTTTCTTGAATTCAGGCGCTTTAACGTATTCTTTAGGCACGCGAGATCTGCGGCATATGGGGGGCTTGAGGCAAAATATGCCTGTTACCGCAAATACGAATTTGGTTGCATCAATGTGCATTGCGGGAATTCCGCCTTTCAATGGTTTCTGGAGCAAATTGGTCATTATTTTTGCTTGTATTCAGGCGAATAATTTCGGTTACGCCTTATTGGCAGTTATAGCAAGCATTCTGACTTTAGCATCTTTTATGAAGGTGCAAAAATACGCCTTTTTTGGCATATTGAATAGCACCCTAGAAAAGGCAAAAGAAGTACCTTTGGCGATGAGGGTCTCAATGGTAGCTTTGGCAGCTATTTGCGTTTTCGGCGGATTTTTGCTTATTCCGGCATTTAGGTCTTTTCTACAGTCAGCAGTTGATGTTGTATTGTCCGGCGAAGGCTATAAGGATGCTGTTTTTGGGGCGATAAGATGATGGCCCTTCGACGCACTTAGTTTGCCGAGGGTCATGGTGAGCGAGTGAAACGAGTCAAAGCATGAACAAGAGTTACATTATTTTATTTATTCTCGTGCTTCTAATATGGATATTTTTGACTTGGCCGCTTGATTTACAGCATTTGCTCGTCGGAATTTTAGTTTGCGGTTTTGTTTCTTTTATGACGGGCGATATGTTTGTAAAAAGACCATACACATTAAAACATATCAGTCGTTACCTTTGGTTTCTTTATTATGTACCTTTGTTTATCTGGGAATGTATCAAGGCAAATATAGATGTTGCTTATCGCGTATGCCACCCTGATCTACCTATCAACCCTGGTATTGTGAAGGTAAAGACAAATTTAAAATCAGACACTGCATTGACTTTTTTGGCAAATACTATTACGCTTACACCGGGTACGATGAGCGTGGATATAGATCCCGAGAATGGTTTTCTGTATATACACTGGATTTATGTAGAGGATAAGGATATAGATAAAGCAACTGGAATTATTGTAAAAAAATTCGAAGAAGTATTAAGAAGGATTTTTGAATAATGACCCTTCGACTACGCTCAGGGTCATCGTGAGCAAGTGAAACGAGTCGAACGATGAGAAAATTGCGTTGGTTTTTAGGACTTATATTTTTTATCGGCATAGGGATATTCGCATGGCTAAATCCTCTTCCTTCATTATTGGATTGGCAGTCCCCGTTTTTAAAACACTGTTTTTATGTGCTTTTATTTTGTGGCTTTTTTTGTCTTTGGCGCATATTAAAAGGGCCTACACCTGCGGACAGGGCAGTGGCAATTGATATACTAGGTATATTAGTTTTGGGTTTTTGCGCCCTCTTAGGTATTCCCACTGGAAGAGAATGGTACATTGATATTGGCATTGCGTGGGCTTTGCAGAGTTTTATCTCTACCTTGGCATTGGCAAAGTACTTGGAAGGACGGGATTTTGATGATTAAATCGCTGAACCACGCGGAACGAAACGCTGAACTACGCGGAACAGAGTTTATTCCGCGTTGTTCTGCGTATAGTTCTGCGTCGCTTCAGCGTAAAGGATGGAAATGAACAGTGTTATAGGGATGATATTCATAGGCATAGGGCTTGCGTTTGATTTCTTAGGTTGTTTGGGCTTGGTCAGGCTTCCTGATGTATATAATCGGCTTCAGGCCGCTACAAAATGCGTAACTTTAGGAACGTGCAGCATTCTTTTAGGTTTATTTTTATTTAAAGGTTTTACTGCCAGCGGTATAAAGGCAATTCTTTGTATAATTTTTATTATTTTGACCGCTCCGGTATCTGCCCATGCCTTAGCAAGAGGCGCGCATAGGTCTGGCGTTAGACTCTGGGAAGGAAGCGTTATAGATAAATATTTGGAAGATAAAGAGGGAGAATCGTAGGAAAAATCTCCGCCTACACTACACAGAAAAGCAACTCACGGCGGATCCGCCGAAGCGCAAGGCGCGAAAGCGGAAAAAATCAAAAATTGAGATGAAGTTACCCAAAATAAGAGAATTGATAGAAGCGATAAAAGCGCTTATAAAGGGGCCATATACATCGAGGTTTCCGAAGGAAACACATGTTCCACACCCTAATTTCAGAGGAAGGCCAAAGTGGAATGATAAAAAGTGCGTAGGATGTATTGCCTGCGAAGAAGTATGTCCGGTGGGGGCGATAGCCCATATCGACTTAACTAAAGACAGCATACCAAAGAGAACCTTAATTCATTATTCTGATACCTGCATATTTTGCGGACAATGCGAGGCTGCCTGTATTGCTGATCACCAAGGCATTAAACTTTCAAACGAATGGGAACTTTCCTTTTTTGACAGGAAAAATGAATGCGCTGAAAGCATAAATAAGGAACTTGAACTTTGTGAAATATGCGGCAACCCCATTGCCTGTAAAGACCATATACAGTGGATAACAAATAGACTCGGTGAACTCACCTACTCAAGCCCCACGCTTTATTTGTCGCGCCTTAAGGATCTCGGCATAATAGATCAAAATATCGTATCGGCACTAAAAGACTACGGCCGTTCTGACAGAGTTAAGATTCTTTGCGCTCGTTGTAGAAGAGACACAACGCTTACGACAAAATAACGATAAACCACCGGCCATTATAAATATATAAAATATGCAAAGAAACCCTTTCCTGGATATTTTTAAAGGAAAAGTTGTCATCATCGGCATTGGAAATCCAATGAAAGGCGACGATGGCTTTGGGTCGGTCTTTATAGAGAAAATAAAGGGAAAAATAAAAGCAATCTGCATTAATGCCGGGACTTCACCTGAAAATTTCATTGGCAGCGTCTTAAAAGAAAATCCGGATACAATATTATTTGTTGACGCAGTTCATATGGACATTAAACCCGGTCAATATAAAATTCTAAAGCCATCAGATATATTAAAAAGCGGTTTTACTACCCATGACCTTTCGCCAAGGATGTTTATAGAATACATTAAAAACGAGACCAAGGCCGATATATATATATTAGGTGTTCAGCCGCAAAATATTGCTTTCGGCGATGAGATGTCCTATAATGTTAAAATGACACTCGAAAATCTAACTAAATTGATGAAAGAATTAAATTATGCATGAAACTCATCTGATACGGCCAATCATAAACGGTATTTCAAAGCATGCCGCAAAAGAAGGCGCAAAAACTGTTACAAAATTAAAGCTTAAAATAGGACAACTATTAGGCATTAAAGAAGAATCTTTTAAGGAAACGTTTGGAGTTCTTGCCAAAGGGACTATGCTTGAAAATACCGAGTTAGAATTAGTATTTTTCCCTGGCACAAGAATTGAAATCATATCTTTTGACATAGAATGAAACCTATTATTGAAGAACTGTCCTTAAATAAAAATCCATTTCGAATATATCAGTGCTTTTCGGATGAATCCTATAGTTTTTTTCTCGATAGCGGCATGGATCCTGGAAAACTCGGCAGGTTTTCTTTTTTAGGCGTTGAACCTTTTTTGAAATTTGTTTCAAAAGGTAAAGATATTTTTGTAGATTGTCAGGGTTGGAAAAAACATTTTAGCGGCAATCCATTTTATGTGCTGATGAGTTTGCTGGATAGGTATAGATCCGATTTTCGCGATGAACATATTCCTTTCTGGAGCGGAGCCGTCGGATATTTTGCCTATGATTTAAAAAATCATATCGAGAAACTTCCGGATACGGCGGCAGAGGATTTGAATATTCCGGATTGCATTCTTTGTTTCTATGATTGCGTTTTGGTTTTTGATAATTCAGAAAAAAAAGCGTATCTTGTTTCTTCAGGATTTCCGGAACTCGGCAGAAAGAGGCTTTTGCGGGCAAAAGCAAGGTTGGAGAATTTAAAAGATAGGTTGAGTTTACCCGCCAGGCGCGATTCGCTATTTTCATCCGGAATAGAGCCATCCAGGGCACTATATAATAATCTTCAGTCAAACTTCACCAAATCCGGATATATTAACGCCGTTCTAAAAGCCAAGGAATATATTAAAAGAGGCGATATATATCAAGTGAATTTATCCCAGAGGTTTAATAGAGATATAAATATAGAGCCTTTTAGACTTTATTCTGTTTCGAGGGCTATAAATCCCGCTCCTTTTGCGTCTTATTTAAATTTCGGCGATATAAAGATTTTAAGCGCATCCCCCGAAAGATTTATAAAAGTTACGGATAAAAACATACAAACAAGGCCTATTAAAGGAACGCGGCCTCGCGGTAAAAATAAAATAGAAGATGCGCTGCTTAAAAATGAATTAGTTAGAAGTATAAAAGACAGAGCGGAAAACCTTATGATTATAGATTTGGAAAGGAACGACCTTGGAAGAATATGCGAATATGGAAGCGTCAAGGTAAGCGAATTTATGATTTGCGAAGAATACCCTACTGTCTTCCATCTGACATCGACCATAGAAGGCAGGCTGAGGGAAAATATACAGCCGACGGATATTCTAATCAATTGTTTCCCGGGCGGGTCGATAACAGGCGCGCCGAAAATAAGGGCTATGGAAATAATAGAAGAACTCGAAACTGTAAAGAGAAATATATATACAGGTTCAATCGGATATATCTGTTTTAACGGCGACATGGATACGTCTATTGCGATAAGGTCCTTTATTATTAAAGATAATACAGCATATTTTAGTGTCGGCGGCGGCATTGTCTGGGATTCGGACCCGGAAAAGGAATATGAGGAGACGCTGGACAAGGCGAGGGCATTGATTGAAGCAATTGGCCAGGCAACAGGCAACAGGCAACAGGCAACAGTTAAAAGGTAATATGAAAGTTTTTTTAAACGGTAAATTTGTTTCACTTGAGGATGCGAAGGTCTCGATACTCGATAGGGGGTTTTTGTACGGTGACGGGGTATTCGAGACGATGCGCTCATATAAAGGGCGCATATTCATGCTTGAAAAGCATGTTGAAAGGCTTTTTGTAGCGTTAAAGATTTTAAGAATAAAAATTCCACATACAAAAAATAAATTATACGCATTAACAAACAGGGTGCTGGAGATTAATAAATTGAGTAACGCCTATATAAAACTTCTGGTTTCAAGGGGTGTTGGGTATGCGGGATTGGATATATCCGGTAAGAGTAATCCTACAGTTTTAATATATGCGGATAAATTAGCGCCAATTCCATATAAGATTTATCAAAAAGGGATTAAAACAAATTTTTCTTGCATAGATAAAAACGAAAAATCATTTATTTCCAGAATCAAAAGTTTGAATTATTTAGACAATATTCTTGCAAGAGATGAGGTTAAAAGGGCATCTTATGATGAAGTTATATTTACAAACACAAAGGGTTTCGTGACGGAGGCGGCATCGTCTAATATATTCGTCGTCAAAAAAGGCGCAATTATAACGCCGCCGCCCACAGCAGGTTTATTGCCGGGAATAACGAGGGAAGTCATAATGGAACTTATTAAAAAACATACAAATAATAAAATATATGAAGAGGACATTAGGCCGGCCGGCTTGTTAAAATCTGATGAAATCTTTTTAACGAATTCTATACTTGAGGTTATTCCCGTGGTACAATTGGGACATCATAAGATAGGTAGCGGCAAACCCGGCGTATATACACGCCATTTGCATATGATGTACAGGCGAGAGGTAGAGTTTATAAATCAAAAACCAAAAATCAAATATCAAAAATAAAAATTTAAAAATAAAATATTATTTTTGATTTTTTATATGTGTTTTTGCTTTTTGATTTTTTATTTTCGATTTTAATACGGGGGGTATAAGATGTTTAGATTCGGGATGGGAGAGCTGATTGTAATATTCCTTATTATTCTTGTTCTGTTCGGAGCGGCAAGACTGCCGGAAATAGGAAGGGCCCTCGGAAAAGCAATAAAGGAATTTAAAAAGGCATCAAAAGAGATAAGTGACGATATAGAAGAAGAGACAAAGGAAGATAAAAAGTGAGGATGGACCCCACGCTACCGCGTGGGGAATATACTAGGATACTACAGGCGCAAGCCTCTGTAGAGTAAAGCAATGAGACTGAACGATATAACCATATCAAAAGCGATAATAGAGGAATACAGTAAAAAACTTCTGGAAAATCTTGATGTCGATGTGTGCGTCGTAGGCGGCGGTCCGGCCGGCATGATAGCGGCATACACAATAGCCAAGGCGGGTTTTAAGGTTAATCTATATGAAAGAAAACTTAGCTTAGGCGGCGGTATGTGGGGCGGCGGAATAATGTTTAATAAAATCGTAATTCAGGAGGAATCAAAGTCAATCTTAGAGTCTTTCAATATTAAGTTAAAAGTTTATGAAAAAGGTTATTATGTCGCCGATTCAATAGCAACGGTAGGCGCACTTGCCTTTCATACTTCAAATGCAGGAGTAAATATATTTAACCTTATGAGCGTAGAGGATTTGAGAGTAAACGGCAATAACGAGATAACAGGCGTAGTCATAAACTGGTCGAGTGTCGACCTTGCTAAGCTTCATGTTGACCCGATAACCGTAGGCAGTAAAATTATAATTGAAGCAACAGGCCATGCCTGCGAAGTAGCCAATATCATACTGAAAAGACTTGGGGATGTTCTTTATACCGATACACATGAAATTATGGGCGAGGGGTCGATGAACGCTGACATTGCCGAAAGCGCAATTCTGGAGAATACGAGAGAAATTTATAAGAATGTATATGTTGCCGGCATGGCTGCAAATGCCATATTTGGCACTAACCGCATGGGGCCGATTTTCGGAGGCATGCTTCTTTCAGGCGTTAGAGCAGGCGAGCTTATCATAAAACACCTCAAAAATATTCCTTCCATCCATAAATAGGGACAGCTGTTCTTATTTAAAACATAAAGATGATACGCAAAAATTAGTAGCGGAGGTTTAAACCTCCGCTACTAAAAGTACACACAATTACACATACCATGAATGTAAACCAGTTATTAATGCATAGTTGACAATTGCTGCCTTTTTTGTTAAGCTCTTACTCGATGGATGCTCGCCTTATAGTTCCATTACTTATTCTTACCATTTTATTTTCATATTTATTTTCCTTTGCTGATGACAATATTTTAGTCCTAAGGCCGATTACTGTTACCGCAACCAGAATTTCAAACGGGGACTCTTCGCGTGTCACAAGAAGCATGGACTCCGACTTTTCAATCCGGTTAAATAATTCACTTATAGATTCAAGAACCAGAGGCCCGTATGGAATTCAGGACGATATAAGCATGAGAGGAGCGCCTTTTGAGCAAACCCTCGTTCTGCTTAATGGCGCTCGGATGAACGACCCGCAGACAGGGCATTTCAATACGGATATACCGCTTACAAGGCTTGATATTGACAGAGTTGACATAGCGTACGGCCCGTCCTCGGCGTATTACGGCTCATCGGCAATGGGAGGAGCTGTTAATATTTTAGCAAAACCTCCACAGGATAAGGTTGGAGTTGCGGCGGAATTCGAAACAGGGCAATATGATTTATATTCCGGGGCTTTATCTTTGAATATGCCTTTAAAGGACTTGAAGAATAAGTTCTCATTCGAGATGTCTAGCTGCAGCGGATACAGGGCTGAGACGGAATTTGACAAATTGATTCTAAATTCAAATTCGAACATAGCGTTTGAAAACGGATATATTGATTTTTTGTTCGGATACCTAAAAAAAGATTTTGGAGCCGATAGCTTCTATTCGGATATGTTCGATAACGAAGAAGAGCATACGGATACAAGATTGTTTAAGCTGGATGCAAGTTTAAAAAAAGATGATGTTAAATTTAATCCGGTTCTCTATTACAGGAGGCATTGGGACACTTTTATCCTTGATAGAAACAGGCGAGATTGGTATAAAAATATTCATACAAGCTATGTTTACGGCGGAGAATTTAGCATGCTCATGGATAGTCCGCTCGGCGGCGTGTCTTACGGTTTGGACACGGCAAAAGAAGAAATCGATTCTACGTCTTTGGGCGATCATTCACGCAATAGAATCGCTTTTTTTGCCGAGGATAAGATAGACATAGAAAAACTTTTTATTGATCTCGGCGCGCGGATTGATTATTATTCTGCATTCGGATGGCAAGTTAACCCTAATTTCGGTATAGGTTATTTTATTTATCCGGACTTCAAACTGCGCGCATCAGCAGGACGCGCCTTCAGAGCGCCGAGTTTTACCGACCTTTATTATAGGAGTCCTGCTAATGTGGGGAATGCAGATTTAAAACCGGAAAGGTCATGGTCTTTTGATGTAGGAGCGGATACTAAGTTTCAAGACGCGATGCAGGGCAGCATTACATATTTTTTGAGATTTTCGGATAATGTAATAGATTGGACGAGAAAAGGTGGTTCTAACGTATGGTATGCAGAGAATATAGGGGAATTCGATGTTTACGGATTTGAAGTTATTTTCAAATTCGAACCGCATAAATTGATTGATACGCCCAATCTTAAAAAAATAGAAATAAAGTACGGCTATACCGAAGATTTCAAAAAGATTAATGTTACCTCGAAGTATGTGCTCAATTACCTTATGCATAACTTCAATGTTGAATGCGAGTACGAAACATTATTCGGCGTAATGGAGGTTTGGGAGTTATCTCTCAAGAAAAGGGCAGGGGATAGC
>Ga0315295_10004795_pt1 | contig 11548 bp, 6 predicted proteins | sample YL17G14_0_MG_FD_204453 | JGI IMG/M metagenome (GOLD analysis project Ga0315295, IMG submission 204453) | Sediment microbial communities from Yellowstone Lake, YNP, Wyoming, USA - YL17G14_0 | ecosystem: Environmental > Aquatic > Freshwater > Lake > Sediment | place: USA: Wyoming | collected...
TACGATGCCTTCTACAAGGCGACGTGGAGCGCCGCCTGGCAGGGGCCGGCGTACCATGCTCTGGCGCAGTTAGCATGCCGGAGAGGAGATTTTCCCAAGGCCCTCGAACACGCTGACCGTGCAATCTCCGCGAACGCTCTGAACACCAAGGCCCTGAACCTGAAGGCTGCAGTGCTGCGCCACATGGGTCGGCATGCAGAGGCAACACAGCTTGCTTCGATTGCCCTGGTTATCGATCCCCTCGACTTCCTGGCGGGGAATGAGCTTTACCTGGCAAAGTCCGGTATGGGTTCGGCTGACGAAGCACGCGAGGCGCTCCAGGCCGTCACGGCAAAGATGCGGGGCGCTGCCCAGGCGTATCTTGAGACTGCCGTGGACTACGGCAACTGCGGCTTGTGGGATGAGGCGATCGGCATCCTCGCGAGGCTGGACGGTGCAAGTGAAGACCAGACCGCCCTCTCGCCGATGGTCAACTACTATCTCGGGTACTTCCACGAGCAAAAGGGAAACATCGAGGAATCCTCCAAGTACTATCGCCTGGGCAGCAAGATGAAACCGGACTACTGCTTCCCGTTCCGCGCGGAGGCCATCGCCGTGCTCCAAGGCGCCCTCAGGCAGAATCCACAGGATGCGCGCGCTCTCTACTATCTGGGGAACCTGCTTTACGACCGACAGCCAGAGAAGGCGATTCAGGCCTGGGAACAGTCGAGGAGTTTGGATGACACCTTCGCCACCGTGCATCGCAATCTTGGTATGGCCTACGCGCGCACTGAACACAACCTCGCCAAGGGCATGGCGAGCCTGGAGAAAGCTATTGCTTGCGACAGGAAAGACGCAACGCTCTACTACGAACTGGACGAGTTTGCCGAGCAGGCCGGAATCTCCCCGGCGCAGCGGCTGGCCCGCCTGGAAGGTAATCAGGAGGTTGTCCTTCAGCGTGACGATGCCTTACAGCAGGAAATTGTCCTCTACGTCCAACTGGGGCAGTACGACAAGGCGATCGACCTCCTGAGTCGCCGGCATTTCCATGTCTGGGAGGGCGGCGGTGACATTCATGATGTGTACATCAATGCGCACCTGCTGAGGGGCCAGCAGCATTTCAAGCACAAGCGGTACCAAGAAGCGCTCCAGGACTACGAGGCCGCGCTCGAGTACCCCGAGAACCTTGAGGTTGGTAGGCCCGAGCAGCCCACGCGGGACGCGGAGGTCTTTTATCACGTTGCCTCTGCACACGAGGCCTTGGGCGAGGGTTCTCAGGCCCGGGCATTCTACGAGAAGTCGGCAGGGCAGAAAGTTGATGTTGCAGAAATTGCCTATTTTCAGGGGCTGGCCTTCAGGAAGCTTGGCCAGGAAGCGCAGGCCGCGCGAATATTCGATGAGCTAATCAAATCTGGACGGAGTGAACTCCAAGCTACTTCTGACATGAACTACTTCGCAAAGTTCGGAGAGAGAAGGTCGGAGGCAGCGCGCATCGCCCATGCACGCTACTTGATGGGGTTAGGGTATCTGGGGCAGGGCAAGCGGGCTGAGGCTAAGGCGGAATTCGAGAAAGTGATCGAGAGAAATGTCAATCATCTGGGAGCCCAAACGCAATTGGCGGCGCTGCGATAGGCGGTACTGCAGCAGCCGAGAGTCGATGTACTGACCCATCTTGAGACTGCCGACTGAGAGGATGGCAAGAACATGCGACTGACGTTTGGTGTTGTCCTGGGAGGTGCCTTCACGTTCCTGCTGGCGATCTCTGCACCCTTGCAGGGAGGCGGGCTGCGGGCAGGTGCGGCGAAAGCTGTCATCACGCCTGATGTCAAAGCCGGCAAGGTCTACATGGCGGGCTTCGGCAACAACCGGCTTGCCACGGGTGTCCACGACGATCTCCATGTCCGTTGCCTGGCGCTCGCGGCGAATGAGAACACCGTGGCCATGTGCTCGGTGGATTTGATAGGGCTTTTCTACGACGACGTGGTGAGAATCCGCGAGAAGGTCAGAACGCGGGCGCCTGAGACGACCCACGTGATTGTCGCTGCCACGCACGATCACGAAGGTCCGGACACGATGGGCCTGTGGGGTCCAACACCCCTTGTGAGCGGGATCGATGAGAGGTATCTGGAGTGGGTGGACGAGCGCATCGCCGCGACCGCTGCCGAAGCGGTCCGCTCCCTGGAGCCGGCACACCTGACGCTCGGGCGTGACGATCATCCGCTTCTGGCCCAGCTTCAAGATGACTCGCGGCCCCCTTATGTGAAAGACCCGTTTCTTTTCACAATGCATCTGGTTTCCGCCTTAGGAAAGCCGATCGCGACCTTGATCAATTGGAGCGACCACCCGGAAACGCTGGGCGGGAAGAATACGGAGATCACTTCGGACTACCCCCATTGGCTGTGCCGCGTGGTTGAAGAAAAGCTCGGCGGAACAGCCGTTTTCTTCGACGGCTCGATTGGGGGATTGATTTCGACGCTGGGCAACCAGCTAGCGCTCCAGGACCCGGAGACGGGAAAAATCGCCCAGGACGATACTTGGAAGAAGGCCGAGCTGTTCGGAGAAGTCCTCGGTGAACTGGCCGCGCGCGCCGCCAGGACCGGCGAGCAGGTAGAGGTCGATTCGCTCGTGGTGCGCAAGGCCGTTTTCTTTGCGCCTCTTGAAAACGACCGATTTCGCGTCGGGGGAGCAACGGGCATCTACAGCAATCGCAAGCCGCTCTACACGGATGGGAAATTGGACGCCACGGTCGCCGAGAAGGAGTTTCCTGGCTATGGCAAGCTGAAGTACTTCACAGGTAAAGATATGCAGACTGAGGTGAACTACCTCCAACTCCTGAGCCGCGGGAAGGTTGTGGCGGAGATTGCCACCGTGCCCGGAGAAATCTATCCCGAGCTTGTCAACGGCGGGATGGTGCGGTACCCGGGAGCAGATTTCCCCGACGCTGCTTTCGAGCCCACGCTGCGCGCCCGGCTGAAGAGCAAGTATCAGTTCGTCTTCGGACTGGGGAATGACGAGCTGGGCTACATCATCCCTAAGGCCGAGTGGGATGACCAGCCACCCTGGCTCAAGAACAAGCCCGAGCGCTGGTATGGAGAAATCAATTCGGCAGGGCCGGAAATCGCCGGCGCGGTCATGCGGGCACTGGTGGGCTTAATTGACGGTCGCTAGGGCAGAGGACAGGAATTGGGTCTTCCATGTTCGGTCACCAGTTCTAGGAGCCGCCAAGAGCTTGTATCGGTTGGGCGCGGGTGCGTGGGATGTCGCGGGGCGCGACCGGTCGGGAGGGGCGAGGGGGACTGGTGTTCTCGGTCTGCGGGATTTCACACAACTCCGCAATGGGTGTGCCCACGCATCCAGTTTAAGACCTACACAGCGAGGGGGATGCCGGTCGACAACATGTCGTCTCGAGGCGGGTCTGGCGCCGCGGTCTGCGTCGAAATTGTTTGGCAATGGCGTTGCCGCTGCAGGGGTCAGACTAGCCATGGCCGGTGCCCCTGAACTCGTTTTCAATCCTGTCGAAATCGAAATACAGGATGGCCGCCCACTCATCGTGCGCGAGTACAGTTCTGGGGATCTTGCCTCACTCGTCGAAATGTACGCAGGCTTCCAGCCCAAGCGTGTCGCGCAAGGCCTTCCTCCGCCCGATGTTCCTCGGATCACCCGCTGGCTGGAAGAATTGCAGCGCAAGTCGCGATCGCTCCTGGCCGCAGAAGGCGCGCGCATCGTCGCACACGCCGTGTTATGCCCCATCTCCAGCAAGGCTGTGGAGTTCACGATATTCGTCCACCAGGATTTTCGCGGCCGGGGGCTTGGGACTGCACTGACCCGGCTGGCCTTGAAGTTCGCCGCCGAAACGGGCTTTGCGCAAGTCTTCCTCACGAGCGAACTCTCCAATTACCCCGCGCTGCGCCTCTACAAGAAGGTGGGCTTCGAAATCCGAAGCGCTTATGGTGACGAATGCGAGATGAGACTTGACATCGTGAGCGCGGCGAAACAGGAACCACGGGCGGCCTGACTCTCATCGAGAAGCATTCGCCCCAGACTGAAAATTGGAGGGGGGACCCTCGCACTGGCTCTTCCGGGGCGAACGGACCTTTTCAACGTCAGCGAGGGGCGCTGTGGGCGAGGCACACTTGACATCAACCCGCGCGTCTCATAGCATGGCACTCTGGCTCACGGTGGGATATCTGCAGAGGTGGATTGCGGAAACAAGCGCGCAACGGCGCCAGCGGCAACGCGAACGGTCCTGGGTCCAAGCATGGGGGGCACTTTCCCGAATGAGGTTGTTTCGTGAGAATTGAGCTGAAGTTTTCCGACGACGTGGCGATTGTACGTTTGAGTGGGAAGTTCCTGGCCGGCAGCGACGGTCCTTTTCTCCGGCAAAAGGTGAAAGACCTCATCGAGGCTGGGACGAAGAAACTGGTGATTGATTTCGGGGATGTGCCCTACATCGACTCGACGGGATTGGGCTTCCTAGCCGGCAGCCATGCGACGGCAAAGATGGCCGGCATCAACATGGTTTTGGCGGACCTGAATCCATACGTGAGAAAGGTTCTGGATGGAGTCCAGCTTTCGCAGTTCTTCGTGATTGCCCGTGATGAAGCGGCTGCCTTGGCGATGCTGAAGGGAACCGGGCCCGCCTCCGCGAGTTCGGTGCCAGCAAAGGGCCCTAAAGCGAAGAAGCGCTTTTCGGGCACGAGCCCGTGACAAGGGGGCGGAGCTTCGCCTCACATATTGGGGAGGCCTTGCGGCGGCTCGCAGGGATTAGATCACGACCGGCCGATAGACGTCACCCCGAGACGATACTAGCCGGATAAGGCCGAACAAGATAAGATATAGGCGACCCGCTCCTGCGGCGGCGGGAGTTGCGACTATGGCGGTCGAGAAACCCACGACGGAAACTACCAGGCGTCGTAGTGACCGCATCTTGGCCCCTGTACGCATTCGTGTCATCGGCAATGACATGTCGGGAGTTTCTTTCGCCGAAGAGACCGTGACCGTCAGCTTCAATCAGCAGGGCGCTCGGATCAGCCTGACCCATTCTCTGTTGCCTGATGACATCGTGCTGATTATGAACGTGGAGAACGGAATCGAAGAAGAGTTCCGGGTCGTGGGCGGATTTCAAGAGGTGTTCGGCACTCGGCGAGAATGGGGTGTGGAAGCGGTCAACCCAGGTAGCGCCATCTGGGGTGTAACGTTCTCGCAGCCCGCAGAAGGGCTTCAGCCCAAGGTGTTGATTGAGTGCGGGGCGTGCAAGAAAGCCAAGCAGAGCCCCCTTTCCTCCATCGAATATGACGTCCTGCTCTCCACCGGCCTGATTTCCCGGCATTGCGACCGTTGCGGCGAAACCACGCGCTGGAAGCCCAGCGAGCAGGCGATCACGGCCGAAATCATCGCCTCCAGCGTCAAGGGCCCGCCCAAGAGTGGCGAGCAACGCAAGGCCCGGCGGCTGAAGTTGGTGATGCGCATCCGAGTACGCAACGCCTGGGGCCAGGTCGACATTGCCCAGACGCGGGATGTTTCCAAAGCCGGCCTGTGCTTTGTGAGTACGCAACGCCATTCGGTGGGCGACATCGTATACATCACGCTTCCTTTCGCTGACAATCAGGCTCCCATCGAGACGCCGAGCAAGATCGCCTGGTCGGCCGAAAGTTCAGTGGGGCGTTTCTACGGTGTCTGCTATCAGAAGTGACGTCTGGCAGCGACAGGAGTCAGCCCCGCGGCACGATTTGCCCGCCTTGATCACCCATTGGAATTCCCGTTTACATTGCAGCAAGGCCGATGGGGAAAACTCGCCCCACTCAGGCCAGTTTTTGGCCGCGTGGTCCCGGGAGCGACTCTGATGGGAGGCGCGAACTACTGCAGGACGATCAAACCCCTCTTGACGGCGTAGAGGACGATCTCGGCCGTGCGGTGCAGCCCCAGCGTTTCCATCAGGTGGGCACGGTGTACCGCCACCGTGTTGACGCTGATGTTCAACAGGGCGGCAATCTCTTTGTTGGATTTCCCTTGAGCGATGAGTTGGAGAACTTCCTTCTCGCGCAGTGTCAGGCGCTCGTAGGGATCCTGGCTCCGGTCTTCGAAGGAGCCTGCTTTCAGGCTTTCGATCACCAGGTTGGAGATACCCGGACTCATGTAGGCGCCCCCCTCAGCCAGCGCGATGACGGCCCGGGTGAGGTCCACCTCGATGGCGTTCTTGAGGATGTACCCCTTGGCACCTATCTCGAAGGCCTTCCGCACGTACGCTTGGTTGGAATACATGCTGAGGACCAGAATCTTAGTCTCGGGAAAGTCCTTCAGGATTTCCGCGCTGGCCTCGAGCCCGCCCAACTCGGGCATGGAGAGGTCCATCACCACGACGTCGGGTTTGAGTTCCTTCGAAAGTTGGATGGCGGAAAGACCGGTACTGGCCTCTCCCACTACCGTTATGCGCGGATCATCTTCCAGAATACGCCGGAATCCCTGGCGGACGAGCGTGTGGTCCTCGGCGAGGAGGACGCGAATTTTCTTTTCGGGATTGGCTGAAGCCATTGGTTAGTTCACCCTTTCGGCCGCGGGCTGCACGGCAGGCCTTTTGCGCGGGATGCGGACCCGCACCACCGTTCCCTTGTGGGGCGCGGAGGTGATACTGAATGTGCCACGCAGGTGCTCGGCCCGCTCCTGCATTCCCATCATGCCCAGTCCTTCTCCGGCGGTCCGGTTCATTTCGCTGCTCATGTCAAATCCGGCGCCGTTGTCTTTGATTTCCAGACTCAGGTCCCCCGGTCCTTCCCTCAGGATAACCCAGGCTTCTTGTGCCTTGGAATGGCGTGCGACGTTGTTCAGGGCTTCCTGCACGATGCGGTAGAGATGGATGGCCTCTTCGCCCGGGAAAAAGCCATCCAGCATCTCCCGCTGGAAATGCACCTGGATCCCGGTCTGACGCGAAAACTGCTCCGTAAACCACTCCAAGGTCTGCTCCAAACCGAAATCGTCCAGAATGGCGGGGCGAAAGATCTGGGACCGGTCCCGAACGGTCTGGAGTGTGTCCTCGACGATTTTCTTGACCTGCTGCACATCCTGGACAAAGACGGAGTCCTTAGCCAGACCTTTCTGGCCTGCTCGTCCCAGCATGACCCCGATGGCCGTAAGGATCTGCCCGAATTCGTCGTGCAAGTCGCGAGCGAGGTGGCGGAGCGTCTCCTCTTGGACTTCGATCAGCTTCCAGGAAAGCTTGCGCAGTTGTTCGGACTGCGCTCGCAACTGTTCCAGGAGCTGAGCGTTTCTCAGGGGACCGAGCGTGGCCTCGACAATCTTGGAGGCCAGCCGCATGTCCTCTTCGCCCAAGGGCCCCGAACCTTCGTCGCGGCCCAAGGCGAAGACCCCGAAGAGCACTCCTCCCAGGCGGAGTGGGAGGGCCAGATACTCCGCAGCCACCGACGGCGCCGGAGTGATCTTCCCAGGTGTGCTCTGGACCTTTACCATGAAAGCCTGGTCGGGCTCGCGCGAGGCAAGAGCGGAAGCCAACGCGTTCTCCAGCACCGCCCCGCCGGTCTCGTCGCGGATCGTGCCGCACGCCGCCTGGCGGCAGAAACGGGTTCCTTCGGGTAAGTACCTCAAGAAAAGGACGCGGGGCACACCAAGAGCCCTGGTGAGTTGCTCGCAAGCGTCCTGGAGCACCTTCCCTGGCTCTTGTTCCTGGCTTACGGCGTGAATGGCGTCGTAAAGCGCGGCCAGTTGCTTGTTCTGCACCTGGAGTCTTTCCGCCAGGTGATGCAACTGTTCGAAGGTCTTGCGATTGGCCTGCAACGTGTAAAGGCCGGTGCCGAGCGCCACCAGGAACAGGACGCCGATCAGCAGCAAGGTATCCCGTCTGACCTTCTCGTACACCAGGATGACCCTTTGGCCGGCTTCGGCTTGCGCCTGATCGTTTAGGGTGAGCAGCCGCGAGATAATCTGCGAAATGATCTCCCGCTTATTCTCCAACTGCGAGCGGATCACGTAGCGTGCCGTTTCCTCGTGCCCCTGGTCGGCCAGCGCGAAGGCCTCGTCGGCCGTCGTCCAGAATTCGTCCAGCAACTCGCGCAACTGCGCACGCTTCTGGTTGCTATCAGCGGTGCTGACGGCATACTGCGCCTCCAGCGCCAGCGCCTGTTTCATGTCTTGCCGGACGCGCGTGAACTCGCCGCGCCAGTAGAAGATCGGGTACCGGCTCTCAGGAAGCGTCATGTCCCGCAGGGAGACGGCCAGGAAATACACGTCATCCTGCAGGCGCAGTAGCTGCAAGGAAGCCTTGCGGTTCTTCTCGACGACATTGGCCTGGAAGTCTTCCAGCCCCCTCATCTTCTGGATGGTGTAAAGGGCAAAAACGGCGAAGATCGACAGGGTGATGCACAGGCCGATCCACAGCCGCCGGGAAGGGGAGGGAATCTCGCTCAGCAGATCATGTTTGGATTGCGGCTCGCCCATCGCTTCGTGCCCGCCTCAGAGCACGGACACCCGAAACTCCTCTCGTCTAACAATAGCGCAGCGCCGCACGAGCATCAACAGCGAAGTCTGGCGTCAGGTTCGCGGGCCCTGAGCAGTGGGGGTTACGCAGGACCCGCCGGGCCGTCTCGGGCAAGCCCCGGCGGAGGCGACATAGGGTAGCCCAGCGCGAAAGCGTTGGGGAAAGGGTAGGCCGTGAACAGCCTCCCTAACGGAACTCCAGGATCGCTGTCTCCCGTGGCGGAAGGACTACTGTCCGGCCCGACAGGACAGTCTCGGTCCGCCGGTCGATGACGCGCGAATAGGGGAAACTTGCCTGGAACCTGAATCGAAGCGCCTCATCGGAATTGTTGTAGAAGTAGGCCAGGTGGCCGCCCGAGAACTCCGTGACGCGAAACTCCAGTTGGGGGAGTAATTCGCCTTGCGCCCCGCGCACGCGCAGGTTCACCTTCACGCCCGCGCGTGAGGAAACGAGCCCCAGGAAACGCCCCCAACTTTCGGGAAGAAGCGGGGCCGCCAGCCAGTAGATGCTGCCTGCGCGCTTCTGGATGTGGATGAGGGCTGGTGAACCGTCAGAGAGCTTTGCAGCAACAAGGTCCGGCGCGCACTCGATGATTTGCCTTCCCGCGGCCGCCTGAAGGCGAAGCGCCCTGCTGCCGGAGACGGCGCTCTGGGCCAGCACGAACGGTATTCGCGAGAGGTCCGCGAGATTATATTCCGTCACAATCGTCTCGCCGCGTTTCAGTTTCGGCGGCTCGCGGTGCAGCAGGCGCAGGCCGAGTGTCTCGAGGACATTCGTTGGGCGGGCGTATTCGTCGGCGAGCAGCGAGTCGGGGGAGACCACCAGCGTCCCACCTTGCTCGACCCAGCTCAGAATCTCCGCGGTCACGCGCTCGGGCACGAACTCCGCCGCCGGCAGGACCAGGACTTTCCGATTCTTCAGGTCGCCGGCCAGGATTTTCTTTTCCGTCGTCAGGCCCACGTAAGTACCGACCGATTGGGAGGCATTGTAGAGGTGGCGGAGATAGAAAACGTGAGGGAATACGTCCGCGTCGCCGGAGTCCTCTGGCGGATGCTGAAGCATGGAAGTTTTGGAGTAAAGCAACACGATAGGTCGCGGCGCGCTTCCCAGCGCGACAATCTCGGGCCCCAGGCGGCGCAGGTCCAGCGCGTCGCGCATTGCCTTGGCCACGTCCTGGAGCGGGATGGTGTAGCTCTGGGGAAACGACGAGGCCCATTCGTTGATGGGCTCGTTGGGCGTCCAATGTTTCTGGTCGTTCCACCACCACATGGAGATGGCGGCGTCACCATGAAGGAAGCTGGGCAAGATCTGGTGGACCACGCCATGGTGTTCGAAATCGACTACCGGTTTCGCGCCCGCTAGCGCGTGCAGGTATTCGGGTTGGAGGGAATCGAGGTGGTAGTTCTCTTCCAGGACCACGCCCGTGATATCGGAATCCGCCAGCTCTTCCTCGTCCAGCGCCGTCCAGAAGTTCGGGCTGAAGGCAAAGTAGGGCGAGCCCACCGTCAGCGGCTTGGAAGGCTCCGTGCGCCGAATTTGATCGCGCGTCCAGCGGATTTGGTCGAGAAAGCGGCATAGGTTGAAGCTGCTCCAATCAAACCACAAGGCACGGTTGGTGGCGCTCTCGGGGCGCGGCATAGGCACCTGAGTGAAATCCTGGTAATCCGTCTGCCAGACTCGATTGGCTTCGACAACGCTTGGGTACTTGTGGCGCAGCCAGTCGAACCACATCTGCCGGGTGAAATCACAATAACAGACGTAGGTGTACTCATAGCCCATGTTGAGGACCAGATGCGTGCGGTCGCCAGCGTGAGTGCGACCGAAGGTGTCAATCATCTCGGCCACAGCGTCGCGACTGCGCGGGCTTTCCAGGCAGACGTTCACCGGCGGTCCCAGGACTTCCCAGGAGCCGCGGTCGCGGATGATGTGGTCGGCGTGGTCCCAGCCCACGCGGTGCGTCTCGGGATAGCGCTGGTAGGCTTGCCAGATGGGCTGGCGCTCCACGTCGTGACGCGTGCCGCCCGCCACCAGCTGCGTGCCGTAGTCGGTTTGGCTGTTGGCAAACCAGCGCAGCAGCGGGCCTTGACGGTTGTAAAGCATCCCGAAGATGAGCTTCGGCTCCTCGGCCAGTCGGAAGTAGCCATTCCGGACTTGAAGCTCGCTGTAGTCGGGCACGGGAGGCGCGACGAGCGCTGGGCGCTTGCCATCGAGCACCTCGCGCAATTCCGCTGTGGCGCCACGCGATTCGCGAAGCAGGAAGTCAAGCGTCTCACGCTGCATCTGGGTGCGGTCTTGCCAGAAAGCCACGAGGCGCTTTTGGAAAGCGACATCGGCGAGAAATGGGTAGATCTCAGCATAGGCGGTGTCGATTCCGCGTGCCTGCGCCTCCTGGATGGTTTTCCGCAGCTCTGTGATAGCTCGTTCTACCAGCTTTCTCCGGGCCGCCAGGGTCGGGGACGTTTCCCCGAAAAGAGGTCCAGCGTAGGGCTGCTTCTGAAGTCTGGCGCCGACCGTCTCGAGCCGCAGGTTCGACAGCCGGAATGCCTTGTCCTCGGAGAACTTCAGATCCTGCCCGTCGCGGAGGAACAGGGGATTGAAGAAGATGCCCAGGTAAGCGATCCGCTTCGCTTCGATAAGCTGCTCGTCAGGAGATCGCATGTCCTCCAGGCTGATTTCCACGGTGTTGTGGCCCGGGCCAATCACGAATCCGTCGAATGTTCCGCCGGTGTAGGTGCGGTCGCCAGGATGATCGGGCTGATCAGAAATGCGCACATAGACCGACAAGGGCTCGGGGTGGGGGTTTGTGACCTCGAACTGGAGCGACTTCCACGCGCTCCAATCGCTCAGGGGAAGGATAGTCGTCTCGAAGCCGGTCGTCTCGTAGCCCTTCCAGAAGGTCGCGCGGAGTGTCCCCGTGGGGCCCGGCGCCAGATCGCAGTGGACTGTCTTCCAGACCTTGGACGCGCCTTCACGTGAGAAAAGCGCGACCAGATTTTTGGCACCATCAGCTCCGCGCGAGTGATTCGGTAGGAGAAGTAGGCAGGTAAGCAGGGCAAGAGTAGTGTGAAAATGTGGGGTTCT
>Ga0315295_10004797_pt1 | contig 11547 bp, 16 predicted proteins | sample YL17G14_0_MG_FD_204453 | JGI IMG/M metagenome (GOLD analysis project Ga0315295, IMG submission 204453) | Sediment microbial communities from Yellowstone Lake, YNP, Wyoming, USA - YL17G14_0 | ecosystem: Environmental > Aquatic > Freshwater > Lake > Sediment | place: USA: Wyoming | collected...
ATCACGGGAAATAGGTTTCCTATATCGGGGGCGACAAGGAAGTGGTGAGGATGGACAATTCATTCGATGACAGATGGACAAAGGTTGCCTGCTATGCACGGGACTGCAAACACAATATCGAGGCACTTGAGCCGACCTGTGAACTGAAGCTCATTCTGATCTCCGAGTTCGATCGGTGCAGGAGGTACGAGAAGAGATGACGATACTTGAGACATTCAGGAAGAGGCTCGCGGCCACCATCTACGCTGCGGGCAGCCCCACACCGCAGACGCGGATCGTGGGTGGAGGATCAGAGGACAACCCATTCGCGCGACTCGGGCGGGACGACAGGACGGACCCCCGGGCGAAGATCAAGCGGTTCATGAAGAACTACCGCCGGGGGGGGCCGGTGGCGGACGCCCTGGACGCTTACCCCCTGTTCGCGCTGGCGAATGGTTACGAGCTCGTCTGCGAGAAGGGCAGCGAGGCCCTGAAGGACAAGGTGATCACATGGTGCGACCAGCCCCAGGTGGACCTGGACAGCACCCTTTGGGATGGGATCCTCTCTGCGATCATCGCGGGGGACGGCTACCAGGAGATTATCCAGGACCGGGGCGGCGGCGTGTGGGGTATCGTGACCCGCGACCCCGCATCGTTCAGAAAGAAATACGACGAGTTCGGCCGGCTCCAATATTACGAGCAGGTCATGGAGACCCTCGGCATCGAGAAACCCGTGCAGATCGAGCCGGACCGGATCCTGAACCTGATCCTCTTCCGGGCACCGGGGGACGTCTACGGGCAGTCCATCATGGACCGGGCGGAGGACGATATCAACCGCGACCTGGACGTGATCGAGTCCATCACGAAGGCCATCCACCGGCACGGCACCCCGAAACAGCAGTGGGCCGTGGGGAGCGAGGAGAACCGGGCGAGTGATGCCGATCTGAAAGCCATCCGGACCGAGATCCAGACCATGAAGGCGATGACGGATTTCGCCACCACCCACGATGTAAAGGTCAACATGCTGGATACCGCGGGCGTCCAGAACGTGGACGTCTACTCAAACGTCTCCCTGCAGCGGCTCGCCTGTGCCCTGGGGGTGCCCGAGGAAATGCTGGGGCTCGGCCGGGGCAGCACGGAAGCCACGGCTGTCGTCCGGATGAAGGCCTTCCTGGACCGGATCAGCACCATCCAGGGCATCGTGGCGCGGGCCTACTCGCGGGGCCTCATCGACCGGATCACGGGCGTGCCGGGGGCGGTCTGGATCGAGTTCAACGACACCTCCGTGGAGGACGAGAAGAAGGTAGCCGACCTGATCGCGGTCCTCGCCAAGCTCGACCCGCTGGACCCGTGGGCGGTTGTCACCCCCGAATGGGTCCGGGAGCGGATGAAGATCGAGGCCCCGGCCACCGAACCGCAGGTCGATGTCTCACCCTACCAGGGAGACACGGGACCCGGTGGGCAGACATCATGAAATCCAAGTGGCAAATCCCGGTCAAGGCAAAGGAAGACCAGCGTAGATACCGAGCCTGCCTTCGGCTCTGCAAGAGGTACCGGGAACCGTTCCCGCAGGCCCTCCGGCATGAGATGATCCACCGGATGTTCAACAGGCCATTTACTCCGATTGGGCTCCTTGTAGATGAGCTCGAGGATCAATTCGGAGTGGAGCCTAATCCGCTGGTGGAGCCATGAAGTCCCTCGCGGCCGCCAGGAGGTCACGGAGGTCACGGATCCGCAGGAACGACCCGACCGGGTCCAGCCGTCATATCCGGGAGTACGAGAACCAGCTGGTCCCCCTCTTCGGGAACTACCAGCGAACGATCATCCAGCATATCGAACGGGAGCACCACATGGGCATACCCGATGGTGGGCGGGACCTGGATACCAAGGTCCCCATTCCCCCCATCGACCTCCGGGCCCTTGTCGGTGCCCTGGACATCGCGGTGAAGGGGGAGGTCCTGACTCCCGGTAAACAGGTGACAGACAAGGCGGTGCAGCGGGCATACCAGCAGGGAACGGTCTTTGCAGGTGTCACCCTCCGCAGGGCCGGGCTCCCCCAGGCCCAGCCGGTCCCCGTAGGAGAGGAGGTGAGCACCCTCGGCCCCGCGGACTGGCGGACCATCGACTGGCTGAAGGTGCGGAACCTGGAGGTCCTCAAGGGGATCACGGCCGAGACGAACAAGCAGATCGTCCTCTCCCTCACGGAAGGCATCAATGCAGGGGAGGGGATGCTTCCCCTGGCGAAGCGGATCACGGACGCAGTGGACACCATCGGGATCACCCGTGCCCGGATGATGGCCAGGACCGAGACCATGTACGCGGTCAACCAGGGATCCCTGATCCGGTACACCCAGGCGGGGGTGGAGAAGGTGGAGTGGCTCTCGGCGACCGAGGACGACCGTGTCTGCGACGAGTGCGAGGCCCTGAACGGCCAGATCTTCGATATTGACAGCGTGCCGGAGATTCCTGTACATCCTAACTGTGTCCTAGGGGATACGAGATGTGAAACGCCGGGTGGCGTGATCGTGGGGTTGCGGACCCTCTATGATGGGCCGGTACTTGAGATTGTTACAGCCAAGGGTCGTAAACTGACCATCACCCCGAATCACCTGCTCCTGCTGGAAGGCGGTTTTATCGAAGCGGACCGCCTCCACAAGGGCGACAAGGTAATCTGCCGCCCCTTCCTGCAGGGGGTAATCCCGGACCACCCAGATGATAACCGGGACCCACCCATGATCAAGGAGATAATCACATCGCTTTCGATATCTCTCGGCATGCCGACCACCAGCGTGCCAGTTACCGCCGAAGATCTCCACGGCGATGGGCGGCTCTGTGATGGCGACATCGATATTGTAGGACCCCACCGCCATCTGCTTCACAGTCCGAAGGCCGCGATCTTCAAGCATCTCCGCAAGGCGTATCTCAATGGGGGTGGCGAACTTCCCACTCTGCTGGCGGGTTACAGCCCGCTTGCACAGTTCCTCTTCAGTGCGGCGATGACCGCGGACGGCGGCATGAGCAGCATCCGAGAGGCGAGCCCGCTCCTCCGGGGCGGTCCGCGCCATACGGAGATACATGGACTCGCTGCGCCCCCGGGGCATGATTCCATGGGACCTCAACCGAAGGCAGACCACAGACCGGGCGATCCCAAACAGATGCGCGAGCTGCTTGACCGATTCGCCGGAGTTGTAGAGCTCGATGAGGTTATCAACATCAATATCCGTGCGTTTCGCGGGCATGTATATGACCTCCAGACAGTCCCTACACTATACTTCGGCAGTGGGATACTTATGTCTAACTGCAGGTGCTGCACGGCACCGGTGGTGGAATGATGGAGGTCTCGGCCGATACCATCAAGACGATCCGGGAGCTCTGCGAGGACATCATGGCCCGGGACGGTTTCGCCCAGTCGCTCACGTTGCGGGCCGTGGCGATCCTTGCCGCGCTGGATATGCAGGAGAAACGGCATGGGGCGGCGAATTCCCCAGGATAGACGGCACCGCCGGCAGCGGAGGAACGGAAAGGAGAACCGGTACCGGGAACCGGAAAGGAGATGAAAGAATTATGAGCATGTTTTTCGGGAAAACCTTCACGCAAGATGGGCGGGAGTTTCACGTCGTCGGGAAGTCCCTGGTCTGCAAGGTGATGGGAAACCTCACGGGGATCACTGCCCTGTGTGACCTCGTGGTGCGGCCCGAATGGCTGAAGACCGAGGGCGAGTGGGCGCCCCCCAACATGGACTTCTTCCTCAAGATGCTGGGAGAGTTCGAGACGTGGGCCGGGGACAACCTGCTGCTGATCCAACGGAAGACGGCGGTCACGGCCGCCGGCTGGATCGCTACCCTGTACCGGAACGACTCCGCCTACTGCCCCCGGATCGGGTGGTTGGCGCTCGCCATCGCTTCTCACCCCGACTGGTCCTTCGGGCAACTCTGCGACGAATACCTGAAGACGGAGAAGCGGACGGACCGCCTCGCCAGATACCAGATGCTGGTCGATTACGCCAGGCGGCAGTACCGGAAGCGGGCCTGGGTCCGGGCCTCCGTCGACTGGGGGATGGCGTGGATCCGGGATCATGGGAAGGAGTTCGCCTGGCAGGTCCCGTCGGAACCCGGATCGGATCTCTCCTACTACGACCCCCGGTCGTGGCCGGGGAACACCCCCACCCCCTGGGAAGCCGTGAACGGAGGCCGGCCATGAATCCGAATAGATGTCAATGGATGCCCGATGAGGATGGGACAATTGACCTTGTGTTCATTGGGGAAGACTTCTATGTGAAGAGTCATACCCTCATCTCCTCAATTTATCGTCAGGAGAAGGACGGCAGGTTGACTAGATTCGATTGGGGCTTCCTCCAGTTGGCAATTAAGCAGGCAGGGAAAGGTACCACCATCCACGCCCGGGAAGCTACCCCCGAGGAGCTCGCACGGTTTGAGGAGATGTTGATAGAGATTCGCAAAGATCCCGAAGGGGCCTCTCTAGTGGTTCTGCTCGAAGACATGGCACTGGGAAGGGATATCCATACGGTGGGACCATGACCATGAACAGCCACGTCATGAAGGTCCTCACCCGGGCGGGGGAGCTCTATTCCGAGATCGACCCCGCGGAGCTCGGGGTGTTCCTGGAGAACGGGGACCGCGTCATCGATGACGGGAACATCATCGCGCAGACCGAGTGGACCTACCGGTTCCTGCTGCAGCGGTACAGGGAGTTCGAGAAGGACCCCATGATGGGGCGCCTGTACGGGTCGAAGATCAGAGCTGATATAATCCTGGCGCTGGCCTCCCCCCAATGGCGGCAGCGGTTCCAGTGGGAGACGTGGTTCATGGCCGAGTACTACTTGGCGCGGTTCTGGCGCCCCGATGTGATCCAGGCAGACCCGAAGGCCCCTCCGGTCCAGCCCGCGGACCCCCGGAACTGGTGGCCGATGGGTCTGCCAGATGATGAGGTGGAGCGGATGAAGGCGAGGAAGGTGACATGAAAGAGAAGAGAAAGCCGGGCCCGAAGGGGGAGGAGAAACCCATGGGGACGGTCCCCGAACCGTCTGTAGAGGACCAGGTCGCCATCCTCCGCGAACGGGTCGCCGCCCTGGAGAGGGACAACCTGAAGATGGTCCCCGCCGTGAACGAGCTGACCATGCACCACTTCAGGAGGAGGGCAGTGTGACCCGGGGTGTGGCCTTCACACCGGCCATGAAGCATTACATCGAAGAACACAAGGATGACCCCCACTCAGTGGTCGCCTGGAATCTCACACGGATGAGTGGAATCCCGGTGACTCCCGATGGAGTTTATAAATATCTCTATCGACAGCGACAGAACGGGACTGGGGGGGAGCCCTCTCTATCTCCTTCTCCTATCTGATTATCCCCCTTCTATAGTCCTCTATAGTAGTGAGAATCAGTTTATAGATACTACAAACCATATATATACATGCCATTCCCCGGTGAGCACTCGGCCAGGATACGCGATCCTGACCAGTACCCGGAGGACAAGATCCGGAGGCAGAACAACAAGTTCGGCCGCGGGATCGACGTCATCTTCGGTATCAGGGCCGATGGCAAGTCGGAAGTACAGGCCATCCGATTCGACAGCACTCTTTTCACCGTAGCCGAGGCGAAGAAATGGCTCCAGGATCACGACTATCATCCGATCCTGTTTGAGCCCGCCACCGGGACGGCAGGGAAAGAGCAGGCGGCGGAGGAGACGATGGATACGGAACTGAAGGAGAAGGCCCTGGACGTGGCCATCAACCCCACGCTGGGGAATATGCAGGAACTCGATGGCGGGCTGCTCGTCAAGGACGTGAAGCTCCTGGCGGCCGGGACCTGGATAGACTCCGTGCAGAAGACGCCCTGCCGGTACACGCCGGCGAGGCTCAAAGAGTTCGCCCAGAACTGGACGGACCGGAGCCTCTGGAGCCGGCACAGCGGCGGGATGCCCCGGGACATCACCGACAAGGTCGGCGACATCCGGAACATCCGCTACCAGGACGAGGCCGTGATGGGGGATCCCTTCTACCACGGCAGGACCTCCAGGTCCAAGGATACCCTGGAGATGGTCCGGCACGACCTGGCAGGATTCGTGTCCGTGGAGCTCGCAACCAGGGACCGCTGGATCCCCACGGAGAAGATCTTCGAGGCGGATGTGATCCGCTTTGATGGAGCGGCCACCGTAAACCGTGGTGCCTGCAGCAAGTGCACCCTCCGGGGCAATGAGGAAGCCCCGAAGGAAACGCCGGCCGGGAAAGAGCCGGCGGAGAGCCTCCTGAAGAAGGAGAGTGAACGAATGGACGACACAGACAGGAAAGCACTGGAGGACCGCTTCAAGGCCCTGGAAGAGGGATTCGCGAAGCAGGTCAAGGCCCTGGAGGAGAAGGCTGCCTCCCGGGACAAGGAGCTCGAGCAGACGAAGGCCGAGCTTGAAAAGATGAAGAAACAGCCGGTACCCCCGGTTACCACGCCCGCCGATACCGGCAAGGCCCTTGAGGCCATGCCCGAGTACACGGTGAACGTGGACCTCGAGTCCGGCACGGTGGGGTGACCTGAACATGGCAGATATTGCATCATTCCCAACCATCCACGACGTTCTCTGGAGTGGCGACAACACCCAGAACTTCAAGGCCAGCGGGGCCATCACGGCTGGGATGGTGGTCTACCTCTCGGGCGACATGACCGTGACGAAGACCACCTCCTTGGCCCACCCCCCGGTCGGCGTGGCTATCGGCGACGCCGCCAGCGGGTATCCGGGCTCGGTGGCCCTCACGGGCTGCATCGTCTACGTGGCGAACACCGACAACAAGCTGACGGCCGGCGAGGGTGACTACGTCATCGTCGACGACAATGCCGTTGGCGGCACCGTTTCGAAGATCGCAAAGGGCGCCCTGCCCAGGACGCTTTACTCGGTCCTCGGGGTGTTCGTCGAAGACATGGCAGCGAACAGCACGGTCCGGATCCTGATCCAGCCGGGCATCATCGTCGGGACGGTGGTCTCATGACCCAGCTCCTGATCAAGGCGCTCCGGGCCCACCCGCAGTTCGCGGGACCCGCGGAGCGGAAGCGGCTCCTCGCGGAGATCGCAACCCACGACATCCCCCTGGTGGAGAGGCAGCTTGGGCTCGCCTACATGGTGAAGGGCAAGGACGGCAAACCGCACCGGGCCCGTGACCTCCTGCTCTCCGATGCGAACGAGTCCGGCACGCTGATCCAGACCGAGATCTACCGGACGATCCTGGAGGGCAGCGAGCCCGCCAAGTGCATGCGGCAGGCGGTGCCGATCTTCAACATGACGTCCAACGTCATGCAGATCAATGTCGGCGAGACCGGGACCTACGCGGGTTTCATCGCGGAGGGGGCGGAAATCCCCATCAACGACCAGGCGTACACGGCACGGACCTGGACTTCCAAGAAGTTCGGGGAGCGGCCGCTGATCACGCGGGAGATGGTGGATGACGCACTCTTCAACGTGGTGGAGCTCGAGGTCCGCAAGACCGGGTTCAGGATCGAGAACACCCTCAACCAGTGGATGCTTCAGATCCTGATGGACAACGCAGGGAACGAGCACGACATCAATGCGGCCATCACCACTGTTGGCGGGGTCATAGCGGCCATCATCGCTCGCGGCTACGTGGTCGAGGACGGTTTCCTGCCGGACGTTATCATCACACACCCGGCAATCACGCCGTACCTGTTCAAGGACTTCGTGCCCGGGTACAACCCCGTCGCACAGGGAGCTGTGGACCGCGGGGTCCTCCCACAGGTCATGGGCTGCAGGGTCTTCGAGTGCGGCGTCAGCTGTACCAGCGCCTCCGCGCCCACGGCCTCCACCCAGCCATGGGGTGACAAGACGGACACCAACATCGGCATGCTCGTCTTCGACTCCAGGTCCGCTGGCGGCATCGGCATGCGCCAGGACATCCGGGTCGAGCAGTACAAGGACCCGATCCGGGACCTGGTGGGCATGTCCATGACCATGCGGGCAGCCTGCCAGTACGGTGTGGCGAACGCCATCTGCCGCGTCGAGTACGGCGGGTGAGGCGTGAGGGAGGGATACTCCCTCATGCTCACCACACGGAACAGCGGGAAATACCTGTCGGGCGAATGGGCACGGCAGCGGGAGCTCTGCGCGCAGAACCGGGACCAGTTCAGCGCGGAGGACCAGGCGTTCTATGAGGTCACCGGGCAGTCCCCCGGCATGGGGGACCGCGAGCGGATCGAGGAGACCATGACCATCGAGACCGCCCCCATGGACCCCATGGCAGCCAACACCCGCAGCGGGGAGTTTGACATCAGGGACAGGCCGGAGGTGGGGCATTGAGTTACTGCAGCACAGCGGAACTGGTGAGCCTGACGGGATCGGCGCTCTCGAGCGCGGTCCTCCAGGCCATCATCGACGACGGCGACAGGGAAATCGACGCCTACCTGGGGCAGTTCAACCTCTCCGGGTCGGCGACCGGCGCCATCAAGAGCGCGTCCCTGAAGCTCGCGCAGGCGGGCCTCCTCTACCATGCTCTCCAGGTGGGGGACCTCCAGGCAGGCATGGGGGAATTCGCATCATCTGTTGACGTGACACGGGCGGCGGAGTCCCTGCGGAAAGCGGCCATGATACTCCTGGAACAGTTCCGGGACTCCCAGACCTCCATCTCGGCGCCCCACCTCACCTTTGTCAGGAGAGTGGATGGAAGATGACGGACGAACTATCAGACCTCAAAGACTGCACGGACCACGACCTCCTTATCCTCATTCATACGGTGGTGAGGGGGATCAGTAAAGACATGGGCGATCACGAGTGCCGGATCCGGTCCGTCGAGGGTAACCAGCTCAAGATCCTGGGTGTGGGTGCCGCCATCGGGTTCATGACGGGCTGGCTGGGGCGGTTGTTTGGGGGGAGCCCCTGATGCTCACCGGCCTTCTCATCCACACCTGCACGATTCAGCTGCGGGACAAGATCGGCGAGGACAGCAACCACGCCCCAGTCTACGCATGGATCGACGAGCAGGAGGACGTGGCGTGCCGGTTCACCCAGGCGAAGGGGAAAGCCACCACGGGCCTGCCCGGCGAGGAGATCCTTGCTGATCTCGTGGTCCTCCTCCCGGAGACCGTGACCGTGACGGAACAGGAACGGCAGATCGTGACGAGCGAGAGTGGATACGCGGGGACTTACAGCATCACGAAGGTGCGGCCCATCTCGGGGCGGTCCTCGATCCACCACTACGAATGCGACCTGCAGAAGACCGATGCGGCAGACGTGGCGACGATAGTGGACGGGGGGGCGGCGGGCACGGTCTTCCGCGCCTTCCTTGATGGGGGAAACGCATGACGACACCGATCCAGATCCTTCACCGGAGGGACACGGCGGCCCACTGGACGTCCGCCAACCCGACTCTCGGGGCATCGGAGCTCGGCTACGAGACGGATACAAAGAGGTTCAAGTTCGGGGACGGGACGACGGCATGGAACTCTCTGGCCTACTTCGAGGCGGGGTCCGGGGACGTGGTGGGCCCGGCGACCGCGACCGACAACGCCATCGCCCGGTTCGACCAGGGCACCGGGGATTTGATCCAGAACTCCCTTGTCACCATCGATGACTCGGGATCCGTGAACATCCCCTCCGGGCAGAGCTACAAGAAGAATAGTGTGGCCCTGGCAGCCGCGGACGTGGGGGCGGCCGCGACCTCCCACACGCACGGTGGGGGGGATATCACCTCCCAGGTGGGGGACGCGAACACCGTGGACGGGGAGCACGCCTCCGCCTTCGCGGATGCCTCTCACACCCATGGTGGGGGGGACGTGACCTCCGCGGTGGCGGCAGCCACGAACGCGGATACCGTGGACAACCAGCACGCGGCAGCCTTCGCGGCGGCCTCCCACGCGCACGCGGGCGGGGATATTACTTCCGGGAGCATTGATGGGGACCGCCTCGCGGCGCCCACCACCACCAAGCGGGGCGGCGTGAAGGAGACGGGGACACCCTCCGGGAAGTTCCTGCGGGATGATGACTCGTGGGCGACCGCAGGCGGAGCCTACCGGCGGCCCGCAACCATTGTGGTAGCAGCATCGGACTCCGCGGACAAGACCAACGTGGACTTCGTCTGCCCTGCCACGGACGCCCTGGACTACATCACCACCACGGTCATCCCGGCCATGCCCGCGGCGGGGGGGAAGATTCTCCTCTTGGAGGGCACCTACACGGTGAATACGAACAGTAAGCCGATGGTGCTGAACCAGGGGACGGTGGGGATCGAGATCGAGGGCATGGGCGCGGGCACCGTGTTCAAGCACGGCGCGAACTCCATTAACAGCAAGCTAATCCAGCTCTCCGGGAACAACTCCGGGATCGTGATGGTCCGCCGGATCACCTTCGACAACACGGGGGTCTCCGCGACGTCATCCACCGGCATCGATAACTCGACTACCACGCCCCTGCAGGTGCAGGACTGCACATTCAAAGCTCTGTCATGGGGGATCTATGGGTGGAATGCAGACATCTTCCGCTGCCGGTTCGTCTCGACGTCAGAGTATGGGGTCCACTCGGTCCGGGACACCTTCACACTGATCAACTGCGCCTTCACCTACTCAAGTGCCTACCTCATCGAGGGGAACTCCGGTAACCACCGCATCCAGAGCTGCGACTTCACCGACATAGCAAAACTCTACATCGGCCGGGGTGTGGTCGTTGCCAGCAAATTCACGAACCGCGGGATCGAACAGCTAACCGGAGGGTCCGTAGGGCTCCGCGTCCTCGGGAACGAGATCACTATCGTCTCGGGCGGTGCGGGGGATGCGCAGTGCGTCCTCTTGGACGGCACCGGAGGGATCGTGGAGGGGAACACCCTCACGGTCTACGATGACGCCGATAAACCCTGCGTAAAGATCGCGGCTGGCGGGTCCGGGAACATGGTGCTCGGGAACATCATGCGGCCGTTCATCTCGACGTGGACCACGCCCCTGGGGGTGCGGGTCATGTCGGGCGCCACGGACAACGTGATCACGGGGAACCTGATCTCGACCACCACCAAGATAGAGGATGCGGGAACGCGGACCGTCTACGGGGACACCGAGTTCATCAAGCTGGTGGACGTGGCCGCCGAGGACGTGGACGCCATCGTGGACAACGAGGATCTTAACGTCTCCCTACCGCTGACCTGCACCCTGGACGGGCAGCCGGACTACGGGCGGAACGTGACCCTCGCCCTGACGGATGCAGACGACTCGATCTCCGCGATCAATATCACGGTCACGGGGATCACGTCACTGGGTCTGGTGAAGACTGAAACCTTTACCTTCGCCAGCTTCACTGCGAAGGTGGCAACGGGCAACTATCCCTTTGAGAAGATCACGGAGGTCAAAGTGAACTCCGGCACCGGGATTGGGGCGGGGGACATCCTTGAGGTGGGGACCGGGAAGAAACTCGGCCTCCCGGGGAGACTTGGGGCGGCGGGGGACGTGATCTGGGTCAAGCAGAACGCTGCGAAGACGGCCGCCTACACCGCCAGCGCCGCCTACGGGACCGTCGCCCCGACCACCCTCACGGCCAACGATGACTTCGACATCTTCTGGATCTGGAACGC
>Ga0315295_10004798_pt1 | contig 11545 bp, 10 predicted proteins | sample YL17G14_0_MG_FD_204453 | JGI IMG/M metagenome (GOLD analysis project Ga0315295, IMG submission 204453) | Sediment microbial communities from Yellowstone Lake, YNP, Wyoming, USA - YL17G14_0 | ecosystem: Environmental > Aquatic > Freshwater > Lake > Sediment | place: USA: Wyoming | collected...
CCGCCACCCCATCCTGGAGGTCGAATGCGACAGGGCGGTGGAGGCCATGGCCGCCCTGCAGAAAGAAACCTGGGTTGTGGAGACCTCCATCTTCGGCGCTTATCTCCATGTCAGCGTCCAGGGCGAGGGGGAGGGGAGACAACTCATCGGCCGCCTCCTGGAGGCCCAAGGTATCGCCGTCAAGCGCATCGACCGGATCATGCCCTCTCTGGAGGACGTGTTCATCCACCGCATCGAGGAGGAATCGCGGGCCGGGAGGGAAAGCGTTCTCCCATGCTGAGAATCATTTGGGCCGTGATCAAGAAGGAGCTGCGGCAGCTCCGGCGCGATTTCCGGAGCCTGGCCTTCCTGGTGGGCATCCCGGCCTTCATGCTCTTCATGTTCGGCTATGCTTTGAACTTCGACGTCAAGCACATTCCCCTGGCGGTTTGCGATAAAGACCTGAGCCCGGCCAGCCGGGAGCTCATCGGCAATTTCGCCCGCAGCGAAACCTTTGACTTGAAATTTCGTCTTTCCGAAAGCCGCGACCTCGACCGTCTGATGGACGAGGAAAAAGTCAGGGCGGCCCTGATCATCCCGGCCGGCTTTGCCGATGACCTGCTGGCCGGCCGCCCGGCGCGGGTGCAGGTCATCCTCGACGGGGCGGACGCCACGACCGCCTCCACGGCCGCGGGCACCATCAACGCCATCATCCAGAATATCGCCGGCCGGGCGACGGCCGAGGTCCTGGCCAGGAGCGGCCGGGGCCCCTTCAATCCGCCGGTCCAAACCGAGACGCGCGTCTGGTACAACCCCGAGCTGAGGAGCGCCGCGTTCCTGGTGCCTGGGCTTATGGCTTTCATCCTCATGGTCATCGTGGTGGTATCCACGGCTTTTTCGGTGGTCCGGGAGAAGGAGCGGGGAACGATGGAGCAACTGCTCGTCTCCCCCATCCGCCCCGTGGAGCTCATCATCGGCAAGACCGTGCCCTATATCATCATTTCCCTCATCTCCTCGCATCTGGTCCTGCTGCTGGGGTACCTGCTTTTCGGGGTGGCCATCCAGGGCAACTACTTTTTGCTGCTGCTGGCCATGACCCTCTTCCTCATCGGCGGGTTGGGCCAGGGCCTTTTCATATCGACCATCACCGGGACCCAACAAGTGGCTTTCCAGTTGGCCGTCTTGTCCACCTACCTGCCCACCTTCATCCTGTCCGGGTTCATTTTTCCCATCAAGAATATGCCCGGCGTCATTCAGGTCATCACCTATGCTGTCCCGGCCAGGTATTTCTTGGCCGCCCTGCGGGGCATCATCCTCAAGGGCGCCGGGCTGGCCGCCATCTGGGAGCAGCTTGTGGGCCTGGCCGGCTTTGTGCTGGTCACTCTGGCCCTGACCACGCTGAGGATGAACCGGGCCGGGTTCAAGGAGAGGACGCGGAAAGGCCGGAAGGCCGGGGGGGCGCCCCGATGAAGAAGGTCCTCCACATCATCCGCAAGGAGTTCATCCAGGTGGGCCGGGACCCCAAGCTCTTCCCCATCCTTATCCTGGCGCCCATTCTGCAGCTCCTTCTCCTGGGCTACGCCGTGAACCTGGACATCAAGGACATCCCCAGCGTCGTCTGTGACCTGGACAGAACGCCGGCCAGCCGGGAGTTCATCTCCCGGTTCATCCACTCCGGCTATTTCAGCCTCGAGGAGCGCGTGGCTTCCGCGGAGGACATCGGACAATTCCTGGACAACGGCCAGGCTTCGATCGCTTTCGTCGTGCCGCGCGGTTTCGGAAATCATCTGGCGGCGGGCCGGACGGCCAGCGTCCAGGTTCTGCTGGACGGGACGGAAAGCCAGTCGGCCACGGTCGGGGCGGGCTACGTATCCCTGATCACCTCCCGCTACGCGCAGGAAAAGACGGGCCGAATCCTGGACGGGCTCCAGGCCGCCGGGGTGAAACCCGTCCAGATTGCGCCCGAGATCCGGGTCTGGTACAACCCCGAGCTCAAGAGCCGGAACTTCATGGTCCCCGGCGTGCTGGGGCTCATCCTGCTGGTCATGACCATGATGCTGACCTCCATGGCCGTCGTTCGGGAGAAAGAGATGGGGACCATGGAACAGCTCAGCGTGACGCCCATCCGTCCGCTGGAGCTCATCGCCGGAAAGCTCCTCCCCTTCCTGATCATCGGGATCGTGGACGTCCTGCTGGTCACCGGAGTATCGGTCTGGCTGTTCAAGGTTCCTATCCGGGGGAGCGTCTGGCTCCTGTTCGGGTTGAGCCTTATCTTCATGATGTCCACCCTGGGGCTGGGGCTCTTCACCTCCACCATCTCCCACAACCAACAACAGGCCATGCTGATGACCGTCCTGTTCATGATGCCCATGATCTTTTTTTCGGGGTTTGTTTTTCCCATTGACAACATGCCCAAGCCCATCCAGTGGGTCACCTATCTCATGCCCCTGCGGTACTACTGCGTCATCATCCGGGGCATTTATCTCAAGGGTGTGGGCCTGTCCGCGCTATGGGGCCAGGCCTTGGCCCTGCTGGTCTTCGGCCTGACCATTCTGGCCTTGAGCGTGCTCCGCTTCAGCAAGAAGATCGGCTAGCTCCCGCCCCGCTTGGCCTGGTCAACCCTTGGCCGCGGAGCCGATGGCATACAGTTCCGGAGAAAGTCCGACTCCCTCTCCCCCGTCGCCGAGGATCATGCGGATGGAATAATAGGGCTTCTCCCGAAACCCGAATGAGCGGAGGAGAGCCACGGCCCCCGTATTGGCTTCCAGAACTCCCAGGTTGATCTCAAGCTCGCCCGCCTCCCGGGCCAATGTGCGCAGCAGCGCCGCCTTGTCAACGGCCGCCGGCGAAACCCACCAGGGCCCGGCCCACACGACCGCGCCCCTCCGCCGGCCGAATATATACCCTGCGATTTTTTCGTTCTCGATATGAGCTTTGGCCAATTCAGGGTCTTCCAGGAATCGGCGGCCGAGGAAAAAAGACCGGTCGGCGCCAAAGGCCTGTTGATCCAGATCGCACACACGGAAAAAATCCGTGGTCTTCATCGGCCGGACGGCCGGGCCGGATTCGCCCTGGATCCTCCCCCTGAACCGGAGTGAGCGACATACTTTCCGGAACCCGAACGAGGCGTAGAAGGAAGAGGCCCGCGGAACCGAATCCAAGGAGATCAAGCGGCAGCCCCGGTTTTGAAGATAATCGACCGCCCGGCTGAAGAGTTGGGGACCCAGGCCTTTTCCCCGAAGCGCGCGATGGACGATCAGTTCGCCGATAAACCCCTGGCGGCCATAGCAGGTGGCGATACAAACCCCGCCGCGACGGCCGTCCCATTCGGCGATCAGGCATCCCGGAGCGCCGCCGGCCAGGAAGGCTTCGAACTCTTCACGCGTCTCCGTCAACCAGCCTTCCGCCGCCGCGCAGCCGGCGGCGAAATCGAGGTCTTCCTCGCCCATCGTTCTAACCAGGAGTTGAGTCAAAGACCGCCGCCTCAGCCTGTGAATATTAGAAATTGAAAGTGGTGCTGGCCTTGAGAAGGACTGTCCGGCCGCTGCTCAACGGCGGAATCGGTATTTCATGGAACCGGTTGGTGTTCCATCCCTCATTGTAGATGAGATAAATGTCCGTGCCCTCCTTGGGGTTGTAGCGAAAACGGACATTGGCTATGACGGCCTCGGATCCGCCGTCGTACTGGATGAAGGCGCTGGCCGAGAATTGAGTGCTCAAGGTGGCCAGAACGGTGAGGCGGGCCAGAGGGGCGATATATTCTTGGCCGCGGCTCGGGAAACAAACGGCGTTGTACTGAAACAGGCCGCTCAATTCCAGGTCGGGGACGGCGCTCCAGGTGGGCGCGGCCCCCGCCGAGATCCGCCAGCCGTCGTAGAAAGAGCCGGCCTCAAAAGTGAAAGCCGCGACGAGAAGGTTCCCCGGCGGTGTCTGCACCTCGCCCTTGAGGCTGTAAAAGGAGTAGCGGCCCTTCGGCACCTCGGCGTCTTCAGCGAAGGAAAATTTCTCGGAAACGTCCTCCGCGAAGAACCTAGGCATGATTTTCCCCGATAAGCCCGATGTCATTGAAAAGTTCCAGCCGGTCCCAAACTCTATGGATTCCACCCGGCCGGAGGTGTTGTTCCAATAGACCAGGCCTTCGACAAAAGCGTTGTGCTGGTAGAGGACGGTGGCTTTCCGGGGAGCCCAGCCGTACATCCCGCACCAGCTCAGCAGGCTGGTGTTCTCTCTCGCCAGAAAACCCATGGCCGGGTCAAAGTCAGGGCCGGAGCGGAAAAAACTTAAATGATATCCGGGTCCGATGTTTGTCCGCCGCTTCCAGGTCAGCCCCATATGAGAGGGGTTGAGCGACAAGGCCCGATTCGAAGCGCCCGTCTTAAAAACCTGCGCCCAATCAAACGTCAGGTAATCGTCGCCGAAGAGGCGGAGAATTCCGTCCAGGCCATAGGCGGTGTTGAAGGAGCCGTCCCGACCGACCCGGCTGGTAATGATTCCACCCAGGTAGGAGAAGGCATTGAGCACGCGTCGTCTCAGCCGGAACACGCCGAAATTTTCGGAAGCAAGGCCCTCCACGGGCGCTGTCTGCATGTCGAGAAAGCCCAGGTCCCAGCCGCCCAGTCTGCCCACAATTCTGGCCCCGCCATAGATGCGGACCGCTCTCCCCTCAAAAAGGCCGATCTTCCGGCTGTAAAAGAGCCTGTCCTGCCCCCCCAGGCCGAATTCGAGGTTGCTGGAACGCTCCTGAAAAAAAAGCCGTTTCTCTGGAAAAAACAGCGAGAAGCGGGTCACGTTGACTTGGGCCTCATCGGCCTCGACCTGGGCAAAATCCGTGTTGGCCGTGAGGTCGACGGTGAAGTTGGTGGTCAGCCCGAACTTGACGTCCAGGCCCATCTCGAATTTTGGCTCGGCCGCGGCGAGGTAGGCTGTTTCCTCATGGTTGAGGTCGGAGGTCCGGCTGTGCCCGGCTAGAAGATAAGGCGTTATATAAAACGGATTTCGGGGACGAAGGCCGATGAACTCCACCTCCTGGGCTTGGGAAGACTTCCAATTGCTCATGTCCCCCCAGTTTCGGGGTATGGCCGGAAAGATATCCATCTCATTCTTCCGGGCGATCCAGCGGCTGATGATCAAGCCCATCACCACCCGGCCTCCCGCGTTCTGGAAGCGGAGGCTTGAAATCGGGATCCGCATTTCGACAAACCATCCTTCCTCGGTGCGGGCCGTGGCCACCTCCCAGAAAACGTTCCAGCTCCGGTTGATGGGCGAGTCTTCGCTGGTGGCCGGCTGGGCGTCGCTAAAGATGGCCGCATCCCAGCGCAACCCCGAGGGCGTGGTGAAAAAGCCGAGGCCGTTTTCCTTATCGTTGAAGGTATCCAGGATGATCCCGAACCATTCCGTGCTCCCGACCGCGGCGTCCCTTTTTTTAGTGGGCGCCTGAATCTTGGACGGTTCGCGGTCAAAGAGCCGGCCGGCCACATAGAGAAAATTATCGTCGAAGGCCAGGAGCGCTTCGCTCCGCTCCGAGGGCTGTTCCCCGAACTTGGGGATATGCATGATCAGCGGGAAAGGACGGACCTCCTGCCAGGCCGGCTCGTTGCTTATCCCGTCGAGCGTGAGCGGGCCATTGAGGCGGGGAATGGCCAGCCGCTCGGTTCGGGAAAGCTTCAGCAGGTCAATCGGAAGCGGCTCCTGAGGAAAAGCCGGGGCCGGGAGGCCGTAAACGGCCGCTGCAAGGAGAGCTAGAGAAGCCAGAAAGGTTGCCATGATTTCGTTTTTGGCATAGGGCGCGGCCTTTAACAAGAACCAATCCGGCCCAATCCTCTCCAGGCCAATTCGGAATCAATATTTCCATCTCATCTCATCTCCAGCAAGGTGTTCACCTCAGCGTAGGAAAGCGTTTCAACGGTCATACTGGTGTAGGTTCCCTGAAGCAACAGCTCAGCGGCGATTTTCTTGAGCAGCGCCAACATGGCTCTCATGGCCCGCGGCCCCAGACTGACCCGGGCCACGCCGATTTCCTGCAGGACGGGAACAGGCGGAAGATAGGCGCCGGCAATGACGTTGAGGGGAGCATTGATTTGCTTGACCAAGTTGGCGATCGTCTCCTTGTCGAGCTCGCCCGAATCCGGCACGAAAATGCAATCGGCTCCCGCTTCTCGGTAGGCGTTTCCACGGGCCACGGCGGCATTGAATTTGGATGCGGCGTCGGCGCCGGGCAGGAGAAAGACGTCGGTCCTTGCATTGAGGAACAGCCGGAAAGAAAGAGAAGACATCATTTCCCTGATGGCTCTGATTTTTTCAACCTGTTCGGCGATGGAGAAAAGAGGCTGGCCTGGATCGCCGCTGCTGTCCTCTAAGTTGATACCTACGGCTCCCGCATTCCAGGCGGATGCGGCCGCGGCCACCACCCCCTCGACGGTCGTGGCATAGCCGGACTCTATGTCGGCGGTCAGGGGGATGGGCAGCCTGCCGGCGATTCGCCGCACAACCAGTAAGTTATCCTGCAGGCTCATACGCTGCCCGTCCGGATATCCCAGGGAGGCCGCAATGCCGGCGCTGGTAGTGCCCAGAGCCGGAAAACCCGCCTGTTCGTACAACTTGGCGCTGATCACATCCCAAGCGTTGGGCAACACAAGTATCGGCGGCCGCTGGTGGAGCGAGAAAAACGTTTCGGCCTTCTGTTTTTGTTCACTGTCAATCATCGCCTGTCCTCCTTTCAAAAGATCATTGGGCAGGTTCTTTTTCTTCCTCTACCCTAAAAATAACCTTGGCCAGCGGGTCGGGACATTGAAACTCCCGGGTGATATTCAGTATGTCGTTATCCGGGTCGGTGGGGATGCTGGCCGCGATGATGGGTTGAAGGATGCTGCCTAGGGCGAACAGACAGATGCCTGTTCCAGGAGGAGTTATCAGACACTCATTGCGCACATAAAAATAATCCCCCTTCCTGGACCTGCTGCAGGGCCCCTCAACTTTGATGATGGTGACCTTGAAATTTTTTAATTTCATCTTTGCCTTTCACCTCCTTGGCCGACGCTGGGGAGCGCCGTTAGGCCCGGTTCCAAACACAAGCCCGGCCGGGTCAAGCACCGGGTCAAGCTTTATGGACGATAGTAACTCCGGCCAGGATAAGAAGCCCGCCCACAGCTTGAGGAATCCGCAGCGGCTCGCCCAGTATCGGCCAGGCGGCCAGGGCCGTGACGACCGGTTGCCCCAACAGGGAGACGGAGACGACCGAAGCCTTGATCTGTCCGAGCGCGGAGTTGATAGCGTACCAGCCCGCCAGATGGGAAATCAAGCCCAGCCCAAGAAAGGCCAGCCAGGTCGGCGGGGCAAAGCCGGTCAGCTTTTCGCCTCTGAGGAGCGATATCAACAGCAGCAGAATGGTGCTCGAGAAAATCGAGGCCGCCGTGAAGAGGAGAGTGTCCGCTCGACGCCGCGCCGCCTGAGCGGCCAGCAGATAGCCGGCATAAAAAAAGCTGGAAACGACGGCCAGGATGTTTCCCAGGCCGAAACGAAACCCGGAGACATTCTCCAGCCCCAGGATGACAAGCATCCCGAATAGAGCCAGGGCCGTCCCCGGCCAATAAGACTTCTTTATTTTTTCATGGAAAAAGAGAAGAGCCGCCAAACCCACCCACACCGGCGCCAGATAGGCCAAGACCGTGGCATTGGCCGCGCTGGTCAAAAGAACCGAGACGTTCCAGAAGGCGAGGTCCATTCCAAAAAAAACTCCGGCCAGCACCGAATAGAGGAGAGTGCGCCGGTCGCGGAACCTCGAGCCGCGGACCAGCCAGATGGGAAGGAGAACAAGTGAGGCGATGAGAACCCGGTAAAAGGCCGAGACGACGCCCGGCACCGCAGCCAGCCGGACGAAGATGGCCGAAAAGCCTATGCACAAGACTCCCCCGGCCAGGCTGGCCTGGGGTCCTGGGCGCATCAGAGTCCGAACTTCCGCCATCCCGCCATTCTTTCAATTTTCGGTGTCGGTCGGCAAGGGCCAATTGCAGCCAAATTCGACCCGGCCAATAATGAGGGTGAGGTCAAATCCCCGAGCCGAAAGCTTGTGCAATCGTTGGGGTCGTTCGACCGGTATGCCGAGAGGTTTTCCGCTGAAAATGGTTCTTCGCGCCAAAATGCGGATTCGCGATTGTCGATCCATCGAAGATTATGAGCGGCCTAGCGCTTCCACGGGGAGAAGGAATTCTCAATTCTCAGGCCGCCGGATATCGCCGAGATAAAGCGATTAAATCCCGACCCTCTTCATGCTGGCTTCAGCGTATCGCCCACCCAGCGCCGCGTCGATCGGCATTGCGGCTTCGATGTTGGCCATCTCGGATGCCGAAAGCGCCACATCGAGCGCCGCTACGTTTTCCTCGAGATGTTTGCGCCCTGTAGTTCCAGGGATGGAGACGATATCTTTGCCCTTGGCTTGGACCCAGGCCAGGGCGAGCTGTCCCGCGGTGATGCCCTTGGCCTGAGCCATCGCGGTCAGACGATCCACGAGTGCCAAATTCTTTTGGAAATTCTCGCCTTCAAAGCGCGGCAGGCTGCGGCGGAAATCATCGGCGGCCAAGTCTTCGATCCGTTTGATCTTCCCGGTTAGAAAGCCGCGGCCGAGAGGGCTGTAGGGAACGAATCCGATGCCCAGCTCGCGGAGCGTCGGCAGAATTTTCGCTTCGGGCTCTCGACTCCAGAGGGAATACTCCGTCTGGAGGGCCGTGATCGGATGCACCCGATGGGCCCGGCGAATTGTTTTAGGCCCCGCTTCGGACAGGCCCAGATAGCGCACTTTGCCCGCCCGAACGAGTCCAGCCATGGCGCCCACCGTATCTTCGATCGGGACATCAGGGTCCACGCGATGCTGGTAGTAAAGATCGATGATCTCTACGCCGAGGCGCCGCAGCGAGTCATCACAAGCCTTACGCACGTATTCGGGGCGGCCGTTGATCCCGATTCTCTGCCCCCGGGCGTCATGCTCAAATCCGAACTTTGTGGCGATAATGACCTTATCGCGGCGGCTTCGCAGAGCGTCCCCCACAAATTTTTCATTAATGAAGGGTCCATAGAGATCCGCCGTGTCGAAAAAGTTGATCCCCATCTCCAGCGCGCGATGCAGCGTGGCGAGCGACTCTTTTTCATCCGCGATCCCGTAATATTCCGACATCCCCATGCAGCCCAGCCCGAGGGCAGATACACGCAATCCCTGTTTTCCAAGTTGACGCTGTTCCAAATATTCCTCTCTTTTTAAAAATGCATATCCACGGCCTGTAAAGTATACAACGTGGACCGCGCGCGAAGTCAAGAAAAAGCTGTCGCATTTGGCCGGACGGATTAAAGACCAAATTGGCTGTTGACAAGCCGCCCGGATCGCCGCTGTTCCAACCCGTAAATGAAACCTTGCGCAGATGAGCGGGCGAAAATATAATGTTCAAAGGGAGGAGCAGGAAACATGAAACTCTCGCTTATCGTTATCGATATGCAGAAAAAATTTTTCGAGGGACCTCCTCAAAGAGCGCAATCCCTGGCGAATGCCGTCCTCACGATCAATGCTGCTATCGCCCTTTTCAGAAATAATAAACTTCCGATCATCGTCATCGAACACCAGGACGCGGAAGACGGTCTCCTCCCCGGAACGCCCGGCTTTGCAACGCATGACAGCATCAATCTCAATAGCTCCGATACGCGCATTACGAAGACCTATGGCAATGCCTTCAACAAAACGCCGCTCGCTGAGGCCCTTCGTTCCCGGGGGGTCGACACGATCATCATCACCGGGTTCTGCGCCGAAAATTGCATTCTTTCCACGTGCCGCGGCGCCGAAGATCATGATTTCAAACCCATTATCCTTAGGGGTTCGCTGGCGAGCGGAATCGCCGAACGCATCCGATTCGTAGAAGACATCAACGAAATCATATCTTTGGAAGCTCTAAGAGCGATTCTTTAAGCTTTTCAGCGGCCATGATCCGGAAGGTCTACTGGGCTATTTAAAAACGATCACGGATGGAAGGACGTCCTGTTTGACGAAACGATCAAACAATCCGGGATCCGGCGTCAGGTCGTTGGGGATCTGCCACATTTCCTGCATGGCCACCATCGAGGCCATCAGGAAATATATCCGCAAGCCGTTCCGCCAAAGAAATGACCGAAAAATGTAAGGCTGTTTGTACTCTTTCCCGCCAAATTCCACTGAATATGTACAGACCCCGTTGCCCACCAGGCGTCCTTCCGTTGAGACAAAATCGGTCAGTTTTATCTCTTTCAGCTGCATCGCCTGCCCGCTAAGTATAAGTGGGTGCTGCCGGAACGCATCCACGAAGGAGTCAAAGAGTTCTCGGTTTAGGGGCTGATCTGTTTGGCGCCAATATAGCTCTAAACGCTTTTCCGAGTCAGTGATCAGCGTCCAGAGTGTTCCATTGACAGGAGTCTGACCATCGGGGAACCATTTGGGGTTTGGATATTCACGGGTACGCCAAGTTGGGGGAATCCGGAATGAAAGGTTGAATTTTTCGGATTTGAAATCCTGAGTCAGCACCGGACTATCCGTGGCGATCTCTTGTCCATGGCAGCAAGTGGTCTGGGCAATCTGGCGCTGGAGATCGAGCATCGCCTCCGGAGTCCCCTGTTGAACATTGATGTTGGTATCGGCGATGAACCGCCGGCCAGTCCGAGGACAGTCCCAGACGATAAAACGCGTCTTGACCGTCCCCTTGTAAATCGTGCCCTCGACAAAGTAAGCGGGATGACCGGCCACGGTGAGCGGGCCTTCATTCCCAGTGAGGATGAAGGGCATGTTCGGTCCCCAAAAGGAAAGCAATAAATCGCGGACATATTCCGGGGTGACTTCCCGCGGCTCTTGCGTCAGCGGTCGCCAGTGTAAAAAGTACATCAGCCATTTTGTCTGGTTCAGCCGGAGAAAACCATCAGCGGGGCTGCCTCCTTGTTCGATGATTTTCCAAGTATCACCGCCTCGGTTCAATTGGGCCATGTCGATCTGGCCAGGAGGGTCGTCTCCCGCTGCCATAGACGGCAGGCAGATCATCACTGATATAATTCCAACAAACAGGCCGAGGAACCAACGAATCCTGCTAGTCGACGACTGGTTTCCGCTCCGCATGCCTTTTTCCTCCTACGCGTTCTGATTTCAAGATTATGCGCCAGATGGATAAAACCGCCCAGCCGTTCTCCTCGGACAAGGCAGAAAATATGCAGGGTTGTGGTACTCGCGAAAACTGAAAGGGCGGCAAACGCCAGAACTCCGGTACGAGCCCGCGCTTGCCTGACTTTAATTATGAGTCATGTCTATTTTTTAAAACATAGATCACCCAGGGAGCGATCCGGGTCTCATTCACCCAGGGATAAGGCTCGGTCCCGTCGGCGAGCGGTTCATGCATTTCGACCACTTCTAGACCGGCTTCCGTGTAGGCCTCGCGGTAGGACTCGTCCGTGAATAGGATATCGAGACAGGGCCTTCGGTCCTCGAAGTCCGTGGTGATGCACCGAACGACACCTCCGCTCTTGGCTTGCTTGTTTTCCGGAAAACCGCGGGTCGTGAAGGATGCCCATT
>Ga0315295_10004799_pt1 | contig 11543 bp, 8 predicted proteins | sample YL17G14_0_MG_FD_204453 | JGI IMG/M metagenome (GOLD analysis project Ga0315295, IMG submission 204453) | Sediment microbial communities from Yellowstone Lake, YNP, Wyoming, USA - YL17G14_0 | ecosystem: Environmental > Aquatic > Freshwater > Lake > Sediment | place: USA: Wyoming | collected...
CTCAGGCGGATTATTCGAAATTTGGTGCCGGAAATTCCCTATACATCCTGGTGAATTATGGTACAATTACACTCAAATGAGCCCAGCTTAACGCTAACATACCAGAAGTAAGGAGAAGTAATTTGGCAGGTAATCTCGTAACCGAACTATCCAACCTCAATGAAAAAGAAGCTCTCACAATCGTCAAATCCAGGCTGAGTGCCGGCGAAAACCCCACCCGCATCCTGAGCGACGTCAGGAGCGCCATGGAAATTGTCGGCAAACGCTTCGAGAAAAAGGAATATTTCATCCCCGACCTAGTTTACTCCGGTGAAATCTTAAACGAGATAACCGAGATAGTAAAACCCAGAATGACCGGTGCCCTTGCCACCAAAAAGCGGGGCAAGGTCATCATCGGTACCGTTGTCGGGGATATCCATGACATCGGCAAGAATATCGTTACCTTCATGCTGGATACGAGCGGCTTCGAGGTCCACGACCTGGGCGTTGACATTCCTCCCCAGGTCTTTGTTGACAAGATTACCGAGACCAGAGCACCCGTTGTATTGCTCTCCGGTTTCTTAACCCTTGCCTTTGATTCCATGAAACAGACGGTAGATGCCATTAAAGCGGCGGGACTCCGCGATAAGGTCAAGATTTGCATTGGCGGCGGCCAGATTGATGACAACGTCAGGAAGTACACCGGGGCCGATGACTGGGGACCTGATGCCATGACCGCTGTTTCTTTTTCCCGGAAATGGATTGGGGGTAAATAAAATGGCTAAAACTATCGAGAAAAGCCCCGCCGCCCTTTACCAGGAGAGGGAAAAGCGGATTGAAGATGCCATCGCGCTTGGGGTACCCGACCGTGTACCGGTGATTGTCAGCTTCAGTTATTTTGCCGCGAAGTATTACGGTATCACCTTAAAAGAGGCGATGTTTGACGGCGCCAAGATGGCGGCCGCCTGGGAAAAGACCATCACCGATTTTCAGCCGGATGCCTACGAAAACCCCTTCGGCACCCGCCATGTCGGGATGCTTTCCGAAATTATCGACTACAAGATGATGAGGTGGCCGGGGCACGGCGTTGGCGATAACGTCAACTTCCAGTACCTCGATTTCGAGAACCTGAAAGCGGATGAGTACGATGAGTTCCTCTTCGACCCGACTGATTTCATACTCAGGAAGTTCTGGCCGCGCGTCTTCGGTAACCTAGAAGGTGTTGAAAACCTGCCGCCGTTAAGGATGATTCACTCCTACGGAGGGTTTAACTCACTGGCCGGGCTCAATACGCCGGAAATGGATAGGGTTTTCGCCACCCTGGATAAAGCCAGGAAACAGGCGGCGATAAATGCCGCGGCATCCAGCGCCTATGCCAGAAAGATGGAGGACCTCGGCTTTCCCGCCGTGAGCGGCCCCAGTTCTATCGTGCCTTTCGACCTCATTTCCGACCAGTTCCGCGGCACGCGCGGCGCCATGGTGGACATGTACCGCCGGCCGGACAAGCTCCTCATGGCGATAGATAAAGTGCTTCCCATGATACTCGACCAGGCAATTACCGCCGGAAAGAAGATGAACTGTAAACGGGTATTTATCCCGCTTCACAAAGGCCAGGAATTCTTCATGTCCAGGGAACAGTACCAGACTTTTTACTGGCCGGGATTCAGAGCACTCATGGTCGGCTTGATTGACGCCGGCCTGAATCCCTGCCCGTTCGTCGAGGGCGAGTACACCTCCCGCCTTGAGTTTCTGGCCGATGTCCCGCCCGGCAAGGTCTGCTACCGTTTTGAGAATGTTGATTTTGCACGCGCCAAGGAAATCCTGAAAGGCCATGCCTGTATCGAGGGGGGAATGCCTATCAGCCTGATGTGCACCGGCACACCGGAAGACGTAAAAGCGCGCTGCAAACAGATGATTGACACCGTCGGCAAGGATGGCGGCTACATCATGAACGCCGGCGTCGGCCTTGACAATGCAAAGGAAGAAAACATCCGCGCCATGATTGATTTCACCAAAGAATACGGTGTGTACAAAAAATAATGCCGGTTATAAGAGATATTCCATTCAAACTGAATAAGATAGACGTACTCCGGGGACTCGGTATGGGAGCGAGCCCATCGGTGCGCCCGGAGATTGACCGACTGATTGACGAGACGCTCCAGGATGAAGCCGCTCTCAGCCTGATACAGCCTGTCCTTGCTTACGATATCCATTCCATATTAAAAATCAATGGGGAAGATTGCTATCTGGACGGCGGCGCCACCTTTCACGGCGCCACCATTCCCCGGCTGTTTCCCCAAGCAAAAGCACTGGTTCTCGCCGTCGCCACCATCGGGCCTGGCCTTGAAGCTAAAGTAACGGAATGCTTCAGGCAGGGACAGCGCCTGGGGGGGCTTATCCTTGATGCGATGGGCACCTCAAGCACGGAGAACCTGCGCTTTGCCATCCGCAGCATCATCGGCAAAGAGGCGGAAAAACGCGGCTGCACCGTGAGCAGTCCGGTCAGCCCGGGCGGCGCCGGCTGGCCTTTAACCGAGCAGTTCAAGCTTTTCACGCTCGTCCCGGCGGATGCCATCGGCGTGCACCTCACCAAGACAGCAATGATGGTGCCGAGAAAGTCCACCTCGATGGTATTCGGGCTGGGTGAGAACATGCCAGTCTGGAGCGCTACCGAGCGCTGCGACATGTGCCCTAACGGGCAGAACTGCCCCTACCGGTACCAGCCGGAACACGAATGCGAGAATTCGGATACACATGAACCAGCTTTACATTGATTTCGAGCCGGTCGGGCGGCGCGGCAAATGTACGGAGGGCAAATCCCTGCTTGATGCGGCGCGGGAGCTTGGTATCGGCATCGCCAGCATCTGTGACGGGCGCGGAAGCTGCCATTCCTGCCGCATACAGATAATAAAGGGCAACGCGACTCCGCCGACATCAAACGAGCTGCGCTTTTTCTCGAAAGAAGAGCTGGATAAAGGCTGGCGGCTTGCCTGCCAGGCTTATCCTTCAGAAGATTGCAAGGTGTATTTACCGCCGGAGTCGATGACCACCATTCAGCGTACCCAGGTGGAGGGGATAGAGATTCCGGTTACACCTCAACCGGCGGTTAAAGTCTTTAAAGTCAAGCTCTCACCTCCTTCTCTTTCCGACCTCACCGCCGATGGCGATAGGTTACTCGAAACGCTTAACCATGAATATAAACTTAACTGCGATACCATCGACCTCACCGTATTGCAAACGATTTCACCACTGCTGCGTGAACTTAACTGGAAATGCCAAACAGCCGTGCGCGGTAACGAGGTAATCTATATAACGCCGGCTGGGACGCAATCGCTCGGGCTTGCGGTGGACATGGGAACAACGAAGGTCGCCGGTTACGTCGTTGACCTCACCACCGGAAAGACTCTCACCCGCAAAGCCGTCATGAATCCCCAGATAAGTTACGGCGAGGATATCGTGTCCCGCATGGCGAGAGCCGTAAGCTCACCGGAAGAAGCCAGGAGATTGCAGAGACTCGCAGTTAACGCGGTTAACGAACTGGCAAGCGACCTCTGTACAAGCATTAATGCCAAGAGTAAGGATATTGTAGATTCCGTCATCGTGGGAAATACAGCCATCCACCATCTCCTGCTCGGACTGCCGGTAAAACAGCTTGCCACCGCGCCATACGTCGCCGCCGTAAGCTCAGCGGTGGATATTAAGGTACGCGACATTGGCCTGAGTTTCGCCCCCGGCGCTTACGTGCATATCCTTGGCAATATCGCCGGGTTTGTCGGCGCCGACCATACCGCCGACCTTCTTGCCGTGGATGCCCTCCGGATAAAAGATACCGTGATTTTAATTGATATCGGCACCAACACCGAAATTTCCCTTATCCGTAAAGGTGAATTATCGAGCGTCTCCTGCGCCTCTGGCCCTGCCTTCGAGGGGGGACATATCCGCTGCGGGATGCGTGCCGCCGCCGGGGCAATTGAGCGGTTGCGCATCGAAAATGGTAAAGTCGAGTACCAGACAATCGATGATGCTTCTCCCTGCGGCATCTGCGGTTCCGGTGTTTTAGACGGACTGGCCGAGATGTACCGTAGCGGCATCGTGGATAAGGGTGGGAGGATGTCGGATAAACTTAAAGTACGTTCCGATAACGGGCAGCTTGAATTCAGACTGGTAGATAACGAAAGGGATATCTCGATAACGCAGGGCGATGTCAGAGAACTCCAGCTTGCCAAAGCGGCCATCCGCAGTGGCATCCAGATACTCCTTGAGGCGGACGGGCTTACGGATAATGATATAGACCGAGTGATTATCGCCGGGGCGTTCGGCACCTACATTGATGTGGCAAGTGCTATCATCGTTGGAATGTTGCCACCCCTTCCCCGGGAACGCTTCACCCAGGTCGGGAATGCCGCCGGGATGGGGGCAAAGCTCGCCCTTATCTCAATTGAAAAGAGGCGTGAGGCGAAAGAAATTGCCCGCCGCACTCATTATATTGAGCTGGCAACCGCGCCTTATTTCATGCAGACATTCACCCAGGCCTGTTTTCTGGGACGCTACCACCTGAAGAACGGCAAAAGAGGGGAGATTACATGAAAACCAGGGTATCCAGCGCCACTAAAGAAGTAATTATTTCTGGTGATGGGCCGACCGTGCTCATCGGCGAGCGCATCAACCCCGCCGGGAAGAAGTCCCTGGGGGAAGCCTTAAAGAACGGGGATATGGAGGTCATCCGCAAGGAAGCCCGGGAGCAGGTCGCCGCCGGCGCCGATATCCTGGATATTAATGTCGGCATGTTCGGGATTGACGAAGTTACATTGTTACCGCAGGTTGTCAAAGTCGTGACCGGTACGGTTGATGTACCCGTCTGTATTGACAGCAACAACCATGATGCCCTGGCCGCAGCCCTCAAAATCTGCCCTGGCAAACCTTTGGTCAACTCTGTGACGGGTGAAGAAAAATCACTTTCAAGAATACTGCCGCTCATTAAAGAGTACGGCTGTTCCGTTGTCGGGCTGGTGCAGGACGATGAAGGGCTGCCGAAAAGCGCCGAGGGGCGTGTCGCCGTCGCCCACAAGATTGTGGAACGGGCGGAGAAAGCCGGCATCCCCCGCGAGAACCTGGTGCTCGACTGCCTGGCTTTTGCCGTCGGCGCCGACCCGACGGCCGGGAAAATCACCATTGAGACCATTAGACGTATTAAAGAGGAGCTTAGCGTCAACATGACGCTCGGGGCGAGCAACATCTCCTTCGGTATGCCCGATAGAAGGCTCATTAACTGTGCCTTCATCACGATGGCAATCGAAGCGGGCGCTACCTGCCTTATCGTGGATACGGCGAGGGTGCGGCCCGTAGTTCTCGCCGTTGACCTGCTCCTGGGGCGCGACAAATACGCCCGCCGCTACATCGCTGACTTTCGCAAAAGACAAAAGGCTGAAGGAGAAGCCACCAAACAGTAAGTCACCTTAAGTAAAAATAAAAACCTCCCAATCTGTCATTGCGAGGAGCGAAGCGACGAAGCAATCTCCGATAGTTGATAGTCCAATCGGAGCACGGCTTCATCCTGCTTGAACTCGGACTGCAAGTACAAGTGAACGGATTCACTTCAGTGTGAGACTTCAGTGTGAACACCGTGAACGGATTGCTTCGCTTCGCTCACAATGACAATACAATGAATAAACATTAGATAATCTTACTTTTCATAGGACTGCGTAAGGTGAGACCTTAAGGGAAAATAATGAACGGAACAAATCGTGTAAATATCAAACCGGGGTCACGGGTTTCAATCGTATTGAAGAAAGACCAGCCGTCCGGAAAACTGACGGAAGGCATCGTAAAAGACATCTTAACGAATTCTCCCACTCACCCCCACGGGATTAAAGTCCGCCTGGAAAGCGGGGAAATCGGACGGGTAAGAACGGTATTAAAGGCACTCCCTGGCTAAAGAATCATGACACACCCCGAAAATATGTAATGGACAGAATAATTTGTCATTGCGAGCGAAACGAAGCAATCCATTTTTCTGTCATTGCGAGGAGCGTAGCGACGAAGCAATCTCCGATTGAGATAAGCAATCGATATTTTAGTCGGAGATTACCACGTCCCGATTGAAGCTATCCAGAGTGACTCAGTAGAAAGACCTAGAAATAATTGTGAGTTACAATTGTATTCATCTCCACACATTGATTGCTGGATAGCTTCTTTCATCGGGACTCGCAATGACAGCCTTGGCTATATTTTTTACCATTCAGGATTTAGCGCTCAGGGTTTTCTTCATTGAGAGAGCAGCGATTGTTGAGAGAAATGCTAAACCCTTCATCTATTTCGCTTTGGCTAACCTATACGCTTCCCCCGCGTGGTAGGAACTTCTCACGAGCGGCCCTGAGATAACGGCCTCAAAGCCCATTCCTTTACCGGTTTTTTCATACTCGGCGAACTCTTCTTCCGGAGCGTACCGCACAATCGGATGGTGTTTGAGCGAAGGCGATAAATACTGCCCGATGGTTAAAATATCGCAGCCGGCTTCTCTTAAATCAGCCATGACCTGCCGGACTTCCTCATGACTTTCACCAAGTCCCAGCATGATACCGGATTTTGTAACGATTGCGTTATCAATCGCCTTTACATTCCGCAATAACTGAACCGAACGCTCAAAATCCGCCTCAGGGCGGACTTCGGGGTAGAGGCGCGGCACCGTCTCCACGTTATGGTTCAGCACCGACGGAAGCGCATCCGTAACCGTTTTCAAAGCGGATGAAGAGCCTTTGAAATCGGGTATGAGGACTTCAATAAGGATACTCGCATCGTAGCCCTGTATTTTCTTAACGACTTCGGCAAAATGGAAAGCCCCGCCGTCCGGCAAATCGTCCCGCGCAACCGAGGTGATAACGGCATACTTGATGCCCAGCTTTTTTATGGCGGCGACAACATTATTTGGTTCCGCCGGGTCAACCTCCGGTGGCTCGCCTTTATTCACGGCACAGAAGGTGCAATTGCGGGTGCAGGTATTTCCTAATATCATGAAAGTCGCCGTGGATTTTGAAAAACAGTCGGCACGGTTGGGGCAGCGGGCGCTCTCGCAGACGGTATGGAGAGAGAGTCCACGCATGAGCTTGGTCATTTCTTCAATGACAGGCGCATTTATCGGACTCAGCCTGAAGTTTTTCGGGCGTCTTGCGTATTCGGACATGGCTATATCTTCTTGATATGAATGGCGCCGGAAAGCTGTGCCATTGCCGCTTCGTGTATGGTTTCGGGGAGGGTAGGATGAGCGTGAATGGTACGGGCAATATCGGCCGCCGCCATCCCCATCGTAATGGCCAATGCCGCCTCGGCGATAAGGTCGCTCGCATGAGGGCCGACTATCTGCACCCCCAGCACTTTGCCGTCAGCCCCGCAAATCATTTTGACCGTGCCCACCGCTTCTTCCATAGCCACTGCCCGTCCGTTCGCCGCAAAGGGGAAACGGCTTACTTCACAGGTGATGCCGGCATCTTTTGCCTGCCCCTCCGTGATGCCGACGCTTGCTATCTCCGGCTGGACAAATATGCAGGCCGGAACAACCGAATTATCGGCTTTCCGCGAGCCTTCTAAAGCATTCTCCACGGCGACTTCTCCCTGGTAATAAGCGTAATGAGCAAGCATGGTTTTCCCTGTAACATCGCCGGCAGCATAGATGCCGGGAATGCTTGTCTCAAGGTAGTCGTTGACCGCGATAGCCCGCCGGTTCATCTTCATACCGAGTTCCATTATCCCAAGGCCATCGGTATAAGGAGTGCGCCCGGTCGCCATGAGCACGTACTCTCCTGATGCTACCTGCTCACCGCTCATGGTATCCCACAGTACCCTGAAATTATCACCCTCTTTCCTGATGGCCTTTACCATGGCGCCCGTCTTAACCTCAATGCCGCGCCGCCTCAGCGTCAAGTTAAAGAACCGGACAATGTCCTCATCAACATTAGGCAGGATGCGGGGGAGGGCTTCCAGAATGGTGACCTTTGTTCCCAGGGCGCTGAATATCCCGGCAAACTCGCAGCCGACATACCCACCGCCGATGATAACAAGGCTCTCCGGTAGCTCGGTAAGCAAGAGTAAAGCATCGGTATCCAGTACCCCCGGTGCGTCCATACCGAAGATAGGGAGCCTCGCCGGTTCGGAGCCGGTGGCGATGATAATCTTCTTTGTTGTAATTACCTCATCACCGGCTTTGACTTCCGTGGGAGATACAATGCGCCCGGCAGACTTGATGACGGTTATCTTGTTCAGTTTCATCAGCTCACTAATACCGGAGGCAAGCTGGGAGACAACTCGATTCTTGCGCGCCATTATTTTGGAGAAGTCGGCTTTAACGCTGCCGACTTCAATTCCAAAGTCGGCGGCACGCTTTGCTTGCTCACAGGCTTCAACGCTGCTCGCAAGGGCTTTGGTGGGAATGCAGCCGCGGTTGAGGCACGTACCTCCCAGCCTGTCCTTCTCAATCAGGACAACCCTTGCTCCAAGGTGAGAGGCATAAATCGCCGCCACGTACCCGCCGGGGCCACCACCGATGATGGTTATATCAGCATCCAAAGTAATATCACTCCAAAGGTTAATCTAACAAATTCGACTCTATGTTGAAATTCCAAATACCAAGCACTAAAATCCAAACAATTTCAAATGACCAATTCCAAAATAAAAAACGAATCAAACTGTCATTGCGAGCGCTTGTGCTTGCAGCACGAGTGCAAGCGAAGCGAAGCAATCTCCGATTATAGAAGCGCTCACTTACTCCGGAGATTGCCACGTCGTCCTTCAGGATGAATCCGTCAGGAGTAAACAGGTTCGGGACTCCTCGCAATGACAGTGGGGTGTTTAATCCCGACGTTGTCAAGATTTGCAATGTCATTGAAAAACAAACAAAATATAATCCTTCACTCTATCTTTTCTTTGAAACAACGTAGTTTCTAAGCGTCCCGATATTCTCCAGGCGGATTTCAATTGTATCTCCGTGTTTCAACTGGCTCACGCCTTCGGGGGTTCCGGTCGCAATAATATCCCCCGGCAAGAGTGTCATGACGCCCGAGATGAAGCTTACAAGGGCGGCGATACCGAAGATTAAATAGCTCGTATTGGAAGACTGCTTTACCTGTCCGTTTACCAGGGCTTCCACCTTCAGATTATCGGCATTAATGTCGGTAACAATCCACGGCCCCATGGGAGCGAAGGTGTCAAATCCCTTGCCGCGTGTCCACTGGCCGTCGCCGTGCTGTATCACCCGTTCCGAGACATCATTGATACAGGTGTATCCAAGGATATAGTTTCTGGCCTCGTTCTCGGTTACGTCTTTAGCCTTTCGCCCGATAACAACTGCCAGTTCCGCCTCATGGTCGGTACGCCCGTCAGTGGGAAGAACAATCTCATCGTCAGGCCCGATGACCGCTGACGGCGGCTTAAGGAAAAGGAGCGGTAGCTTGGGGAGTTCATGAGTGCCTTCAGCGATGTGGGCGCGGTAATTCAGCCCGATGCAGACCAGCTTTGACGGTACGCATGGCGCGAGCAATTTTACGTCATTAATCTGATAATTCAGACCATCCGTTTCAAATGCGCCGCCAAGCGCTGAGAAAGGACTGTATTTAAGTCCACGTACGGCATTTCCTTCAACCAGCCCGTATTTAATGATGTCCCCGGCGGCAAAACGCGCAATCTTCATTTCCCCTCCTGACCATTATTTGTCTCCAATGATATGTCATCCTTAGAACCAATTCAACCCCCGGCGCGAGACAGTCCACAATCAGGATATTGCTAATACCAATTCACCGAATAAGTCCTTCTTTCAGGAAGGATACCGATTCAGAACTCGTTTTATTAAGGGAAATATGTAGGGGTTCGGCATGCCGAACCCTTTGGGCACGGCGTGCCGTGCCTCTACGAGTCTGAATCCTTCCTTGGGGAAGGCTCACCTTCATTGTGAATTGGTATAATTTGGTTCGCCTGTTTTTGTATTCTGGAAAACTTGGGATTGGGTTTGGTGCTAGAATTCTCGGGTAAAACAGCTTCTTTTATGAAACCCACGGCTGCTTTCAAAATGAATCCCTCGCCTCATTGCTGAGGAGAGGGGTAAAGAAAGGGGGATTCCCACCACCCGGGGCTTTCGTCCCGAGCGGTGGCCCCCGCTATTGTATTGGATTAAGGATGACCTGCCTGTTATCCCCCTTACAGTTACAGTACCGGCAGGTATTTGTTGACTTCGTAGTCGGTGACGTGGATGCGGTAATCGTCCCACTCATGCTTCTTGTTCTCGATGAAGGCATTGAAGGTGTGCTCACCCAGGGCTTCCTTTACCAGCTTGCTCTTCTCCATCAGTGCCAATGCCTCAATAAGACTGGCCGGAAGAGTACCGATACCCTTCTTTTCCCTCTCCTCCGGGCTCATCTCATAAACGTTCCCTTCCACCGAGTCAGGCGGTACCAGCCCCTCATCAATGCCGGCGAGTCCCGCCGCCAGCATGACGCTGAAGGTCAAGTAAGGGTTGCAGGCCGGGTCGGGGGAGCGGAGCTCAAAGCGGGTCGCTTCTTCATTACCGGGTTTATACTCCGGTACCCGGATGAGGTCGGAGCGGTTCCTGATTGCCCAGGAGAGATAGACCGGTGCTTCGTAGCCGGGGACAAGCCGCTTGTAGGAGTTGACCCACTGACTCGTTACCGCCGTAAACTCCGGGGCATACTTCAAGAGGCCGGCGAGAAAACTCAGGGCTGTCTTCGAAAGATGGAACTTCCCGTTCTTATCAAAGAAGGCATTCTGCTCACCTTTGAAGAGGGACTGATGGACGTGCATGCCGCTCCCGTTGATGCCGAAGACGGGCTTGGGCATGAAAGTAGCGTAAACACCGTGATTTAAGGCTACCTGCTTTACCACCAGACGGTAGGTCATGACGTTATCGGCCATGGTTAAGGCATCGGTATAGCGCATGTCAATTTCATGCTGAGAGGGGGAAACCTCGTGGTGGGACTTATCGATATCTATTCCCATCGCCTGGAGGGTAAGCACGGTATCGCGTCTTAGGTCATGAGCGGCATCGGGCGGGGTCATATCGAAGTAGCCGCCGACATCAAGCGGCTCACAACCGGTCGCGTCTTTGAAGTAGAAGTATTCGAGTTCAGGGCCGACATAATAGGTAAAGCCCTTCTCCGTTGCCTTCTTGAGATTTCTTCTGAGGACAAACCGCGGGTCTCCCTCAAGGGGTTCGCCGTTCGGCTTATGGATATCGCAGAAGATTCTAGCCGTTGCCGCATGCTCGGTCGGAATCCAGGGTAAAAGCGCGAAAGTATCCGGGTCAGGCCAGGCCATCATGTCGGACTCATCGATACGGGCGAAGCCCTCGATTGACGAGCCATCAAACCCAACGCCCTCGGCCAGCGCCAGTTCCAGTTCACCGATAGGAATTGCAAAGCTCTTGAGGAAACCCAGAATATCGGTGAACCAGAGCCAGACAAATTTTACATCGTGTTCCTTGGCTGTTTTGAGTACATACTCCTTGCGTTCGTCCAGTGATTTACCTTCCATTTTCTTTTTCATGTCTGCCATTTTTGTATTCC
>Ga0315295_10004801_pt1 | contig 11542 bp, 10 predicted proteins | sample YL17G14_0_MG_FD_204453 | JGI IMG/M metagenome (GOLD analysis project Ga0315295, IMG submission 204453) | Sediment microbial communities from Yellowstone Lake, YNP, Wyoming, USA - YL17G14_0 | ecosystem: Environmental > Aquatic > Freshwater > Lake > Sediment | place: USA: Wyoming | collected...
AAGCAACTAAAAGTCCCCTTAAGATTTGTATTTACCATAAAAGTTATGCAGCCAGGATTACTGCAAAAAATTGAATCCATAATAAATACCAATGGGCTTAAAGACAGGGTTATATTTAAAGGTCAATTGTCAAAAAAAGAGCTTGACGATTTAAGAAATTCCTGTACCATGGCAATCATAAACAAACCTTCAAACTGGCAGAATGACTATAATTTTCCGACGAAACTTGGAGAATTAATGTTGTCAGGAACTCCAATCATCGCTTCTTCGACTGGCGAAATGGGAAAATATCTTAAGAACAATGAAACTGCATTTATTGTACCTGCAAATGACATAGATGCAATAGCAGAGAAAATCCTTTTTATTATAAATAATCCAGATGTCGCAAATAGAGTGGGACAGAATGGAAAAATTTTTGCATTACAAAAATTCAACTTTTTACGTTATTCCAATGAATTAACTGCTTTTTTCAAAGCTTTATAGAAAAATAAATGGGGTTTTCAGCAATCAATAATAACCTAGTACGAAATCTTAGCAACATCCCTGGATGGACCACAAGAAGAAAAATTATAGTAATCGAATCTGACGATTGGGGAAGCATCCGGATGCCTTCCAGGAAAGTGTTTAATATCCTTGAATCTAAAGGACTTAATCTAACTGGTGGTGATAGTAAACGCTATAATTTATATGATACCCTGGCTTCACCCAATGATTTGAATGACTTATTTGAAACTCTGTTTTCAGTTACAGACAAGAACAAAAATCCTTGTGTTATTACACCTGTATGTATTGTTGCTAATCCTGATTTTCAAAAGATCAAAGAAAATGACTTTAAAGAATACTTTTATGAACCTTTTACAAAAACGTTGGACCGTTATTACCAAAACACCAAATTATTTGATCTCTGGAAAAAAGGAATTGAAGGGAGGATATTTGTGCCACAGTTTCATGGACGGGAACATCTCAACGTCGGAGAATGGATGAGAGCCTTGCAACTGCATGATAAGGAAGCGCTTTTAGGTTTTGAACATGGATTCTGGGGATTCAATCGAAAACCTCTCATCAACTCACGTATTTCTTATCAGGCTGCTTTCGATTTGTATGAACCTGATGATATTGTAATACAAGCTAAAGCAATTAAAGAGGGACTTGCATTGTTTCAGGAATTGTTTGGATACGTGGCAAGATATTTCGTTCCACCAAACGGACCATTTAACAATTCTCTGGAAGAAGTGGCTGCTGAATGTGGTATTAGTTATATGTTGGCTCCTAAAATACAAATGGAACCACGAGGCTATGAGAAAAAAAGAAAGATATTTCACTGGTTAGGTCAACAAAACAAACATCACCAAAGGTATATTGCCCGGAACTGTTTTTTTGAACCTAGTCAGATTGGGAAAGACTGGACCAACTCTTGTCTGAATGAAATAGGAATAGCCTTTCGCTGGCATAAACCTGCAGTAATTAGTTCTCACAGAGTTAATTATATAGGAACACATGATATAAAAAACAGGGAAAATGGACTTCGTCAACTAAACTTGCTCTTAAAGTCCATTTTAAAGCAATGGCCTGATGCAGAGTTTTTAACTTCAGATCAACTAGGTGATTTAATTACAAATACAAATATTATTGCAGAATACCCATGAAATATTAGCCCGGAATATCCGTAATATCCCAGGCTGGAGAACCAGTCGTAGAATTGTTATATTCGAATCAGACGATTGGGGAAGTATCAGGATGCCAGACAAGGCTACATATGATATACTTCTGGCAAAAGGAATCAGGGTTGACAATTGCCCTTATAACAAATATGACTCTTTAGCAAGTGAAGATGATCTAATAGCACTTTTTGAGGTTTTAAACAGGTTTAGGGACATAAACGGCAACCCTCCTATAATAACTGCTAATTGCGTTTTAGCGAACCCTGATTTTGATAAAATAAGACGTTCTGATTTTAAGGAATACCATTATGAATTATTTACCGACACTTTAAAGAAATACCCAAAGCATTCACTTTCATTTACATTATGGAAGCAAGGTATTGACAATAATCTGTTTTACCCTCAATTTCATGGAAGGGAGCATTTAAATGTAGCAAGATGGATGAAGGCACTTGAATTAAAGTTACCCGAAACGCGACTAGCATTCGATTTGAACTTATTTGGAATAGGTAAGAATATTACCAAGGAAAATCGGAAAAATTTTCTTGAGGCATTTGCTGTTGATGCAATAGGTGATGAAACGCAAATCAACAAAATCGTCGCTGAAGGATTATTACTTTTCAAAGAAATATTTGGTTTTACATCCAAATCATTCATAGCTCCAAACTACGTCTGGTCTCCAACAATTGAAGAGGAGTTATATAAGCAAAATGTTAAGTATATACAAGGACAGCGGATGCAGATCGCACCTATTTTCAATTCATCTAAAAAATATAAAATTAACCATTTTACCGGTCAGAGGAATAAATACGGTCAGATCTATACAATCCGTAATTGCGAGTTTGAACCAAGTTTTGACAATAGAAAAGACTCCATTAATGGATGCCTGGCTCAAATAGCAAATGCATTCAGATGGGGAAAGCCAGCTATTATTTCATCTCATCGCGTTAATTTCATTGGATCTATTGAATCTTCAAATAGAGATCGGAATTTGCTACTGTTCAGTGATTTATTATCCAAAATCCAAAAAAGATGGTCAAATGCCGAGTTTATGACAACCAATAAATTAGGTGATTTAATTTTGATGAAAAAATGCAAGGATAATGAATAACGAGGCACGAATATTAATAACAGGTGATTTTTGCCCTATCAATCGAATCAGTGATTTGATTTCGAATAATAACTCCGGAGCTGTTTTCAATGATTTCTTACCCATTATCAAAGAAAATGACCTTGCAATTACCAATCTTGAAAGCCCTTTGACGATTATAGAAAAAAGAATAAATAAAACCGGCCCTGCCTTTAAAGCTCCTTTAGATACTGCAAAAGCACTTTCAAATGCAGGATTTAAATTAGTCACCCTGGCCAACAATCATATTATGGATTATGGCATTTCGGGATTAAAATCAACGCTTCAAGCATGCAAAAATAACGATATTGATTATGTTGGAGTTGGTGAAAATTACTCAGAAGCCAGACAAGTATATTATATCGGGGTTGAAGGTCATAATATTGCCATATTAAATTTTACAGAAGATGAATTTTCGACTACACATGGCAATTTTCCTGGTGCCAATCCAATAGATCCTGTAATAAATTATAATGATATTGTTCATGCAAAAGCAAAATCGGATTATGTGATTGTAATTGTCCATAGTGGACATGAGTATTTCGATTTACCAAGTCCCAGAATAAAGAAAACCTATCGCTTTTTTGCAGATGCTGGTGCTGATGCAATTTTAGGACATCATTCACATTACTATAGTGGTTTTGAAATATATAAAAATGTGCCAATTTTTTACGGTCTCGGCAGTTTTGTTTTTGATAGTCCAAAACATAGCAGTCCCGCTTTTAACTCAGGATTTGCTATTGAACTGATATTGGGAAATAAACTCACCTACAATATAATTCCTTATTGGCAATGCAATTTAAATATTGGAATAGAATTAATGAATGGAAACGGAAAGGAACTTTTTTATAATAATATTGAACGTCTCAACCATATAATTGCGGATGATACTTTGATAAATATTGAGTTTAAAAATTATTGCAGACGAGTCAGCAAAATGTATTTTTCTTTATTGGAACCACATTCAAATCGTTTAATTCATTTTTTACAAAACCGAAAATTCTTACCTTCATTATTAAGTAAACGTAAAAGAAATATTTATTTGAATCTTATGAGATGCGAAATTCATAAGGATGTAATAATAAATCTACTGGATTCCAGGGATCCGTAAAATAGTGTTATCTAAGTCTGTAAGTTCTGACTGAATATTCTATGTTTTAATAGCCAGATATAAGAGTGATACAAATATTTATATGAGTCTGAAGTCAACCAAATGTTTAATACTCCGCTCATGAAAATAGCAATACATGTGTCCAATAACTCATATAGTTCCTTTAGTGATTTATGGATAGATCATTGTCAAAAGTTAAAAATCCCCTATAAAACAGTCGATTGCCATAAATCAGATATTATACAACAATTGGCTGATTGTGATGCATTGATGTTTCATTTTTATCAAGCCAGTTCAAAAGACTTTTTATTTGCCAAACAATTGCTGTATTCAGTTATGGCAATGGGGAAAAAAGTCTTTCCTGACTTTAATACATGCTGGCATTTTGATGATAAGGTTGGACAAAAGTATCTACTGGAAGCCATAAATGCTCCTTTAATTCCAACATATGTTTTCTACGATAAGAAACAAGCTTTAGACTGGGCTAAAAACTCAGTTTTCCCAAAAGTATTTAAGCTTCGGGGAGGAGCAGGTTCAGATAATGTAAGATTGGTTCGTTCAAGGGCTAATGCAGAACTGCTTATTAGAAAGGCTTTTAAACAAGGCTTCAGTCAACATAATGCCTGGTCGAATCTTAAGGAGAGAATTCGAAAATACAAAATCGGGAAGACTAATTTATACGATGTATTTAAAGGTCTTATTCGCTTTTTTCACACAACCAGATATGCTAAATTCGCTGGCCGGGAGAGGGGCTACGTTTACTTCCAGGACTTTATCCCCGATAACAATTATGATATTCGTATAATCGTCATTGGGGATAGAGCATTTGGAATAAAACGCATGGTCCGTGAAAATGATTTCCGGGCTTCCGGCAGTGGAATAATTAAATACGAAAAGGAAAACTTTGATATAAATACGGTTGAATTATCTTTTAAAATTGCTTTAAAACTAAATTCTCAGTGTGTGGGATTTGACTATGTTTACAAAAACGGGAAACCCTTAATTTCAGAGATTAGTTTTGGATTTATTAAAGAGGTTTATTATCCCTGTGTTGGTTATTGGGACAGAGACTTAAACTGGCACGAAGGCACATTCAATGCACAGGCATGGATGGTTGATGATTTGATAAGATCAATTCCATCATGAAGAATATTTGCCTCGTGATTCCTACACTTCAGCCCGGTGGTATGGAGCGTGTAATGTCTGAGTTGGCAGGTCATTTTTGTCAAAAAAGCAATCTCGAGGTACATCTAATTCTTTATGATAGTAATCCTATTATTTTTTATAGTATTCCTGAAAACTTAGTTATTCACAAACCAAAATCCAGATTCAAAAACAGGCTCAGATTTATTTATTCGCTTGGCAGATTGTATTTTTTAAGACAAGTGGTTCTCAGGATAGAACCGGATGCAATATTGAGTTTTGGAGAATATTGGAACAGTTTTGTATTGCTGGCTCTCCTTGGACTCAAATATCCAGTTTTTGTATCTGACAGATGCCGGCCAGATAAGCACCTCGGTTTTTATCATCAATCCTTACGCAGAATCCTTTATCGCAGGGCTGCCGGAATAATATTTCAAACATCAAAGGCAAGAGAATTCTTCAAAAACCTTGAAAAAAGAGTCCCAAATAAAGTAATTGGCAATCCAATCAGAGAAATTTCAACTAATCAGGAATTAATAAAAGAAAATATTGTTTTGACAGTTGGACGCCTTATCCCTTCAAAAAATCATGATAAACTGATTAAGAGTTTCGTAAAGCTTAATAAATCAGGATGGAAACTTATCATTATTGGCGGAGATGCCTTTAAGATGACAATGATGAATGATCTGAAGAATATGGTTCGTGAGCTTGAAGCCGAAGATAAAGTAATCCTGACTGGAAATATATCAGATGTCGATAAGTTCTATTTGATGAGTAGGATTTTTGTTACTGCATCGGAATCAGAGGGTTTCCCGAATGTCATTGGAGAAGCAATGTCAGCTGGACTTCCGGTTGTGGCATTTGATTGCACAGCTGGACCATCCGAGTTGATAACCGACGGGGAAGATGGTTTTCTTATACCACTGTATAATTATACACTGCTGGAGCAAAAACTAATGTTATTGATGAATGATCCGGATTTAAGAGACAGAATAGGATTTAAAGCGATGAAAAGAATTAAGAAATTTTCTGTTGAAGAAATCGGAGAAAAATACTATTCTTTTATAATGTCAGATAAGTGAAAGTAGTTCAATTAATTACTTTCCCGGGATCATATTATAATACTGTCATACTTATTATAAATAATGTGTTAATATCGACAGGAATCAGATCCAATAAATGACTTTGCAGAAATCAACTGACATTGTTATTATTAATCAGGATTCGGGATATCTGATGATAGATATAGCAAATTATTTTGCAGATTCAGGATTCTCAGTCACTCTGATAACCGGTCGTCTTGTCATCCGCAATAATCCTTTGAAAGATACAGTCAAAGTCAAAAAAATAATTAAATATGAACGGAAGACAAATTTTCTCAAACTAGTTACCTGGATGATTGCATTTTTTCAGATGTTGGTAATGGTAAAATGCAGATTCCGAAAAGCGTCTCTTTTTATAGTATCAAATCCACCAATTTCGACATTCCTGCCAATTATTGTAAATAATAAATTCTCATTACTGATTTTTGATATTTATCCTGATGCCATTTCGGAAATGGGTTTTTTGAAAGCTGATTCTTTTATACTGAATGTATGGGAAAGAGCTAATAAGAAAGTGTTTAAGAAAGCTGAGTCACTTTTTACTATTTCTGATGGTATGAAAAATTGCCTACAAAAGTATTCCGGAGAAAAGAAGATAGAAGTTGTTCCAGTATGGAGTGACAATGAATTCATGAAACCAGTACCAGCAGAAATGAATCCTTTTATCCGTAAGCATATGCTGGATGGTAAATTCATTGTATTGTATTCCGGCAATATTGGAACTACACAAAATATTGATGCACTTGTTGATATCGCGGCAGAAGTAAAAAGGACAAATATTGAATTTGTCATTATCGGAGATGGCAGCCAGCGGAAATATATTGAAGGACTCATAAAGAAATACAAACTTACGAATTGCATATTACTGCCATGGCAGGATAATCATGACATGCCATTTTCTTTCGCAGCTGCAAACATCGCAGTGGTAAGTCTTGGTAATTTATCATCCTCACTGGCAATCCCAAGTAAGTTCTACAATTTTTTGTCAGTTGGAGCTGTTATTCTTGGGCTTGCAATGCCTGATACAGAGTTAGAACAGATGATTGAAAAATTCCAGGTTGGCTGTTGCTTTAAGCCTGTTGATAAAAATAAGATAATCAACTATATATATTACCTTGCTGATCATCCGGAGGTTTGCCTATCCATACAAAGAAATGCAATTAGTGCTTCCAGACAGTTTACTTCCTGTAATGTAAAGAAGTTTCTGCCACAGGTAAAAGCAGAAATACCTTGAAAATCTCTTTGGTTTATGATGAAAAAAAATTATATAGATACCGGAGAAAAGCTCTCCCAAAAATTACACTCTTTACTTATGTTAAAATCGGAGAAAAGTCTTATTCTTTATTTATTAGCTTAAAATGAGAGTTTTGCAAATAAATACTGATGTAAACACAGGAAGTACAGGACGTGTCGCAGAAGATATAGGAAAACTGCTAATTGCAAATGGACATAAAAGCTATATTGCTTATGGCAGGGGCAAGAGGCCAAGTCAATCAGTATTAATCAGCATAGGCAATCATTGGGATATTATTAATCATGGACTTAAAACAGCAATATTTGACAGGCATGGATTCGGTTCTGTCAATGCAACAAAAGCATTAATTAAAGAAATTGACAACATAAAACCTGATGCAATAGGGCTACATAACCTGCATGGTTATTACCTGAATATTGAAGTATTATTTGATTACCTGGGTAAACTGAACATACCAGTAATATGGACACTTTTTGATTGTTGGGCGTTCACCGGGCATTGCTCTTATTTCGATGATATAAATTGTAAAAAGTGGGTAACCGGGTGTTTTTCCTGCCCAAAAACCAAAAAATATCCCTCATCATATTTTTTAGATAATTCACGAAGGAATTTTTTAGATAAGAAGCATCTATTTACAAAGGTTGAAAAACTTCATGTCGTCGTGCATTCACAATGGTTAAAAGGACTTGTGGAACAATCATTTCTGAACATTTATCCAGTGCACCACATCTTTAGTGGAATTGACCTTGAAGTATTTATGCCTGTAACAGATAATAGCATCAAGAGAAAGTACGATATTGTTAATAAGAAGATAATCCTTGGTGTTGCAAGTATTTGGGACACCAGAAAAGGATTATCTGATTTCATTAAGCTTCATAAAAGCTTCCCAAACGATTATAATCTTGTATTAGTTGGACTTACGCATAAACAGATAGATGCACTTCCATCAGGCATTATTGGAATAGAAAGAACAGAAAATATTCATGATCTGTCTGCTCTATATAGTGCCGCAGATGTTTTTGTCAATCCTACATGGCAGGATAATTTCCCCACTACCAACATCGAAGCTTTGGCATGCGGTACTCCGGTGATAACCTATAATACCGGAGGCAGCCCGGAGGCCATTGATAAACAAACTGGAAAGATAGTGGCAAAGGGTGATATTAAAAGTTTAATGATCGCCATAACTGAGGTAGTTGAAAACGGGAAAGAGCCTTATAGGCTATTATGCCGCCAAAGAGCTGAGCAATTGTTTAATAAAGACAACCAATATATGGATTATTTGAAGTTGTACTTAGAATTAAATAAATCAAAAAATGAATTTTAAACTTAAATGATTTCCAACATGAAAAAACTATTAGTTACTGGTTCCTCCGGATTAATTGGGTCTGAGGTATGTACGCATTTTGCTCATTTAGACTGGGAAATCCATGGAATGGATAATAATCAAAGAGCAGTATTTTTTGGACCTAATGGAGATACCAGATGGAATCAGCATCGACTGGAGACCACATTACCCAATTTCATTCATCATGAAATAGATATTCGCGACCGAAAAGGCATTAATGAGTTGATCCAACTTATTAAACCAAATGCAATTGTGCATACTGCTGCCCAACCAAGTCATGATAAAGCTGCTGCTATTCCTTTTGACGATTTTGATACAAATGCTGTTGGTACATTAAACCTCTTAGAAGCAACAAGAAGATATAGCACCAAAATTCCATTTATACATTTTTCAACAAACAAGGTCTATGGCGATGCTCCCAATGAGATCCCTTTGATTGAGTTTGAAAAGCGTTGGGAATATGCAGATAAAACCTTTGAAAATGGTATACCTGAAACGTTTAGAATTGACCAATCAAAACATTCCCTTTTTGGGGCTTCAAAACTAGCCGGTGATATAATGGTCCAGGAGTATGGCCGTTATTTTGACATGCCTTCGTGTGTTCTCAGGGGGGGGTGTTTAACAGGACCTAACCATTCTGGAGTAGAATTACATGGCTTTCTTAGCTATCTCGTCAAGTGTAATTTAGAAGAAATAGAATATACTATTTTCGGTTATAAAGGGAAACAGGTGAGAGACAATATTCATTCTTTTGACGTTGCTAGGTTCATTGAGGAATTTATCCAGGCACCCCGGGTAGCTGAAGTCTATAATATTGGTGGTGGAAAAGGAAACTCGTGCTCAATATGGGAAGCATTCGACATTATTTCTAATATCAGTGGGAAACCCATGAAATACAAGTACAATGAAACCAATAGAATTGGTGATCATATTTGCTATTATAGCGATCTAAGAAAAATGAAATCACACTATCCAAACTGGGATATTACGAAATCATTACAAAATACATTTGAAGAAATTCATGATGCCTGGAAATCCAGAAAGAAGTGAAACATTAAATTGCATAAATGCAAGCTATATGTAAGCTATGAATATTTGGATAATATCACTTTTTGATCCTACTCCCTTCGATAATACACAACGAGGTCGGTATATAGGTATTGGATCAGAAGGTAATAGATTGGGCCATAATATAACTCATTTCAGCTGTACGTTCAGACATTCCTCAAAAGTTCAGCGATTTGAAAAAACTCATATAATAAATATAAATGATGGCTATAAAGTAGTTTATATTCTAGCAAGTCCTTATAAGAAAAGTATATCTCTTAGGCGCTTATTATCTCATCGGGAATTTACTCAAAACTTGAAGCGTTTTATAAATAATTGGAACCATCCCGACATTATCCTGGTAGCTTTTCCTCCAATATCACCATCTTATTATCTTACAAGATGGGCAAAAAGAAACGGGATTCCGATTATTATAGATATTATTGATACGTGGCCTGACGATTTGCTGGGATCATTCCCTAAATCTCTTAAATTTTTATTCAAATTAATCTTATATCCCTTATACTATGAACTAAATGTGATACTTAAATACTCTAGTGGAGTAATTGCGATATCAAATGAATATGTTACATGGGCAAAGAGTTTCGGTCATTCAATAAATAAATCAGGCACATTTTTCCCGTCAGTACCTTACAGGAAGATAAGAGATATAATTGAGCGTCAAAAATTTAAATCAAAGGAAAATAAAAGTGAAAAAATTAGACTAATCTATGCGGGAAGTCTTGGGGTAACATATGATATACCTGTTATTTTAAAAGCAGCTGAAATAATTGAGAAAAAGCACCCGGGTAAAACAGAATTTCTAATAATTGGGGCTGGCCATTATCAATATTTAGTACTTGAATATATTAATAAATGTGATAATATTAAATATCTTGGACGACTAGACCATAATGACCTGATTATCCAATATGCTTTGGCTGATATTGGATTGGCTCAATATCCAGATAATGCAACGCAATCAGTTACTTATAAGTTTTTTGATTATCTAAGTGCAGGTCTGCCTATCTTAAATTCATTGATGACAGAAATGGCTGTTATGACAGAAAAATACCAAGTTGGTTTTAACAATCCTCCTGGCAATGCTTACAAATTGACTGAGAATATAGAAAAATTTCTGCTTGACAGATCTCTTTTGGAAAAATATAAACAAAATGCGCTTATTGCTGCCTCTTCCAAAGGGGATAGTGAAATAGTCTACAAAGAATTAGTTAATTTTTTGATCTCTTTCAAGTAAGATTACTTTTAAACAACTCCCAAAAGGAAATTATATTAAAAAAATCTTAATGTTAAAGATTATTCCCAGCTTCAGAAGAATCATAGTCTATATAATGAATATCCAATTAAATGGATATGTTTAAGAGTAAGTTATTGAAGAAATGAAAAATAAAGGATCTAAGGCCAGAAGTAATTATATAAAAGAACGATAAAAGGATTCACATCCGTGTAATTTTTCAGAATATAATTTACAAAGAAAGTCATGAGTAAGGGACAATTTTTGATACATGTTAGACTAAATGGTTCTTTAATGAATTACTGGATAAAATCAAACTAAATATTTAATATTAAATATTTATTAATAAAAACAATGCTTGCATCATGAAAATAATTGTAGTTGGTACTGGATATGTTGGCTTAGTGACCGGTACATGTTTTGCAGAAACTGGACTGAATGTAACCTGTATTGATGTTGATGAGAAAAAGATCGAGAACCTGAATAATGG
>Ga0315295_10004802_pt1 | contig 11541 bp, 12 predicted proteins | sample YL17G14_0_MG_FD_204453 | JGI IMG/M metagenome (GOLD analysis project Ga0315295, IMG submission 204453) | Sediment microbial communities from Yellowstone Lake, YNP, Wyoming, USA - YL17G14_0 | ecosystem: Environmental > Aquatic > Freshwater > Lake > Sediment | place: USA: Wyoming | collected...
AAGTTTTGTCGGCAAGGCGTCGATCGAAGGAGAGATAACGGATAGTCAGACCGGTGAACTGTTGGCAGCCGGTGTGGATCGACGCGGTGGTGGGAAGTACGCATGGAAACCGTTGAGCCGATGGGAAGATGCTGAGCAAGCCTCTACCTATTGGGCCAAGAAGATGCGGTGGCGGTTCTGCACACTGCGGGTGAGTGACGCATCCGCGTGCGAGATGCCGAAGGATTAGCGGGATCGTTCGAATTGATGTGTGCTAACAGTTGAGCTTGCATGGCGTCAAGAACCTTGCACGTGAAATACAAAGGGGGAATGATGAATCGTTTACTTCAATGGTCCGTCCTTATAGGGGCGGTGGCGCTGGTCACTGGGGCGCTCCCCGCGGTCGCCGCCGACAAGCAGCCCAACATCGTCGTCTTCTGGGGCGATGACATCGGCCAGGCGAACCTCAGCGCCTACACGAAAGGGGTGATGGGCTACAAGACCCCGAACATTGACCGGGTGGCCAATGAGGGCATGCTCTTCACCGACTACTATGCCGAGCAGAGTTGCACCGCCGGACGCTCGGCCTTCATCATGGGCCAGAGTGTCTTCCGCACCGGCTTGAGCAAGGTCGGGCTGCCGGGCGCCGCCGCGGGCATGCAGGCCGAGGATCCCACCATCGCCGAGGTGCTGAAACCGCTCGGGTATGCCACTGCCCAGTTCGGGAAAAACCATCTGGGCGATCGGGACGAGCACCTGCCGACGATGCACGGCTTCGATGAGTTCTTCGGCAATCTCTATCACCTCAACGCCGAGGAGGAACCGGAGCTGCGCGACTACCCACCGGCGAAGGATTTCCCGAACTTCCGCGCGAAGTTCGGTCCACGCGGCGTGTTGCATACCTGGGCCAATCCCGACGGCACGCAGAAAATCGAGAATACCGGCCCGCTGACCAAGAAGCGCATGGAAACCATTGACGATGACATCACGGCCCTGTCAGTGGCCTGGATCAAGAAACAGCAAGCGGCCGGCACGCCCTTCTTTGTCTGGATCAATACTACCCACATGCACTTCCGCACGCACGAGAAGGCGGAGAGCGTGGGGCAGGCGGGGCGCTGGCAATCCGAATATCACGACGTGATGATCGATCACGACAAGAACGTCGGCCAGGTGCTGGCCGTGCTCGACGAACTGGGCATTGCCAATGACACGTTGTTCCTCTACAGCACGGACAACGGGCCGCACATGAACTCCTGGCCCGATGGCGGCATGACCCCCTTTCGCAGCGAGAAGAATTCCAACTGGGAAGGCGCCTTCCGCGTCCCCGCGATGGTGCGCTGGCCCGGTCACATTAAGCCCGGCACCGTGTCCAATGACATCGTGAGTCATATGGATTGGTTGCCGACGTTTGCCGCCATGGCCGGGGAACCCGACCTCAAGGCAAAGCTCTTGACGGGCTACCACGTGGAGTCGCCCCGCAAGAAGACCTTCAAAGTCCACCTGGATGGCTACAACCTGCTGCCGCTGCTCACGGGCCAGGTTGCCGCAAGCCCGCGCAAGGAGTTCTTCTACTTCTCGGACGACGGCGACCTGTTGGGCCTGCGCTACGACAACTGGAAGCTCGGATTCGCCCAGCAGCGGGTCCAAGGGACCATGCAGATCTGGAGTGAGCCTTTCGTGAAAACGCGCATTCCCATGATCACCAACCTGCGCACCGACCCGTACGAGCGTGGCTCCATCACCTCCAATACGTACTGGGATGATCTGCTCAACCACGCGTTCCTCCTGGTGCCCGCACAGCAGTTCGTCGGCCAGTTCCTCGGGACGTTCAGGGAGTATCCGCCACGGCAAAAAGCGGCGAGCTTCAGCATGGACGAGGTGCTGCAGATGCTCCAGCAGCCCCAAAAGTAAGACCCGACTCGGCGACACGCTGACTCAATACACCGGGCCGCAAGTTCCGGGATACGCGATACGGGATACCTCGTATCGCGTATCCTGCATCTCGGATCACGCATCCCGGATCACGAATCCCGCATCGCGAATCGCATATCCCGGATCACGCATCCCAAACCCAGAATCCCGTATCACGCAGGGGTTACGAGAGTCAGACTATAGTAAACCCTTGCTCTTTAAAATGCTTATCGAAGGCAAAGACGGTGTTGATCCCTGAGGTGCGCATGACCTCGAAACTGACACAATCCACCAGGCTGAGATCCCGTCTTGATGCAGACAGAAGAGCCGCGACCCCGGATTGATGCGTCCCCGAGGCAACAAACTCAATATTGATCAGCGGGAGTATATCATCATGAAATGCTCGTATCGCTTCTATGCCGAGGCGATTTTGTAAAAGCGCAGAAGTTTCTACCAGAACATAATTGCTCGTCACAAGCGTGTGCACAGCCTTCAGCAGTTCAGTCCACGTCTTCTTGGCCCTCGGATGATGGATGTCATCCCTGTCGAGCAGGGCGTAGAAGGCGGATGTATCGATGAAAATTCTCATTTCCTGTACGCATCCGCAAGATATTTATCGTGTTTTTTGGCAATATCATGCTTTCCCGAGCGGAATTTTCCGACGATTTCGATCGCCCTCTTCAGCCTCTCTTCAGGATCGGCAACCGGGCTTGACTTGACCATGATATCGACGGCGCGCCGTATCAGCTCGGCGACGGATAAATGGCGCGAGAGGGCGATTCTCTTAACAGCCTTTGCCTGTTCCTCTGTGATTTGGATTTGTGTTCTGACCATAATACCTCCAGTGATTACATTTATGGTGACATGATAACAAGTGAGGCGATGGCTGTCAATAATACCATTCTCGACAACCAACAAAAATGAGCACAACCATGAAAACCACAGACACGCCCGCCTTCGCTAAAGCTTCCGCCGTCGCTCTTCGAGCTATGGCGGACAAGTCGGCGGGCAGGCAAAGCCTCCTCGCCATCGCGCTCGTTTCAGTTCGGGCTTGAGAAATCTAAAATGGCAGTTTACGATTCTCATTCATGCGCTACATTCGACGCCAACCGGAGGAGCAGGTGTTGCAGGCGGTGAAAGGCTTTCCGCCGTGGTGCTGGACGGGCCGCGCCCATCTCAGCAGGGTGCGGCCAGGGCAAGTTTATATGGTTGAAAATCACCCACTATCTGGTTGATATTCAACCGTGAAACGACGCCATGTCACCCGTATGGTTCTCGCGGCCCTGGCCGACACGCCGGTGGCGTTCGGCCCAAATCTCTACGCCGTCCCTGTCAGCGCACTATGGCGGGTAGCGGGGATCGAGCGACCGTGATAAACGAGAGAAGGGGCACAACCATGAAATCCACCCGCGCAACAAACCTTCTCGCCGCTGCGATCGTATGCGCGGCCGGCTTGTGCAAGCGCCTGATCGTCAACGCTCCCAAAACGCCGAAAAATGAGCACTTGACATAGACTTTATGATGAGTCAAATTACTCACAGAAATGAGTAAATTGTATGATCCGCAAGGACCTTCATAGGGTTTTGTTGCGCCGGTTGCGCGAGAAGCGGCGGTTTCTTCAGATCCTGGCCGGTCCCCGCCAGGTGGGGAAAACCACGTTGGCCCGGCAGGTAATGGAGGATCTGAAACGCCCGGCGCATTATGCGTCCGCGGATGAACCGACCCTGCGCGACCGGGCGTGGATCGGGCAACAGTGGGACGTGGCCCGGTTGAAGTCGCGCGAGAGCAGAGAGGGAGGGTTGTTCATACTCGACGAAATCCAGAAGGTGCCCGGCTGGTCGGACGTCGTGAAGGTGGAATGGGAAGCGGACACGCATTCCTCGACGCCGCTGAAGGTGGTGCTGTTGGGGTCGTCGCCTCTGTTGATCCAGAAAGGACTGACCGAGACTCTGGCGGGACGGTTTGAGATCATCCATGTGCCGCACTGGTCGTTCGGGGAGATGCGGGAGGCGTTTGGCTGGGGCCTGGAGCAATACGTATTCTTCGGCGCGTATCCCGGCGCGGCGCCGTTGATCGGGGAGCCGGAACGCTGGCGCAACTACATTGTTCATTCGCTCATCGAGACGACCCTTTCGCGGGACATCCTGTTGTTGACGCGCGTGGACAAACCGGCCTTGCTGCGGCGGATGTTCCAACTGGGGTGCGATTATTCCGGCCAGATCCTGTCGTATCAGAAAATGCTGGGGCAACTGCAGGATGCCGGGAACACGGTGACTCTGGCGCATTACCTAGAGCTGCTGCACGGGGCAGGCATGGTGGCCGGGTTGTCAAAATTCGCGCACGGGCAGGTTCGGCAGCGCGGGTCCAGTCCCAAGCTGCAAGTGCTGAACACGGCGTTGATGACGGCGCCATCGGGCCGGAAGTTTGCCGATGTGCGGCAGGAGGGGGACGAGTGGGGGCGGCTGGTGGAATCGTGCGTGGGCGCGCATTTGCTCAACAGCAGCATGGGCAGCGCCATTGAGGTGACCTACTGGCGGGAACGGAGCCAGGAGGTTGATTTCATCTTGCGGCAGGGCAAGACCGTCGCAACCATTGAAGTGACAAGCGGCCGGCGCAAGTCGTCGCTGCCCGGCATGGAGGCCTTTGCGAAGAAGTTCAAACCGAAACGCAGGCTGTTGGTAGGCGGCCAGGGCATTCCGCTGGAAGAATTCCTGCGCCAACCCGCCGCATACTGGCTGGAGAGCTAAAATCGCTACCACGGAAACGGACACAACCATGAAAATCACCCGCGCACCCGCTTTCGTGTGGCACTTCCGCCGTCGCCCTTCGGGCTATGGCGGACAAGTCGGCGGGCAAGCAACCCTCATGGCCATCGGGCTCGTATGTGCGCTGGCGATGACCACAACCATCGCGCACGCCGCGGATCCATTGCCTTCGTGGAACGACGGCAAGGCCAAGCAGTCCATCGTTGAATTCGTAGCGAAGGTGACCAAGGAAGGCGGACCGGATTTTGTCCCGCCTGCCGAGCGCATCGCCACCTTCGACAATGACGGCACGCTCTGGGCCGAGCAGCCGATGTATTTCCAATTCCTCTTCGCGCTCGACCGTGTGAAATCGCTTGCGCCGCAGCATCCTGAATGGAAGGAGAAGGAACCGTTCGCTTCACTGCTCAAGGGCGACGTGAAATCGGCGCTCGCCGGAGGTGAGAAAGCACTCTTAGAGATCGTCATGGCCACGCACGCGGGCATGACGACGGAGGAGTTCGAGAAGATCGTGAAGGATTGGATCGCCACCGCGAAGCATCCGACGACGAAGCGGCTATACACCGAGATGGTCTACCAGCCGATGCTCGAACTGCTCGCCTACCTTCGCGCGAACGGCTTCAAGACCTTCATCGTCTCCGGCGGCGGCATCGAGTTCATGCGGCCGTGGGCGGAGCAGGTATATGGCATTCCGCTGGAGCAGGTTGTCGGCAGCAGCATCAAAACGAAATTCGAGCTGCGAGACGGCAAGCCCGTGCTTGTGCGATTGCCGGAAATCAACTTCATCGATGACAAGGCCGGCAAGCCCGTCGGCATCCATCAGCACATCGGCAGGCGCCCGATCGCCGCCTTCGGCAACTCTGACGGCGACCAGCAGATGCTTCAGTGGACGACCGCCGGGAGCGGGGCGCGGTTCGCCCTCATCGTGCATCACACGGACGCCGAGCGCGAGTGGGCCTACGACCGCACGTCGTCCATTGGAAAGCTCGACAAAGCCTGGGACGAAGCCAAAACGAAAAACTGGACGGTTGTGGACATGAAGCAGGACTGGAAGACCATCTTTCCAGCCGAGAAACATTGAAGTGGGAAGCATAGATGTATACGCTTCGCGGAACGGTCGCGGGCAGGCGGCACTTGAATAGAGTGATGACGCAGTGGAGTGGAGTGTAAAAAGGAGGAAGAGCCATGGGGAATGCAAAGGAACAGATCACAAAAGCGGCGGAGCATCTCAAGCAGCAGCGCGATGAACTTCGGGTCAAGCTGCACTTGGGGAAGGCGGAGGCGAAAGACGAATGGGCCAGGCTGGAGAAGCAGTGGGATGAGGTAAGGCCAAAACTTGATGCGGCGCGCGAGGAAGCCGGCAAGACGGCGGAATCCGTCGGTGCGGCGCTGAGTTTGGCCATGGATGAATTGAAGAAGGGCTATGAGCGCCTGCGGAATCGGCTGTAACGGGCGCATCTATCAATGTCCGTGAGGCAAATGGCGGAGAGCACCGCGCTATGTCCGATAGCCGGAACACGTGCGGCAGCGATTCCCGTGCACCGGTGCAAGGGGGGCGAATTCTTCAGAACGCGTGCTGGTCTTTCAAGGTGGAGGCCGGCGGAAATATCCGTTGCATTGGTTGTTCACAATACCTAAGATGCCTGCCTGATAATAATTGCATCCTCGGGCACTGAGAATACTAACAAGGAGGTGGGTATGCGTCAGATGGTTGGAGCGATTCTGGCACTCATGCTTGTTGTGACTGGCTGCGCCTCGACCCAAGAGGCGAAGTCGGTGGAAAAATCCGGGTTCCTGGGGGACTATTCCCTGCTGAAGGAGGGCCAGCGCAGCACGATCTCGGAAGGGGCTGAAGATGAAGCCTTATGGGTCTATAAAAACCCCGCGGCGGATTGGCGCAAGTACAGGAAAGTGATGCTGGATCCCGTGACGGTCTGGATGAGTCAGAAGGACTCGCAGCTCAAGGACGTGTCAGTCGAAGATCGGCAGCGGCTGGCGGCGTTGATGTGGTCGAAGCTCGATGAATCCCTCCGGAAGGACTACGAGATGACGAGCCAAGTGGGTCCGGATGTGATGCGGCTCCAAGTAGCCATCACCGAAGCTGGCTCATCCAATGCCGTGCTGGATACGGTGACGAGCATCGTCCCGCAAACACGGATGCTCTCGGGCATGAAGAGCCTTGCGACCGGGGTGTCGCTGTTCACCGGCAGTGCGAGTGCGGAAGTCAAGATTACCGACACTGCCACTGGAGCGATCCTGTTTGAGGCGGTGGACCGCCGGGGCGGCACCAAGAGTCTGAGCGGCGTGACCAACTCCTGGAATGATGTGGAAGAGGCGTATCGCTTCTGGGCCGAGAAGGTCCGTTATCGCGCCTGCCAAGGGCGTGGCGGGATGAATTGCGTCGAACCGAAAGCCTAAGAAGCGACTGCGACCACTGCCGGCTGACAGTCTGAAGGATCTCAGCGGATCGTGAGCCATCGTCGATAGGATCGGTCAATGGGCTGAGTCGGCATCATTGGGCTAAGAAATTTCGCTAGCGGGCCAACGCATCGGCAGGATGCCGAGTGAGAGAGCAGGGCCGCATCCGCCGCACCGGCGGGTGCGGCCCTCCTTTCATGGAGCTGTCTCTATCTTGTACAGCTTTTCAAAAGTGGTGTTGTGCGCCATTTTCCTCTCGAGTTGCGCGCCTGTTCGCGCGGGCGAGACCAATCTACCGGCGCCGCTCTTCTCGCCGGATCGCGCCGTGGTCTGTCACAACGCTAATGAGATTTGTTTCGATCGGTTCGGGCCGAGCATCGGCTTGACGGAAGTTTTCCTCGGGCAGACGGCGGCGCAACGACTCACGGCGACGCTCCGCGAGCACCCAATAGAGCAGTCTCCGGGCGCTCGATTCTCGCTTGATCCCGGTGTTGACTGCATAAGGGAAACCGGGCCCTGCCGTGTGGGGGGAGAACCCCATGCCGGGCTCACGAAGGCGTTGTTCGGCCCCAGGTCTCCGCGAGCCGCACAGGGCGCCGAGGCCGCAGCGATCATCGGCGTGGAGTGGAAATGGGCGGGCAGCCGCTACAATAACGACCGGAATGTGCGGCCTGTTGACCCATCGCGCTTCCGGTTGCGATTGGAGCCGGGCGGCTTGGTGCATCTCCAGGCGGACTGCAATGCCGCCGGTGGACGATACCGGATTGAGGATCGCCGCATCACGGTCACGGTGACCCATTTGACGATGGCCGCGTGCGAATAGGACTCGGCGGACCGGATGTTCTTGAAGGATCTGGATGCGGCCGGCGGGTGGTTCGTTCGGGGAGGCCGGCTGTACCTGGATTTGGCAGTCGACAGAGGCACCATGGAGTTTGACCGATAGGCTCAGAGGGATGCGGGATACGAGATGCGGGATACGAGATACGGGATACGAGATACGAGATGCGGGATACGAGATACGCGATACGAGATGCGCGCTTTGAATCCCGGATCCCGTATCCCGGATCCCGCATCTCGGCTTCCGCTGCGTGAAGTCGGTGGGGAGTGACGGTTGAGGAGGTTCGTGTAGGTGGAGTTTATCTCACGAGTTTCTCAAGTGTCCCAACATCCGTGAGAGGCAAGGCTGAGATCCTCTTATCAATGGGATACTGGTGTTTGCCTGGATGGATGATCCAGAGATGGTGTAACTTCAGGGATTGCAGGGCTATGTGCATGGACTTTGTGGTCTCCGGGGCTTCGCTGAACTTGAATTCTATGCCGTAACGGCGTCCGCGATGGAGAAAAAAAAGATCCAGTTCCGCGCCATTGTGTGTCGCCCAAAAGAACACTTGAGGTGGTTTGAGAACCTGAAGGGTTTGCTCAAGAGCAAAGCCCTCCCAGGATGCACCGACCCGAGGATGCCCGGTCAGTGAATGAAAATCGGAAAGGTTGAGTAAGCTATGAAGAATCCCGGAATCTCGAAAGTAGACTTTCGGCGATTTTACCTGGCGCTTCCCGATATTCTCATGCCAGGGCTGAAGCTGCCTGATCATAAAGGTCCCGGTCAGGATATCGAGATACGCGCGCACGGTCTTGTCAGACAGTCCCATGGAGCGACCCAGTTCAGAGGCGTTCCAGGTCTGTCCGTGATAGTGGGCCAGCATGGTCCAGAAGCGGCGCAAGGCCGAGGAGGGAATCGAAATGCCGAGGCGTGGAATGTCGCGCTCAAGAAACGTCCGGATGAACCCTTCCCGCCACGCCATACTGTCTTCGTCAGATTGAGCGAGGAAGGAACGAGGGAATCCGCCTCGCAGCCAAAGGGTTTGAAGAGGATCGGTGCCGACCTCCTGGAGGTTGAATCCGCTGAGTTCGATAAATTCCACACGGCCGGCGAGAGTTTCTGAAACGTTCTTGACGATATCCGGAGATGCGCTGCCGAGGAGAAGAAAACGCGCCTTGATTTTCGGACGATCGGCAATAACTCGCAGGGCCCTGAAGAGTTCAGGCATCTCCTGGATTTCGTCAAGAATGACGATGCCCCGGAGGGAGCCGAGTATGAGTTCCGGGTTTTGCAAGCGCCTGACGTCAGGTTGGGACTCGAGGTCAAATAATGTTGAATTTTTGCCTTCTGCAAACAGACGCGCCAATGTCGTCTTGCCACACTGACGAGGGCCGATGAGCGACGTAATCGGAGAGCGCTTAACGGCGCGGGCGAGCTGTTTGAGGAAAGAGGGCCTGACAATCATGATGGGGATTGTACCATGAATATTCGGAATGTAAATCCGAAGTTTCATAATTCAGGATTGCTCGCGCTACATGGTGGGCCCGCGGGGGGGAAGGGCGCCGGCGGGATACGAGAAACGAGATAATGAACGGGTGCAGAGGGGGTAGCCATGGCAGAACGGCAATCTGAATCTTACCCGCGACACGCTCGCGGTCGTGTTCCTGTTCGTGTTGATCGCGGCCTCTGTCTGGATCCTCTTGCCGTTTCTCGGCGCACTTGAAATCACCCCCGTAATGGTATATTTTCTATACCATGTTTGCATTTGAATTTGACCAGGACAAGAGCCAGTCCAACCTTTCCAAGCACGGCATCAGCTTTGTTGATGCGCAGCTACTATGGAATGACCCATGGCTGCTGGAAATTCCGGCAAGAACAGAAGATGAGCCACGATATCTGGTGATAGGACTTATCAATGGAGAGCATTGGTCTGCTGTCGTCACCTACCGAAGTACACATGTTCGACTAATTTCTGTCCGCCGGTCGCGGACTGAGGAGGTCACACTCTATGAAAGCTAAAACTTTCGACAAACAGTTTGACGAAGGCGCTGATATCAACGCTGCGTTGGATTTGTCCAGGGCGAGGCGAGTTTTGCAGGAACAAAAACGCGTGAACGTGGATTTTCCTACGTGGATGATTGAGTCTCTGGATCGAGAGGCAGGAAGGCTCGGCGTTACCCGGCAATCCATTATCAAAGTGTGGCTCGCTGAACGCCTTGAAGAATCCTCTGCTAACCAGCCAAGGCAGCGAACGCAAAAAATGACGCACGGAATTGGGAACTAAGACAGGGCAGTGAACGGGTGCAGAGGGGGGGCTTGATGGCAGAACGGCAATCTGATCTCACCCGCGACACACTCGCGGTCGTGTTCCTGTTCGTGTTGATCGCGGCCTCTACCTGGATCCTCTTGCCGTTTCTCACCGCGGTTGTGTGGGCGACCATGATCGTGGTCGCCACCTGGCCCATGCTCTTGATGCTCCAACGCTGGCTGCTGGGCCGGCGGTGGCTCGCCGTGACGGTGATGACGCTCCTGTTGCTGGCGATCTTCCTTCTGCCTTTCGCGTTCGCCATCGGCGCCTTCATAGAGAATTTCAAGGAGATTACCACTTGGACGACCTCGCTCTCCACTTTCACACTGCCTCCCCCTCCCGACTGGCTGGGAAAGATCCCTTTGGTTGGCGCGAAAGCGGCGTCGCAGTGGCAACAACTCGCCGCGCTGAGTCGTGAGGACCTGGCGACGCGCCTGTCACCATACCTTGGCGGCGTCGTGCAATGGGTAGCCGAGCAGGTCGGGGGTCTCGGGATGTTGCTGGGCCAAATCGTGTTGACCGTGCTCATCTCGGCCGTGCTCTACGCCACGGGAGAGTCTGCCGCTGTGACGGCCCTAAGGTTCGGTTCTCGACTCGCGGGGGAGCGGGGCGAGCAGGCCATCCGCCTGGCCGGACAGGCGATCTACGGGGTGGCGCTGGGGGTGGTGTTGACGGCATTTGTGCAGGCTGTGCTCGCTGGGATCGGTCTGGCGGTCGTCGGTGTGCCGTTCGCCGTGATGTTGACCGCGGTGATGTTCATTTCAGCGGTCGTGCAGGTCGGGGTGGTCCCCGTGCTGCTCTGCGCGGTTGGGTGGCTCTATTGGACGGGCGACTCCACTTGGGGAACCGTGCTGCTCGTGTGGACCCTGCTCGTCGCGCCTGTGGATAATATTTTACGGCCCATTTTGATTAAGCAAGGGGCGGATCTCCCGCTGCTGCTGATCATTGTCGGTGTGCTCGGAGGGATGTTCGCCTTCGGCATCATCGGGCTCTTTGTCGGTCCGGTGATCCTCGCGGTGGCCTACACACTGTTCACGGCATGGATCAACGAGGATGGGGCAATTTCCAAGAACCGTGAGACGTGAGGCGTCCCTCGACTTGGCTCGGGACGGTGAGCTTGCCCCTCGACTCAGCTCGGGACCCTGAGCTCGCCGAAGGGTCGAACCGTGAAACGTGACACGAAGGTCAGCCTCGGGCCTTGCGCCGCTCATCTGGCCCCCCTCCCTCACCCTCCCCCATAATCTGGGGGAGGGAAGGGTGGGGGGCCGACGAACCGTTATGAATAATGCGGGCTAGCCGTCGGAAGAGATCGTGGAGACAACCGCTAGTTCGTTTTCTCCGCA
>Ga0315295_10004804_pt1 | contig 11541 bp, 8 predicted proteins | sample YL17G14_0_MG_FD_204453 | JGI IMG/M metagenome (GOLD analysis project Ga0315295, IMG submission 204453) | Sediment microbial communities from Yellowstone Lake, YNP, Wyoming, USA - YL17G14_0 | ecosystem: Environmental > Aquatic > Freshwater > Lake > Sediment | place: USA: Wyoming | collected...
ATTAGTTCATGTAATGGCCCGACCAGACACTAAGACCTCCAGCGAACAAACCACAAGTATACTAGAACCAGTATAGCAATCACTACAACAGCAATGATTATCCAGAGTATCCAGTTGATCCCGCCCGCAGCTGGCTGCCCTGCGGCGCCTGTCGGTTGAGGCGCCGGACTAAGCGAAGGGCTGGGAGTCGCAGCAGGCGGCGGCGTGGCTGCTACCGTTGGCGAGGGTGACTTGGTCGGTGTCGGTGTCGGCGTTACCACCGGTTGAATAATCAAATTGGCCAGCACCGCAAACTGCGTGAAGTGGTTTGTCTGCCCGCTGACAGTATGATTGACCGGGTCAACCACGATATTGGAGAGGTTAATCCATTGACCACTGGCAGTATCATAGTACGCAATGACCAGGCTGGACGCAGTCACATTGGCCGGCAATTTAGCCGGGTCATATTTCATGGTTATCGTAATGTTCTGACTGAATGTCGCGCCTGTTGGCCCGAAATCATACATGACAAGAGCATTCTGTGCTGGAGGAACCGGCGCTGGTGTCGTCGGTGGTACGCACGTTATCGTCCCTAAAGGATTCCCGAGAGCATCTTTTACCGTTGTGCCCGCGGGAATAGTACCTGAAGATACGTAGTCTTGCGAATAAATCGTTACGGTTGATGCTGTACCGTCCGATGGAAAGCTAACTGTTCCCACTCCGGTGATTGGAGTAGGGGCAGCGCCTCCGCCCCCTACCCCCGCTACCGGCATCGTGTAGCCGGTTACCGAGAGATTAAGCTGGTGCACATCGGAATCGAATGTGGCGTTCTGTCCGGTCTTGGCGGATGCGCCGCCTGAAACCTGGATATAGAACTCGATGGTCTTATGCATGTCCGCCGAGTTGTCCGTCTTGACGGCGAGCTTCGCCGCTAAGCCATAAGCTCCGTACTGTCCGGCCGTCGTGACGGTGATGCTGCCGCTGCCGGGTGCGCCAATTGCCCCCACTATCTGGCCGGTCACAACCGTACCCGAAGGCGCGGCCGAACCGTTCACCGTCACGTTGCCGTAGAAAGAGGTGGGGATGACGGGTTCGGCGGCGGTTACGGCGAGCGGTGCCGTCAGCGTGAGCATGAGTGCCATCGATATAGAAACTAAGAGCATGTATCTTTTCATTCTCATAATCTTACCTGGAGCTGTCTGCTCTATTCTAACTCTCCTGTCAATACCGTGAGCATTGAGGTATAACATTCCTGTATTTTCTACATTACGATAAGCGGAGGTGAAGGCGGTATTTTACGCCCTCACCTCCCGGGTTTCAGTTAATCGGAAGATTCACCCATGATTGATGCGCTTAAAGTGTCACCATTGGGATTGCTTACAAAGAGCCAGTACCCCTTACCGCAGTACAGCCATTCATCGCAGCGGTTATAACCATAACCTGTGTATCCCGGAGCGATGATGTTGTCCTCGTAGCACTGGTCCTGTGCGTCCCAATCAACCATGTTGCTCCAGGAACCCTCGATGGACTTTAGTTCATTATATACCGAGTATGAACAGTCTTCGTAGTACCAGACCCAGGGGCCGGAAGGACCGACGGCGTTCCAGGCATCGCCCTTCAGGACCTTGGCCGGCGGAACCGACCTGTCGTAGGTTGCGTAGCTGAACTTGATTGTTTCGTACTCGCCGGCATCCATGTAGACCCAGTAAGCGGAAAGGACTTCGACCGGGGTGGTGGGGGTAATCTCTACCCATCCGCCGGAGACATTCGGGTTGTAAGCCCAGGCCTCGGCGACATCTCTTCCGGCAAATAGCTCGCCGAAAGTATCGCTGGCATTGCTGGGCCGGCTCGGAATTGAGATGAAGTTCCAGCCGGGGTAGAGGTTGAGGTAGTCATAATACCGGTAGTAGAACGAGCACTCTACATCGAAATTCTGATTACCTGCATTATCGGTGGCTCTAGCAACAACCGTGTACTCCCAGTAGTTTTCGGCGTCATAGTCTTCAGACGAGAAGGGGATGGAGCTCGAGTTAAAGGTCCACTTATGTGTCGCGGCGGTATAGGTAGCGTTCACCCAGGTATTTTCGCTGGAAACCCAGGCGGTACCGTTCCAGTAGGTATGATCCTCATGATACCAGCACCCCCTGAAATAATAGCCGTGTTCCTGGATGATTTTTAACTTCACACTGGCAATGCCGGAAGGAGTATCGTTCGCCGAGCCCTTGATTGACGGCAGGGCACCGACGTATTCCGGAATTGTCACGATTGCGACATCCGGGCAGGTGTTGTCGATGCAGACGGTCGCGGGATTGCTGGTGGTGCTCTCGCCGACGCCGTTTACCGCAATCGCTTCGATGAGGACGCCGGTAGCGGAAGAACTACCGTGGTTAAAGTGTTCGATATCTTCCGTATCCCAGCAGATTGACCAAGAAGGACCAATGCAATCTTCGCCAGCGGTAAACCATTCAGTCCCGTTATCCAGTGAATATTTGAATATCATCTTCTGGATACTGGTCTCGTTATCGATGGCGGTGCCGGAGAGGGTTACCTCATCCCTCAGGTACGCACCCGGAGGAGTCAGGGTAACGCTGGAGGGCGGTGTTGAGTCCGTGCCCCAGATAGTGAAGTAAGCGTCGCTAACATCACTGTTTAGATTACCTGACAGGTCGAACGCTCTGACTCCGACAAGGTAGTTTTCGCCGGGTACCAAGGCGGGTACCTTCCAGGGATACACGCCCACAGTGGTATTACCGGCCGTTCCATTTGCAGCGAGTGCGGTAGGAGTTATTGTTAAGAAGGGAGTTTCGGAGGGCTGGTTCCTAAAAAGAACGAGTACAATGGATTTATTACCAAAATGGTCATCGGTCGGGACTGTCCAGGTGATGTTGTAGGTTGCGTTGATGTTCCAGACCTCGCCGCCATTAGGCGTGATTACGGTTGGAACAGTTGGCTGTGTATTATCGATGTGGACGATGGATATTGAAGAGTTTTCCCAGTTCCCAGCCTTATCCTGGGCGAAAACTCTTAAAAGGATAGTAGCGTTATCGGCGACATCTGGTGAAACCGAGTGCGTATAAGTATGTGTGGTGGAGTTGGTAGGACTGGAGAATGTCCATAAATTATTCCAGGAATCTTCGGGGTTGACCTTGTACTGGAATTTGACTCCGGTATGGTTAAACCCGGATGTTGCATCGGTGGCGGTACCGGCCATGGTGAAGGTGGACTGGGTGACCGTGGCGTTGGCCGGCGTGTTGAGTACAACGGACGGCTTGACGTTATCGACGACGACATCGTCGTTAATGCTCGATGCCGGGGCATTGACGGTGTTGGTCGCATTTGCCCTGACCCAGATAGGGGTGCCGCTCGTGATGGCGGTCGTATTGAACGGGACAGAGTAGGTCGGGAAGAAAGGCCCGCTCGAGGTGGGTGTTGTTTGAAGGGGGTTGATATTGGTCCAGCCGGTGCCATTAGTGGAGTAGGCGAACTGGACGCTCGTTATTCTGGACTGGGAGTCACGCGCCCAGGCGGTGACGTTATAGGCAGCGCCGGAGATATATTCCGTCTCTGGCCACCAGTGTATTTCGGGATTGGTCAGAGCGATAAACGGCAGGGTATTATCAACGGCGTAAATCGAGAAATAGGGGCTATAAGCGCTGCCGGGATTCCCGGCCGCATCGGTTGCCGTGATATTGAACCGGTAGTCGATGCCGAGGACAGTGGGGATACCGGTCGACCAGTTGAACGTAGTAGCAGTCTGGCTGGTGCTGTTGGTGATGGTCTGGATGAGGGTCGAACCCTTATAAAGGTTAATGGTTATCGGTGTTGCCCCGGGATGGTCTTCCGTCATCGTCCAGGAAATGACGTAAGACCCGTGGTTGCTGACCTCCCAGTCCTGGGCGGAGATAGCGAAGACCGGTGCGGTGGTATCACCGGAGAAGATTTTGACCGCGCCGGTTGAACCTCGAATGAAAGGTTCCTCCTGTGTTTCGTTTTTGGCCTGTACGGTCAGGTTGTAAACGCCGTCCGGGACGCCGGCCGGGACGGTCGCGGTCCTCGTCACGCTTGATATATCGGTGACGTTCGTGGCCGCCAGAACGGAATAGCTCGTGCCCGTGGCGTTCACGATGTTTAACTGCACGGTACCGTTACCCGTGCCTGTTGTTGTGAAATTCGTAACAAAAGTTCCGTTAACTGTGGCCCAGACCGGGACGGCGGTGGTAGGACTGACAATGGTAATGTCGGTAACGTAAGCGGCTGCTACGGGAACAGTGGCCGTAAGGCCCATGGTCACCGTCAGCACCAGGGCGATGGCAATTCGCCAGGCTAGATTGGTTTTGCCTTTCATCATCTTTATCTCCTCGATATCTTGGATATCCTGTTTTATTTAAGTCTATTCTGTAAATCTACGGTTTTTGTAATCCATCTGACTTTGTTAAGTTGGTTTAATATGATGTTCTTTGCGATTCACTCCTCCTTACTCAGTTTTTCTATTAATAATCTATCAGGTGCGGCCATACCCACCGTGAAAAATATAAAGCACTTACAACCGATAATTACGTTTACAGTTGAAGCGCTATTATACAAGCCTTCTCCTTTTATTCAGGGGGATTACAAAACTTTTGAAGGTATAACACAACTAGAACTTTTAGTCAATAGAACCCATTGCACTTATTTTAACTCACTGGTATAATATCCGCTATAATTCTAGAAGCTATATATAGAACACCTGAAAGCGGTCACCTGACCTGAACCTCTCGTCCTTCAGAGGGTGGGAGGTTTTTGTTTGGTTAAGCGAAAGGACCTCAAAAAATGGCGAGTACAAAAGACGAAAAGAAGACGGAAGACGTACAAAAACTGGAAATGATGCGGCATTCGGCATCTCATATCCTCGCGGAAGCGGTAACCTCCCTGTTCAAAGATGTCAAGCTCGGCATCGGCCCGGCAATCCAGGACGGCTTTTACTATGACTTCGACCTGCCGCGCCCGCTCGCGCCGGAAGACCTGCCCGTTATCGAGGATAAAATGCGGGAGCTCATCGGGAAGGCGGAGCCTTTTACCTGCCAGACGGTGGCCAGGGACGAAGCGAAGCGCCTTTTTAAGAGCCAGCCTTACAAGCTTGAGCTTATCGAAGAAATACCTGACGAGACGGTTACAATATATAAGGAAGGTGATTTTACCGACCTTTGCCGGGGGCCTCACGTCGCCTCGACCAAAGATATCGGCAAGGTGAAGCTCCTTTCCATCGCCGGGGCTTACTGGAAGGGTGATGAGCATAATCCCATGCTGCAGCGCATCTACGGGACGGCTTTTTCCACCCAGAAAGAGATTGACGACTACCTGGCCAAGCTGGAACTGGCCGCCAGGAGCGACCACCGTAAACTGGGTTCCGAGCTTGAACTCTTTACCATCTGTGAAGAAATGGGGCCGGGGCTGGTGCTCTGGCAGCCAAAAGGAGCGATGATTCGCCACATCATCGAGACATTCTGGAAAGAAGAGCACTTGAAGCGCGGCTACCAGTTTGTCTATACCCCGCACATCGCCCGCCTCGACCTCTGGAAGACAAGCGGGCACTGGGACTTCTACCGTGAGAGCATGTACAGCCCGATTGACATCGAAGGGCAGCAGTACATTATTAAGCCGATGAACTGCCCCGGCCATATCTTAATTTACAAGACGCGGAAGCACAGTTACCGCGAACTCCCCATCCGCTACGCCGAACTGGGCACTGTTTACCGCTACGAGCGCTCCGGGACGCTGCATGGCTTATCGAGGGTCCGCGCTTTTACACAGGATGATTCCCACATCTTCTGCCGCTTTGACCAGCTTGAAGATGAAGTGGTGGGAGTACTCAGACTGGCGCTTTTCATGATAAAGACCTTCGGCTTTGCCGATTACCAGGTCGTGCTTTCCACCCGCCCGGAGAAATACGTCGGCTCACTTGAAGTCTGGGAGCAGGCGACGGAAATCCTGAGACGTACGCTCGCTCGTGAGAATATGACTTACAGCGTGGATGAGGGGGGTGGAGCTTTCTACGGGCCGAAGATTGATATTAAACTTATGGACTCGCTCGGACGCGGCTGGCAGGGACCGACCATTCAGGTTGATTTTAACCTGCCGCAGCGTTTTGATGTCACCTATGCGGCGGAAGACGGCACGGAAAAGCAGGTCGCCATGGTTCACCGCGTTGTGCTGGGCAGTATGGAGCGTTTTATGGCTTCTCTTATTGAAAATTACGCTGGGGCTTTCCCGGTCTGGCTCTCGCCGACACAGGTAACGGTTATTCCCATCGCCGACCGCCATATTGAATATGCCAACAAGGTTTCCGATGCATTACGCAACGTCGGCGTACGCGTTGACATTGATGCCCGCTCTGAGACGATGAACCACAAAATTCGCGAGGCACAGCTTGAGAAGATACCGTTCATGGTGGTGGTCGGGGATAAAGAGGTGGCGGTTGATACTGTTTCCGTCCGGGCAAGGAGCGGGGCGCAGCCGGGGACGAAGCCCCTACCTGACTTCGTCGAGGAAATTAAGCGTAATATCGCCGAGAAACGGCTGGACTTAAGCCTGTAAAAATTCGAGACTCCAAATAATAGCAAATGACCAGATACTCAAAAAAGAACCCATCGAATTGTCATTGCGAGGAGTGAAGCGACGAAGCAATCTCCGATTAATCCAATACTCACAATCCGGAGATTGCCACGGGGGCTAAAGCCCCCTCGCAATGACAGTTTGATTGGTTTTGCTATTTGATAATTTTGATTTGTTTAGAGTTTAGATATTAGGATTTAGAGTTTTAATTCGTTTGGGTACTTTACTTTACGGGCAGGACTGGTAAGATAATGAATTATCTGGTATATTATTTCAGCAATACTAGAAATTTCATTAACTGATTAAAAAGGCAGGTAGGAAGAAATAGCTAGACAACTGCGGACTAATGAGGAGATCAGAGCAAAGGATGTTCGCCTGGTAGGGGAAAACGGAGAGCAGCTCGGCATTATGCCTCTCTACCAGGCACGTGAAATCGCCCGGAAAAATAACCTTGACCTAGTAGAAGTGGCGGCAACGGCGATGCCGCCCGTCTGCCGTCTCTTGAACTACGGCAAATTCCGCTACGAGCAGACCAAGAAGGAGCGGGAAGCCAAGAAGGGACAGAAATCAACTTCAATAAGAGAGATAAGGCTGCGTCCCAAGATAGGCGAGGGAGATTTCGAAACCAAGGTCAGGTCGGCAAGAAAACTCATCGAAGAAGGGGATAAAGTTAGAGTCACCATCATGTTCCGGGGACGCGAAATCACGCATCCTGACCTCGCTCTGAAGCTCGTGCATCGGGTCATCGAATCGCTTAAAGACGTGGCGGTGGTCGAAGCACTGCCGGTAATGGACGGACGGCGAATGGTCGCTCAGCTCGCCCAGTCGCCAAGCTTAAAAGCCAGAAGTAAGGAGAAGGTACAGGAAACGCAAAATGCCTAAACTGAAGACACACAAGGGTATCCAGAAACGCTTCAAGATTACCGGAACGGGTAAAATTATGCACATGCACCAGGGAAAAAGCCACCTCAGAATCGCTAAATCCAAAAGGGTGAAGCGCTCTTATGATAAAATGGCGGTTATGAGTCCGCATGAACGCAAGAAGATTCTGCGGCTTATCCCTTATGGGGTATAGAAGCTATCGCATATACTCCGGTAGTTAGACCAGAAATGAAAGTAGATGAAAAGTCGGGAGAAATCACCGTAAATATTATTGAGATAGCTTCCAGTAAGGAGGAAATCACCTTTGACCAGAGTAAAAAGGGGAATCGTTACCAAGCGCCATCATGATAAAGTGCTGGCGTTAACCAAGGGACACCGTTTAAACCGGAGCAAGCTCTACGTCGCCGCCCATGACTCGGCAAGGCACGCCCTGCGCTATGCCTATTTCCATCGCCGGGAGCGCAAGGGCGATATGAGAAGGCTGTGGATTGTGCGCATCAACGCCGCCACCCGTCTTAACGGGATGAACTACCGCGATTTTATCGCCGGGATGGTACTCGCCGGGATGGAACTTGACCGTAAGGCCTTAGCCGATATGGCCGTCCGCGACCCGAACGCTTTTGCCCAGGTCGTGACACTGGCAAAGTCAAAGATGCCGGCCGCAACCGCTTAGCCTGCTTTGTTCTCGTAATTAGATAGCACCGAAAATTTAAGGAGGGACAAAATCCCTCCTTAAAGCGTTTTAAATATCACGATGCGAATCTATATTGCTTCGATTTTTCTACGGTGAGGGATGCATTTTTATGCGGGAATACGAGTTTTTATTGGTTTTCCGCCGCCCTTTGGCTTGAGAGTAATCTCAATGTCAGCGTTAAGCGCTTTTACGACACGGGCAAAGTAGGGTAAAGTCATTGTCACTCGACCCTGTTCCACCCTTGAAATGTATTCTTGCTTTGTACCAACCAGTTTTGCCAGGTCACTCTGGCTCATTTTCATGCTACGTCTCAGATAAATAAGTGCTCTTCTTAGCTCAAACTCAGATTCAAGAGCATCATATTCATGCTTGACATCCGGATTAGCGAGCGCTTTTTTGAGGATTTCTTCATGGGTTAATTCTTTAGCCATTTTTCTTTCCTCTATTTGGCAATATAACTCAGACTAAGCGGAAATATTCCCTGTCTGCTGTAAATAATCATGGGTAAAGTCTCAAAACAGCCACTAAAATATGAGAGAATGGTGGCATGGGACAGACAAAGCAATGCCCGCGATGCGGGTCTGATACCGCCCTTAGCTGCCAGCATCCTTTTAAAGTAACCCGGCAATGATTCTCTCTACTTTCGTGATATCTATCGCGTTTACATTCCTATCCAAGTTGGCATCAGCACCCGGCGTCACGGAAATGTGAACGTCTAGACAGCCATATCAGGGAACAAACATAGTTACTGATGAAAACGAGGGAGTTGTACCCGATCGCCGCTCACGAAGCAGCGATACTCCGGTTCACTTTCCGTGATGGCAATCGTATGTTCAAAATGGGCGAGTCCTGACTGTTGCCCCGGTGTATTCTCTATGTTAAGATTAGAGAAAATGCGCCGGAACAGGTTTGTCTTTGCCAGTTTTGGGATAATTCGTGTTCCCGGTTTTATTGATTGAGGTAGGGTTGTTCGAGCGGGGAAACAGGTCGACATTTGAAAACAGTATCCACATTCTAGCGGTGGACAGTGACGCAAATAGTCTCTTGGTTATCGAGACAACATTACTTGCGCTTGGTTATCAGATTGTCCTAGCCCACGATGAGGATGAGGCTCTTATCAAAGCGAGGGAGTCCCTCGACCTGATATTGCTCGGCAGCCACCTGCCGGTATCGCGTTGGACCAGACTGGTCCGTTCGCTTAAGATGGACGAAACGACCGGAGCAGTGCCCATATTGCTGATGATGGCCGCCCACGGCGGGGAAGATTGGAATAGTGCACTTACGGCCGGCGTCGATGATTTCGTAACCGAGCCGCTTGATAAAATCGAGCTGAGCATCACGGTGAGTTCACTCCTGGTTGTTTCTCAGGCCGGACAACTATCCCGCTATCGTGATGAAATCAGGGCCGAAGTCTCCCGGCGGAGTGAACTTCTGGATGAGCATCCGTCGAGCAGTTCGGCGCTCTCCCTGAAAAGGATTTACCGCCTGTCGCGGGTAGCTGAGTTCCGGGATGAAGAGGTCCACGGTCACATCGAACGTATCAGCCACTATAGTACGGCCATTGCTCGGAAGCTTGGACTTGATGAGGCATTCCAGCAAAATATCCTCTTCGCCGCCCCGCTGCACGACGTCGGGGAAATCACCATTCCGGACGCGGTGCTGCAAAAATCTGGTAAACTCAACGAAAAAGAATGGGAGATAATGCAGCGGCACTCGCCGTTTGGGGCGGAGTTGCTGCAAAAGTTCGAGACCGACTTCCTAGAAATGGCTAAGGATATTGCCTCCACCCATCACGAGAGGTGGGACGGGACGGGTTACCCGCGCGGACTCAAAGGAACAGAAATTCCACTCGCTGGGCGCATCGTCGCCATCGCGGATGTTTTCGACGTCCTGACCTGGGAACGCCCATACAAGCAGCCCGTGCCACTGGAAAAAGCTTATACCATCATCAGGGAGGGGAAGGGCACGCATTTTGACCCCGATGTGGTCGATGCCTTTTTTGGAATACAGGACGAGATAACATCAGAGTTCAACTGGTGGAAATTTCTGGGTCAGTAAAAGCCATATCAAGGAGATTTTGGTAAGGGCGTCGCAGAAGTCCAGACTTTCCTTTTGAATATTCGGGAACTCAGAAAGAAACGCCAGGCAATCCATCGGATGTCACAAAATGAGTCATTGTCTCGCATTAAATAATGGCCTAACCTTATTTTTTGTTTCATCAGCTACGAGAGTACGATAACTATTTCAGCATACTCCCTGAGAGTTCAATACTTCTTTAACCAGAAGCCCATCTTATTTGACAACACCAAACCGTTCGTTTTAGCACAATAACTAATCAATGGCGCCTATTTGAGCATGAAGGCGTATATTCTATTCATTTCCTCCTCCAACGTAGTTCAACCCACCCATTTTTATCTTTGAATAGGTCTCTTCATTGTAAATTACAATATCGAATGCATCCGCGATTGATTCTGGCGTTAATTCAAACATCACACAATAGAGCCAATTAGCATTCATCTTTTGGGACAGTGATTACGAGCTTTGACGTTCCGTACTTTTTCAGTTATATTTATGAGGTATAATAAAGATTAATTAGAAGTCCAAAAGAGAAATTATCTTAATGAAAATAGCCTTAATCACTTCGGATTACCCACCCGAGTCGAATTGGGATGGACTGGCCATTCTTTATTACCGCATGGCAACGGCGCTTGTGGCGCAAGGCCACGAAGTCCACGTCATATGTTACACGTACGGGAAATCTAAAACCTTGGTCGACAACGGAGTCAATGTCCATCGTGGTGGAGCAAGTAAGAACCGCTATTCTCTTATTAATCGTCTGAGGTTCATAACCTTTGCGTGGTTAAAACTGAAAGAAATTAGTAAAAAGCACGGAATAGATATCGTGTGCGTTTCTTACACAAATGCGGAAGGACTTTTTTGCGGCTTATTCGAGCGTATTCCACTAGTTTTGACTGTCCAGACAGCGGCTGAAGCAGCTCTGGAACTCAAATGCTATTCCGGAATAAAGGATTATCTGTATATCAAAATTGTAATGTTCTTTGAAAATCTTACCATAAAACACGCAACTCGTATACTTACCAATTCACGTATTAGTTATACGCATTTTATAAACGACAAGAAAGTAGACCCCCGAAAAATCGATTTAATATATCACGCAGTCGATACTTCAATCTTTAATAAATGCGAAGTAAGTAAGTCAGCCGACTCGCTATTAAATTTACCCGATAATAATCCCGTAATCTTAACAGTTGGCAGACTCGAGTTCAGAAAGGGTATTCATATTACGTGTGAAGCCATCCCTCTGGTAGTGGCCAAAAAACCAGAGGTAAAATTTGCATTTTTAGGTATAGACACAGATTCAGCTCCGGGAGGCG
>Ga0315295_10004805_pt1 | contig 11541 bp, 9 predicted proteins | sample YL17G14_0_MG_FD_204453 | JGI IMG/M metagenome (GOLD analysis project Ga0315295, IMG submission 204453) | Sediment microbial communities from Yellowstone Lake, YNP, Wyoming, USA - YL17G14_0 | ecosystem: Environmental > Aquatic > Freshwater > Lake > Sediment | place: USA: Wyoming | collected...
AGGGTGCAAAGCTGAGCAGGCTCACGATCATCCGCCCGGCCGCCGGGGGCAACACGATGACGATATCGGTCGATTTCGAGCGCTACCTCGAAACGGGGGATATGCGCCAAAATCCCTCGATACTGCCGAACGACACGGTGAACGTTCCGCGGAAAAGCTCGTTCTGGACGACGATCACCAGTCCGAACTTTCTCCTCGCGGTCATCTCGACGAGCGCCACCGTCGCGGCGCTCAGCATGTATCATCGATAGAAAGGGACCTGCGTGGATGATGTAAGGAAAGCGACGCCCGAGGAAGATCCGAGCAGAATCAACCTGCATGCGTACTGGAAGGTATTCTGGCGGAAGAAGCTCTACGTCATCATCCCGCTTGTCCTCTCGGTGATCATCGCCGTCACCGGTGTTCGGCGCCTGACCCCCATCTACGAGTCGCACACGATGCTCACCGTCGAGGACAAAAGCGTCCTTACCCCGACGATCGAGCGCTACGTGCCCGAGTCCGACAGCAGGACCGAGATGCGGAACCAGCAGTTCAGGTCGATGATCGAGGCGCGCGTGAAGAGCAGCGATTTTCTCAAGCTGATCGTTGAGGATCTCGGACTCCAGCGCGCGGATCAGGTGCGCCGGTACGTGGAGAGCTCATCGGGGAAAGAGCGCGGGGCGCCGCTCGATGAGCTCGTCATGCGCTATCTTGTCGGCCTCCTCAAGAAGAAGATCGAAGTTTCGAGCCCCATGCCTGGCTTCTACACGGTCGGCGTCTACGACACCGATCCCGCAACTGCGTATGTGCTCGCGGAGCATGTCACGGAGACGTTCATTAATGTCTCGCGGCAGGATCAGATCCAGGGGCTTCGCCAGGCGGGCGCGTTCAGCGACGAGCAGCTTGCGATATACAAGGAAAAGCTCGAAGGATCGGAAAAGGAACTGGCCCGCATCAAACGCGAGATGGCAGACAGCCAAATAGAGCACAACCCGGTCAACTCGGCCAATGTCACTTTCGCCCGCGCGCTCAAACAGACTGTCGGTGCGGAGGCTGACCGGAGCGGGATTGCCCTCAGGCGCGTGCGGGAGAGGCTCATTCAGCTTCTCAGCGTTGTTCCCTCGTCCGACAAGATCACCTCCGACGAGATGGTGCGCAACTCCGAGAACAATCTCGTCGCGTACGGGGAGGAAAAGCTCATCCGCGACCTCGCGATGACCCCGCAGGCGCCGATTGCGCCGGATCAGTTCAACGAGGCCGTCGCGTCGCTCCGTTCGCGGATCACCGATCTCGTGCAGGCGGAATACCGAAACCTATCCGCCGACGTCTACCCGCTCATCGTTGAGTACTTCTACCAGCGCTCCCTCAACGACTATTACTCGTTCATCGACCGGAAACTGCAGGGGTACATCGATCAGTACACGAAGAACTACGATATGCGCCCCGGGCTCGAACGCGAGGTCAGCCGGCTCACGCAGGAATTGGAGACAAACCGGGCGATCTACAGGGCGTTCCTCGAATCGAAGACATCGGCGCGCATCAGCGAGGCGGTGCAGACGACGAACTTGGGCCTGAGCATGAACATCATCGAGCACGCCGAGAAACCCCTGACCCCGGTCAAGCCCAATCCGCTCGAGATCATTATCATCGCCGTGATCTTCGGAGGCGCCTGCGGGCTCGCCGCTATCGTCATTACGGAGTACGTCGACGATTCGTTCCGGTCGATTGATGATGTTGAACGGGTCCTCAGAACCCCCGTGCTCTGCACGGTACCGAAGATGGCGGCTGGCTTCGCGTGGGAAAGGAAGCAGCGGGGCGTGATGATCATATCCTGGATCGTGGGGTTGGTGCTTTTCATCGGCATCCTTTCGGGCGCCCTCTACATCTATGCGAATCAGCTGAAATCGAGCGGTCTCGGCCTCGAGCTCAAGGCAGATCAACCGGCGACAGAGGTTGAGAAGTGAACGGAACGGAAAAGAAATCGATCTACGATGTCTTCGATCAGGAAAGCCCCATGGCGACCGAGATGCGGCGGCTCTATTCGAACATCCGGCACCTCGACGGCAATCCCGACATGCGGAGCTTTCTCGTGACGAGCTCCCACCGCGGGGAGGGGAAGAGCACGATATCCTCTCATCTCGCCCTTACGGTTGCGCGGTTCAAGGGGAAAAAATCGCTCATCGTCGACGCGGATCTCCGGCGCCCGCGGCTCCACGATATATTCAAGGTTCCGAAGGAACCGGGGCTCCTCGAGTGTCTCGAGGGGAAGCTCGATCCGCTCGACGCGGTGAAGGATACCCCCGTCGACAACCTGAAGGTAATTCCGGCCGGGGGGCGGATCGCCTCTCCCGCCCACCTCTTCGAGGGGGACATCCTTTCGGAAATCTTCAAGAAGATCCGTTTCCACTTTGACATTGTGATCGTGGACTCGGCGCCCGTGATACCGGTAAGCGATCCGATGCTCATCTCGAGCGAGGTGGACGGCGTCCTCCTCGTTCTGCTTGCGGGTAAGACGCCGCGAAACGTCGCGACGCGCGCGCGGGATATTCTCATCGATGCGAACGCGAACCTGCTCGGTGTCGTCGTCAACAATCTCTCCGAGGTGCTCCCGTACTACTACGATTACAAGTACTACGGGTACCGGGAGCAGCAGGAGGGCAAGCCCGGGAGCCCCGCGTGATCGCGTGCGCCCCCGGCGATGAGAGGGTTATGAATAAAGCATTCGCAACATACGTGCTCCCGATTGTGGGAATCGCGGCATTCGCGGCAAGCACGGCGTCAGGGGCACTGGCGGAGCCCCGCGATTCGGTCTGCGTCCATTTCTCGGGAACCCTCCAGGGAGAACGTATCGCCCTCGAGCACCGGTATACGCTCGGGGGTGGCCTTCCGGCTACGATCTGCGATCTCGAGCGGGGAGTGCGGTATCGGCTCACGCTCGACGGCGACGGGTTCGAACGGCGTATCGGAGCGTTTTCGATCGACGGCTCTGGGAGGGGTGCCGTGCACGGGCTCCAGTTTTCCGTTGTCTCGAGGAACGCCGTTCTACCTGGTTGGGGGTCCGTGTACGCGGGGCACGCCGCCGCGGGCCTGAGCGATGATCTCGTTCTCGGGGCATCGCTCATCGCGTTGTACGGGGAGGAGATGGAATATCGCCACCTGCGCAATCGTCTCGACGTCCAGGAGGCGCGGCTCGCCGAGTCGGCGACGTATGAGGATCGGGAGCGGTTCCAGGCGGCCGTGCACGAAGCCACCCGCGAGCTGAACGTCCAGAATAACTACCGGCGGCGGCTCGCCGCCCTCGCTGGGGCGATCTATGCGTGGCAGGTTGTGGAGCCGTTTCTCACGGACAATCCGCCGGGATCGGCTTCCGGTCAGGGCAGCGGCGATATTACGCTCCGGGGGGCGCGGGAATCGCACGTGAAGGCGTTCCTCTTCTCGCTCGTTCGGCCCGGGAGGGGGCAGTACTATCAGGGGAAAACGGCGCGGGGCACGCTTTTCTCGGTTGCGGCGGTCACCGGCGGTCTTGCCGCGCTCCATTATCAGAACGAGTATGATCGTGCGATCGACACGTACGAGGTTTGCGTCGAGCGCTTCGATGCGACGGACGTCGTTTCCGAGAAAGAGCGGCTCCGCGGCAAAGCCTCCCAGCTCTGGATCGACGTTGAACACGAAAGGGATGCGAGGAATGCGTCGCTTATCGTCCTCGCCGGAGTGTGGGGATGGAACGTGATCGATACCCTCTTTCCCGGTGAGCATGCAGGATCGGGCGCGCAGCGGTATTCGTTCGATCTCGACGAACGGGGAGCTTGGATAGCATTTCGATTCTAGCGTGACGGAGGTTCTCCCGATGAGAAAGATTGCACTCGGTATCATGATAGGGATGCTTGCGAGCATCCAATGGGGATGTCTTGAAGGCGTGACAGAGGCGCCGCTCGCGATTCCCGGTGAAGGGATCGAGGCCCCGGGAGGCCTTTCCGCACGCGTCGGGGACGGCAGTATCACGCTCGTTTGGCTTGCGGTCGAAGGCGCGGGTTCGTATCGCGTTTACCGCTCGGTCGATACCGCGGATGGTTTTGAGCGGCTCGCAGAGACCGCCGATACCGCGTATGTCGACACTGACGTTCAGAACGGCAGGATCTACTTCTATGCCGTTTCCGCAATGAGCGCGGATAGGCTCGAAGGGAAGCGTTCCGTCCACATCGTCGCGGCCCCGGCGGTCTATGCGGTTTCGATCAATGGGGGGGACGCTTTGACCGGCTCGACATCCGTCGTGCTCACGTTCACGGCGCCTGAAACGACCGAGAATGTGATGATCGGGACGAACGCTTCGCTCACGGGGGCAGTCTGGGAACGCTTCGCCGCGACGCGCGCCTGGAGGCTCGAAGGCCTCGACGGCGTGAAGCAGCTCTACGTGAAATTCAGGGATCAGAGTGACGCGATCTCTCCGGTCGTTTCGGCCAGCATTACCCTCGATACGTACGCGATGATCGAGGGCATTGCGATAAGCCCCGTGCCGTATCGCTACAGCCCGGGAGCGACCGTGCACTTCGCGATGCAGGTCGATGACGACGAACTGGGGGGAGCGGCATCCGTCTCGTTCGAGAATTTCAGCGGCAGGGTCGAGCTGTACGACGACGGCAAGGGCGGGGACGTAAGCGCGAACGACGGCGTATACGAGGCGGATTTCCGCCTTTCCGCATCGATCAGGGGGATCGATCTGATCGTGACGGGCGATTTCACCGACAAAGCGGGCAACGCCGCTCCGCAGTTCGAATGTCCCGACAAGATCTCGGTCACTGATCCGCCCGAGGCCGTGCAGCTCATAGGCGCTGTCGATTCGTCGAGGACGAGCATCACGATACGATGGACCGCGTCGCGGTACTACTATCGCATCTTTGTCGTGAACGATCTCGACGAGACTGCGGGAAGCAACACGATTTCGGCGCATACCTTCGACGCGTATCCGGATCCCGTTCTGCTCGACGACCCCTCGAGCGTGGGCTCCAACCGGGTGACCCTGACTTGGAGCGAGAATGCCGACACGGATTTCGGGGAATACCGCCTCTACCGATCTCTCGCGCCCGGGGTGACCACGACATCGACGCTCGTTGCGACCCTGACGGATCGTGAGAAGACATACTTCGACGATACGGGTCTTAACCTCGCGCTCAACACTTATTACTACAGGGTTTACGTCTTCGACCTCGCAGGCAAGAGCTCGAGAAGCAACGAAGTGGATACAGCACCCTGAGACGGTATGTGGAAGCGCCCAACTTCGAAACCCGCCGCGTGATTTTTACCATCATTGATATTTTATAGGGGAATTATACCCAGGATTTCTAGGTGCTGGGCAACGTCTGGAATCTCAAGGAGTCACGGTAATTCTTCTTCATCTTCGTAGCAATATGTGATACAATATATTACATGTATTACTTAATGTAATATATAGGGTTCGAAAGCGGCTTGGATTTCAGGAACGGAAATTGCGAATAGGTGGTCAAAGAGCGTAGGGGTATGCCTGCGCCTGTGTAGTGGTTTGACTCGAAGGATTCGGTGGATGTCGGTTTTCAACAGAACAGCAATTGAGCCTGCGGGGGATTACTTCAGGTACGAGGGATGCCCCGAGCCTCGCGCGGAGGATATTGTGGCGCAGGCGGTGGCTCTTCAGTACAGCACGGCGCGGAGGATCGACAGCGCCGTGGTCACGAAGCGCACCTTCGACATCCTCGTCGCATCGCTCGCGCTCGCGATTCTATCCCCGGTCATGCTGGTTGCAGCTTTGGTGATAAAGCTCGATTCCGCGGGGCCGATCTTCTTTATGCAGGAGCGGATCGGGCTCAACAGGCGGAGAAATGATCGACGCACGAGCAGTATGCCATTGATCGTGGACCCCCGGAGGGTGGCTGACCGCAGGAAGGGCATGAATGCCGGCCGGCCCTTCAGTATCTACAAGTTCAGGACGATGGTGCAGGATGCCGAAAGGGGCGTGCCGACGCTCGCGTGCGATAACGACCCGCGCATCACGCGCGTCGGGCGCTTGATGCGGAAGATGCGCATCGACGAGATCCCGCAGTTCATAAACGTGATCAGGGGTGACATGAGCATCATCGGCCCGCGTCCGGAGCGGTCGTTCTTCATCAACCAGGTCAAGCGCGAGGTGCCGGAATTCACGATGCGCCTCATGGTGAAGCCGGGTATCACGGGGCTCGCCCAGGTGGAGCACGGATACACGAAAACCATCGGTGAGATGAAAGGCAAGCTCTTCTACGACCTCAAGTACATTGCCGATCTCTCCCTCACGCAGGAGATCAAGATTCTCTTCAAGACCGTCTACGTTGTCGTCACGGGCAAAGGCGCCTGCTGACGGCAGCGGTTCTCATTCCCCCGTATCGATCCAGACATGACCGGCGCGAGGCCAATTATCTTGACCTCGCGCCGATGTTCCCCGTACACTGACCAGTTGGTGGTTCTATGAGGCTATACCGTGATTTCATAGTCATTTCCGCGGGCTTCGGCGCGCTCCTCGTTGCAACGCTCGTGTTTCCCCTATGGGTCTCGCTCGTTCTTGGATGCGCCCTCACGGGGGGAATGATCCTGCGTCGCCGGGCCGGACACCGGCGCAGGATGAAAGCCATTCACGAGCGGCTCATGAACCTCCGGAGCGATGGGCTTGTTATCGAGGAAAAGGTGCGCGACGCCGAAGACGACGTCTTCTACCGGATGATCATGATGCTCCTCGACGACCTTGAGCGATCGCTCTTCAAGCTCGTCGAGAAGAACATACAGCTCTTGAGCCTCAAGGAAATCGGCAGAACGATCATCAGCTCTCTCGACGAACAACGCCTCACCGATTCGGTTTTCGAATACCTGAATCGGGGCGTCGGCTACAAGGAAACCGCTTTCGTCATTCTGCGGAAGAAGAGGCGCTCGTTCCAGGCCATCGTGATGATCGAGCGCGCCTCGCGAGTCGTGCGGCGAGCGCTCAACTTCGGATTTGAAGACCTCGCGGGCCCCGTCTATGATTCGTTTCTCGCGGGCAAGCCTTTTCTCATCAAGGATGCCGCGATGCACCCTCTCCTGACCGTCGGGGGGGAACAGCTCTTTCCGGAAAGCACGATGACCTCGTACCTGTGCGTTCCGCTCATGAAATCGGCCGAGACGATACTCTGTCACGAGAGCGAGGATTGCCCGCTCAGGAGGCCGGGGCGTTCGCACCCCGAACCGGGCCCGGAGACCCCCTACCTGCGGACCGAGGAATGCCTCTCATGCCCCGGGATTCCGCTCCTCGGCGCGCTCATCGTTACGGACGGCTACCGCGGCACTCCGCTCACGAATATCGATCAGGTGACGCTCGAAACGGTCGGATCCCTCGTGAGCTCAAATATGGAGAACTGGTACCTGTTCCAGGAGCTGCGCCAGGAGGAAATCTTTCGGGAACGGGTCATCGAGGGCATGCTGAACGGCGTCTTCGTCACCGACCGCGACGGGAACGTGACGCTCGCGAACCGTGCCGCGCGCGACATGTGCCAGTACAAGCAGCGCCAGATACGCGAGCTCAGGATCGACGACGTCATCATCGGCGAAGCGGGCGGCAGCGTCAAGAAATCGCCCGTCTTCAGGCTCTTCGAGAACAACGCGCCGCTCACGCACTACGATGCCCACCTCAGGCGCAAGGACGGGATGCACGTGCCGATCCGGATGAACGCATCCGCCCTCTCGACGGAGGACGGCGAGGTCCAGGGCGCTATCGTCGAGTTTATCGATATGAGCGAGATCACGAGGATGGAGGAGGAAATACGGTATCTCGACCGGCTCGCCGTTCTCGGGCGTTTCACCTCCGCGATCGCCCACGAGATCCGCAATCCCCTGACGGGCATTGCGGCCGGAATCCAGTACATCAACCGCTCGCAGGGGCTCAGCGTCGAGCATCGCGAGAACATATCGTTCGTTCTGAACGAGGTCGACCGGCTGAACCGGATCATTACCGATCTTTTCAAGGTTGCCAAGCCGCACGACCTGCTGTGTCAGAAGGTTGCGGTGAAGGATCTCATCGATCGGAGCTACCGGCCGCTCGAGGATATTTTCAAGAACAAGGGAATTGCTTTTGGCGTCGCGGTCGAAGATAATGTACCCCTGATCGAGGTTGATCCGGACCAGATCATGCAGGTATTGATCAATGTTCTCAAAAATGCGGCGGAGGCGGTCGGACAGGCCGGCGTCATATCGCTTGCGGCGCGACTCTACGACGGCGGCGATCCCGACGTCGTGCGGGAGAAATACCGGGACATGGTGTGCATCGAGATAACGGACAACGGGGCAGGCATCGGGCACGATGAGAAGGAAAAGATCTTCGAGCCCTTTTTCTCGCGAAAAAAGGGAGGAACGGGGCTCGGGCTCTTTGTGAGCCAGAGCATCGTACAGCATCATCACGGGCGGATCTCCGTCTCTTCGGAACTGGGGAAGGGGACGTCATTCAGACTTTATCTGCCGATCGCGCGGCCCAAGAAGGGAGGAACGGTTTGAAGCCGGTCATTCTCCTTGTCGATGACGAGGACACGATACGACTCTTTCTCGAAAAAACGCTTCGGGACGAGGGATACGAGGCGCTCACCGCATCGACGGGGGCCGAGGCCATCGAGATCACGAGGAGTGAGCTCCCCGATCTCGTGCTCCTCGATCTCAAGCTTCCCGATATGAGCGGTCTTGAGGTCTTGAGGCAGATCAAGGAAGAGGTTCCCGAGGTGTGCGTCATCATGCTCACCGCCTTCGGCGACATCGAGACGGCGGTGACCGCGATGAAGAAGGATGCCTTCGATTTTGTGAGCAAACCGGTCAACCTCGAACAGCTCCTCATCACTATCGGCAAAGGTCTCGAGTCGCGGAAGCTCACCCGGGAGCTCTTCGAGCTGAGGCGGCGCTTCAAGCTCGATCTGGGGGACGATTATATCCCCGGCGAGAGCCAGCAGATGAAGGATATCTACGAGATCGTGAAGCGCGTTGCGCAAAGCGATACGACGACGGTCCTCATCCAGGGGGAAAGCGGCACCGGCAAGGAAATGATCGCGACAATGATCCACCGCTACAGTTCGCGGCGCGACCAGCCCTTCCTCGAGATAAATTGCGCGTCGCTGCCCGAGGAGCTTCTCGAGAGCGAGCTTTTCGGACACGAAAGGGGGGCGTTCACCGACGCGAAGAACCAGAAAGTGGGACTTCTCGAGCTCGCGAACAAGGGCACGCTCTTTCTCGACGAGATCGGGGAGATGAGCCTTACGATCCAGGTCAAGCTGCTCAGAGTCCTCGAGCGGATGAGCTTCCGGCGCGTCGGGGGAACAAAGGATATCAAGGTGAGCATCCGCATCATATCGGCGACAAACAGCGACCTCGAGAGCGCGACCAGGAACAAGTCGTTTCGGGAGGACCTCTACTACCGTCTCAAGGTCGTGCCGTTGTTGATTCCCCCGCTCCGGGAGCGCAAAGAAGACATATATTTGCTCCTCAAGCATTTTATTAACCATTTCAACACGCAGTTCACCAAGAGCTTCCGCGAGGTGGAGGACGCCGCGTACGACATTATCCTCAGTTATCCATGGCCGGGCAATATCAGGGAGCTCAAGAACATGGTCGAGCGCGTCGTGCTTCTCGAGGACGATGTCGTGCTCCGGGCCGACCACATCCCGACGAGTATCCGGCAGGGGACGGCGCCGGCGAAGGAACTTTCCACGGTGCGGCGCCTCGAGCTTGCACTGAGCAGGCCGTTTCCCGAGGACGGTCTGGCCTTCGAGGAGCTTATGGGAGGGGTCGAGCAGGAGCTCATTGAAAAGGCGATGCGGGAAGCGGGGGGGAACCAGAGCAGGGCGGCGCGGCTCCTCCAGCTCAACCGGGACAAGATCCGCTACCGCCTCAAGAACCTGGGACTGGAGCAGGAATAGAGTCGAAGGTTGTATGCGGCGTTTGTGGATCATCGTTGCGGCATCGGTCCTTCTCGTGCTGGCCCCGGCATGCGGGGTTTACAGCACAAAAGGGCGGACGGCCGGTGACATCAAGAAGATCGCCGTGCCGAACCTCGCGAACGAGACCGCCGAGCCCGATATCGAGATTGAAATCACGAACAACCTCCGCAACGGGATCGTCAAGGACAACACCCTCAAGGTCGTTCCCGAGGGGGAAGCGGATGCCGTTCTCGAGGGTACCGTCGTTGAGTACCGAAACATTCCATTCACGTTCAATACGGACCTTCAGGCCGAGCAGTATCGCCTCGTGATCGCGCTCACCGCATCTTTGTTCAACCCGAAGGATAACACCTACATCTGGAAGGACCGGAGGATCGACGCGCACAGCGATTACTATCTTGAAACGGCGACGGAGCGGAACTATGATAGGGCGCTCGAAGAAGTCTACAAGGATCTTGTCGAGGGAATCCTGAACGCCACGGTGCAGGAGTGGTGACGCGTGAAGACGAACCTGACCCATTACAAGAAGATTTTCAGCGACGTGGAGAAGCGTGACATCGTAAGCCTCTACCTGCTCCACGGCCCCGAAAGCTACATCATGGAGAAGATGGCGACGAAGATCGCCTCATCGATCGTGCCCGATGATCTCAGGGCGTTCAACCTCATGGTCGCCTACGGAGGCGAAGTCGATCTTGACGAATTCGTTTCGGCGGCTTCTTCCTTCCCGTTTCTTTCCGACCACCGCGTCCTCGTCATCAGGGAGCTCGAAAAGCTCCGTGGGAGCTGGAAGCGGCTCATCGCGTACTGTGAGAATCCCGCGCCGTCGAGCGTCGTCATATTCCTGTACAACCCGTTCGAGGAGGGTAAGGGCAGGTCGCGCGCCCCGCGCGATTTCGGAAAACTCGAGGCAGTGGTGCGGCGCGCGGGCAGGGTGATCGCGTTCGAACGCCTGACGAGCGCCGACCTGCGGATCTGGGTGCGGCAGGAAGCGAAGCGCGGCGGCGTCGAGCTCGAACCGGACGCCGCGGAAGCGCTTGTTCAGAGCGTCGGCGAAAATCTCTTCGACATCCAGAACGAGATTACGAAGCTCTCGCTTCTGTACGGGGACCGTCCGGTGCGCGTCGCGGATCTCGCCTCGGTGGTCGGAAGCTACCGGCTCAACGCAATCTATGAGCTCGTCGGGAGCATCGAGCCGGGGAGCGAGGCACGGTCGCTCGGAATTCTTCAGCGCATCATGCACAGCGGCGCCGAGCGCCCGTCGGGAATCATCTATCAGCTCACGCGCCACTTCCTCGGGCTCCTCAAGGCAAAGGCGGGGGTGGCGGCGGGAGGTTATCGATACGAGCGTGCGCAGCGGAAGGTTTCGAGCTTCGGGACGCGCGAGATCATCGTGTGGCTCGAGAATCTCAGGCGGGCGGAACTTCTCCTGAAAACGAGCTCATTTCCCGAGGAGGCGCTCCTCGTTGGAGCATTTGCGCACGCGTTCAATGGATCGATTATGGAATCTCCGCTCATGGCGGCATGAGGGGCTTCGAGTACAACCGGCACCGGTGAAAGGGGAATATGTCGACAAAGGTGATGAAGGTTTCGGATGCGGATTTTCCGGGAAGGG
>Ga0315295_10004808_pt1 | contig 11531 bp, 12 predicted proteins | sample YL17G14_0_MG_FD_204453 | JGI IMG/M metagenome (GOLD analysis project Ga0315295, IMG submission 204453) | Sediment microbial communities from Yellowstone Lake, YNP, Wyoming, USA - YL17G14_0 | ecosystem: Environmental > Aquatic > Freshwater > Lake > Sediment | place: USA: Wyoming | collected...
CATTTGGAGCGGTAGAATTAACTTTTGAACTCAAAGATAAATTCGGAATAGAAATTCCACAAGAAGATTTAAAGAATATTAAAACTGCAAAAGATATAGTGGGTTATATCTCAAATCGTCTGGCTAAGAGGTGAAAATATGGCTGAAAAAGAATTTATTTTTGAGAAAACGGTTTATTTAACAGATACAAATTTGTACGGTAACGTTTATTTTGCTCGGTATTTTGATTGGCAAGGCATGGCAAGAGAGGAGTTCTTTAGGCAGGTAGTAGGCGAAGATAATAAAATCCTCAAAATGGGAATTAAATTGGTAACAATAGAAGCTCACATAAAATATCATCACGAGGTAACGCTTTTTGACAGGGTAATCATTAAAGTTAAACCCGATAATATCAGAATTACTACCTTTGATTTAACTTTTACATATTTAAACGGTAAAACAGGACAGTCTGTAGCTGAAGGAAAGCAAAAAATCGGTTTCGTGGATTCCGCAAACAAGGTAATACCAATTCCTAAGGAACTAGTAGGGGGTTGGTTTAGATATAAAGGACAATGAATTTCTATTCCCTGCCGCCATTAGTTTGTTCACTTATTGCTGCAGTTTTAGGTTTCCTTATTTATTCAAAAAACAAAAAATCACTTCTTAATATTACTTTTGCTTTATTATGCTTGACGACTTTCTGGTGGCAGTCCTGTTGGTCTCTTTTATTCAATACCAAAACAGACCAAATAGCCTTGCTTCTAACCAAAATAGGTTATTCAGGAATAATATTCATACCTATTACCTTTTTTCATTTTTCACTTCAATTTAACCAGGTTAAAAGCAAGAAAATAATTGCGTTTTCAGCGTATCTGATAGGATTGATTTTCTTAGCCTTCCTTTGGTTTTCGGACTATTTTATAAGCGGATATTTTAGATATTCCTGGGGTCTGTATCCCAAAGCTAGTTTACTTCATCCATTTTATGTAATCTTTCTTGCGGTCATTGTCGTATATTGCGCCGTGCTTTACGTAATTTCTATAAATAATCAAAAATTTTCTATTAGCAAAAGATACCAATCTAAATATCTCCTAATTGCTCATATCATTTATGCTCTTGCTGGAGTTGATTTTATTGTAAACTACGATATAGGATTTTATCCACCAGGATTTATTTTTGTTATTTTTTCGCTCGGAATTATCGCATACGCTATTGCAAGATACCGCCTCATGGAGATAACTATTGCAATAACCCGTACGGGAATTTTTATTGCTGTTTATACTATTGTACTCGGCTTACCTTTTGTTTTAGCGACTACCCTAAAAGATAGGTTAGTAACTTTGTTTAGCTCAAATTGGTGGGTTATTCCGCTAAGCCTGATGGCTGTTCTTGCCACTGTTGGGCCGTTCATCTTCATCTATTTAGAGCGCAGGGCAGAGGCGCGCCTGCTAAGAGAGCAACGCCGCTACCAGCAGACTCTTAAACAGGCATCTGTAGGCATGACGCGCATCCGCAATCTCAATAAGCTGCTTAATCTGATTGCCCATATAGTAACCAAGACAGTTCATATTTCTTATGCCGCAATATATCTTTACAATAGAGAAACAGATGAATATATCCTGCAAGTAAGCCGGGATAAGGGAAGAGTACCTATCGCGAAAATGAGCTCCAATAATTCGCTCATCAGGTGGATTGTAAAGAATCGCCAACCCCTCATCCACGAGGAAATAAAGCGGAAAATGGAGGATTTAAGGGAGCCTATTTACAGAGAAATCGAAGAAAATATGGGGATTTTAAATGCCTCTGTAGTTATCCCCAGTTTCCTAGAGGATAAATCCATGGGTTTTCTTGTTCTTGGAGACAAGATATCCGGACAGATTTACACACCTGATGATTTGGACGTGTTTCAGGTTTTAGCCAGTCAGGCAGCCCTTGCAATAGAGAACGCCCAGTTCTACGATGAAACAAAGGAAATGCAGGAGCAGATTGCTCAAGCGGAAAAGATGGCTACCATCGGAACCATGGCAGACGGCCTCTCGCATCAGATAAACAACCGTTTTCATGCGCTTTCGCTCATTGCCGGAGATACAATTGATACAATCAAAATGACTGATACCTCCAAATGCAATCCTGAAGTAAAAGAAATGCTCTCCCAGATAAACTACGCCTTAAGTCGCATCCAGACAAATGTATTGCAGGGAGGCGAGGTGGTAAAGGGTATCCTCAAATACACCAGAAAAGGAGAAGAGGGTTTTGAGCCATTGACATTAGACGCGATCCTTGACTCAACCATGGAGATGGTCCAATTTAAGGTGAAGCTTTCTGAAATAGACATCATCCGCAATTACCCAAAAGACACCCCCAAGATTCATGGTAACATCGTCCAATTACAGGAAGTCTTCTTTAACTTCATAGACAATGCTTATGATGCCATAGTTGAGCGTCGCAACACACTGCAGGAATCTGACTACCGCGGCAGGATCACCGTCTCAGCTACTCCCAAAAACAACCACCTGGAAATCATCGTAGAAGACAACGGCTTTGGCGTAAAAGAGCAAGACTACAAAAAGGTCTTTACGCCCTTTTTTACCACCAAGAACTCAGCGCGCAAAGGTACAGGCCTCGGGCTTTACGTCATAAGAAAGATCATCACTGACACGCATAAAGGTAGAATCTCATTTGAATCAGAATACAGGACAGGCACAAGATTCATAGTCGAGCTGCCTCTGGCGAAATAGTTGACAAATCAGTGAAAACGCGATATCTTTAAGACAGGAGTAGCTTATGGCAAAAAAATTAATGATCGTAGACGATGAAAAAGATGTGCGTGAATTTGCGGCAAATTTCTTCCGCAGGCGCAAAATCGACAGTATAGCAGCTGCAAACGGCGAAGAAGCGCTGGCAAAATTAGAAAAAGAGAAAGTCGACCTTGTGCTTCTGGATATCAGCATGCCCGGGATCAATGGTGTCGAGACCTTAAGGCGCATCAAAGAGATGGATAAGAATATTAAGGTCATAATGGTCACCGGGACCAAGCCCGATGAGGAAAGCATATATAAAAGATGCCAGGAATTAGGCGCCATAAATTACATTCACAAGCCGCTTGAGATGGATGAGCTTGAAAGAATAGTGTTAAAAGAACTCTCCTAAAAAACTTTTCGATGGCAATCAATTACAAGAAGGAACTTGAGAGCGCAGCAAAGACCATGATCCTGGTGCATGAGCCGGATATGCTGATAAAGATGATCGCGCGCATCCTCGTGCAAAAGGTCAATGTGAAGCATGCCGGCATATTGCTCTACCATAAAGACAGGGATACTTATATCCTTACTGTCTCGCGCGGCGCTTCCGGCCTCAAGATTCCCGCAGGCTTTGCGCGCATGGATTCAGATAATGCGCTTGTCCGTTTTTTCCGCGAACATAAAGGCAGGGAGATCTTCCATCACAGTGCAATGGTTTTTGAAGAAGCGCAGAAGGCCCTTAAGAAAAAAAGGCTCAATAACAAGGCAAAGCAGCTCCTGAAGAGCGCCTTGTACCAGATGGAGATATTTGAAGCGGAAGTCTGCATCCCCAGCTTTTACAGGAGCGACCTGCTGGGAGTGCTTTTATTGGGGAATAAGAAGAACGGCAGGAAATTCGAACGCCAGGAACTGGATTTTTTTGCTGCGCTCGCTTCTGATGTGGCCATGGCCATCAGGAATGCCCAGCTCTTCCGCGATTTGGAATTGGAGCTTGATAAGAAAAAGCGGCTTTTTATCCACACCACAGTTGCCTTAGCCGCAGCCATTGACGCCAAAGACCACTACACCCACGGCCATACATCGCGGGTGACTACACTCAGCTTAGAGATAGCTAATAGACTGAGCCAGAAGAACAAAGTAGCTTTCAATGAAAAATTCCTGGAAAATCTTCACATCGCAAGCCTCCTGCACGATATAGGTAAAATCGGTGTCCCTGAATCCATACTCAATAAAGAAGGCCCTTTGAACGAAACAGAAATGAAGAAAGTACGGGAACATCCTCTGGTAGGAGTGACTATCCTGCAACCCATAAGAGAGCTCGAAGATTCCGTACTTGGAGTAAAATATCATCATGAAAAATACGACGGCTCCGGTTACCCCGAAGGGCTCAAAGGCGCCCAGATACCCTTGATCGCGTCGATAATCTCGGTAGCGGATTCATTTGACGCCATGATAACAGACAGGCCCTACCGCCGGGCGTTCTCTAAGGAAGAGGCGATCAAGGAAATAAAGAAGCAGAGCGGCAAGCAATTTGACCCCCAGATCGCCAGCGTCCTGGTTGAGCTTTATCAGGAAAAGAAGATCTAGTTATGCACAAAAAACGCATAATCCTGATGTATATATCTGAGGTCTCCGGTCACCGCCACGCGGCTATCGCCATTGAAAAGGCGATTAAAGTCTTGGACCCCCAGGCGGAAGTGCTTGGTATCAACGCCTTCAATTACACCAATCCAATTTCAGAAAAAATCATCAACCGTCTTTACATGAGCGTCATCAAAAGTGCGCCGCAAATATGGAATTACCTTTACGATAACCCCAAAGTAATAAAGAGGCTGGAAAGGATCAAGAAGGCCATCCATAAATTCAACTCCCCCAAATTAAAAAACCTGTTTGATAAGTTTAAGCCGGACGTGGTCGCCTGCACGCAGGCATTTCCCTGTGGCATGTGCGCAGATTACAAGGCAGCGTATAAATCCGATATGCCGCTGGTAGCAGTATTGACTGACTATGTCCCGCACTCTTATTGGCTTTATGACGAGGTGGATTATTATATAACTCCGGCCGAAGATGTGAGTGAGCGCTTAGCGAAAAAAGGCGTTGAGCCTGCGAAAATAAAGGCTTTCGGAATTCCCTTCGAGCCGAAATTCAATGAGAATCTGGATAGAGCCAGGGTCATGAATAGATTAAAGTTAGACCCGGACCTGCCTGTCATTTTGATAATGGGGGGTGGACAGGGCCTGGGGCCGATAAAAACCATTGTAAAGACGCTTGAGAAAGTTAAAAGCGGCATCCAGGAGATCATCGTCTGCGGGACGAATAAGAAGCTTCATAATTCCCTGAAAAGGAAAATCAGAAAATACAAAAAGAAGATCCTGCTTTACGGATTTGCCGATAACATTGATGAGTTGATGGCTGTTTCTGATCTGATCATCTCAAAGCCCGGCGGCGTTACTACGGCAGAGGTTTTATCGAAAAACCTGCCCATGGTCATTGTCAAGCCCATTCCCGGGCAGGAAGAAAACAATACCGCCTATCTTACTGAAAGGGGAGCGGCAATGAAAGTGGATGAGCCGCGCAAGATCCATCGCGTGATCGAAGATTTATTGGCTGATCCGGCTAAGTTAAGGCGCATATCTTTGGCCCAGGGGCTGGTGAGTAAGCCCCATGCCAGTCTTGATATAGCAAAACTTCTCCTGCAAATATAACCGTGTTTAACTATCTTCTCTACAGAATCGGACAGTCCCTTGCCTTCAATATCCCGTTAAAATTCGCTTATGCGATAGCAGTGTTCATTTCCGACTTTCGCGGATTTTTTGCAAGAGCCGACCGCCGGGCAGTTGAAGGGAACCTGAAAGTGATCTTTCCGCAGAAATCCGATCGGCAGATCCGGCAAATCCGCAAACAAATGTTCCGCAATTTCGCCAAGTACCTTGCTGATTTTTTCCGGTTTGATGCATTGGACCTGGAGTATGTTAAAAAGAATATCCGCATAGAAAACCTCAATTATTTCGATGAGGCTATTTCCAGAAAAAAAGGCGTGATTGTTTTAACGGCGCATCTGGGTAATTGGGAACTTGGAGGGGTGGTGATCGGGCTTCTGGGGTATCCTTTCTGGGCAGTCGCGCTCCCGCACAAGGATGAAAGGGTGGACAGGTTCTTTAATTCCAAGAGGGAAGGCAAAGGCGTGAGGGTCATTCCCTTAGGCAAAGCCGTGCGGACATGCCTAAATCTGCTTAACGATAACAAGATGGTCGCTCTGGTCGGTGACAGGGATTTCACGGAAAAGGGGATCGCTATTGATTTTTTTGGCAGGAAGACTATTTTTCCTGAAGGCCCGGCGGCGTTCGCTTTAAAAACAGGCTCCGACATTGTGCCGGGGTTTATGCTCAGAAATAAAGACGATAGCTTTACTCTGACAATAGAAAAACCTATTGAATTTGTCCCTACGGGAAACAAGCAAAAAGATATAAATGACCTGATTTCTATTTATAGGAATATTTTCGAAGATTACATCCGCAGGCACCCCGAGCAGTGGTATCAGTTCAGGAGGTTCTGGGTAGAATGAGAATATGCGCGGTCATTCCCACTTACAATGAGGCAAAGGAAATCGGATGGCTCGTGCGGGAAGTCCGAAAGCACGGTTTGGATGTAGCAGTGGTTGATGATGGCTCAAACGATAATACGGTTGATGTCGCCGCGCAAGTCGGGGCCGTTGTCCTGAGAAACGATGTCAATCAGGGCAAGGGCGCCACTTTGGCGAGGGGTTTTGATTACGCGCTCAAGAATGGTTTTGATGCGGTTATCACCATGGACGGAGACGGCCAGCACCTGCCTCAAGATGTTCCTGATTTTATCCGACTTGCTGGGCATTCCGATAACGCGATCGTTGTCGGTAACAGGATGGAAAAGACAAAGACTATGCCTTTTGTCCGTATCCTGACAAATAAATTCATGTCCTGGCTTATATCTTGCGTAGCCGGGCAGAAGATCCCGGATTCGCAGTGCGGTTTCCGTTTGATCAAAAAAGAGGTGCTGCAGAAAGTAAAGTTCGGGACTAAGAGGTTTGAGGCTGAGTCTGAAATACTTATTAAAGCTTCCCGCTTGGGATTTAAAATCGGCTCAGTGCCGATTACAACCGTTTACAGCAAAGAGAAGAGCCGGATCAACCCTGTCGTGGATACGCTGAGATTCATCCGTTTCATAATTGGTGAGTTATGGATTTCCAAGTCTTAAGAAAGCGCATGGTTGAGGAGCAGCTCCTGCCGCGCGGGATAGCGGATAAGAAAGTGCTGGATGCTTTTTTGAAGGTCGAGCGCCATAAGTTTGTTCCGCAGGAGTTATTGGGCAGCGCTTACGCGGATTATCCTCTGCCGATCGGGGAGAGCCAGACAATTTCGCAGCCATATATCGTTGCCCTGATGACTGAATGCCTGGATCTAAAAGGTGATGAGAGGGTATTGGAGATAGGGACCGGCTCAGGATATCAGGCGGCAATACTGGCAGAGTTGGCAAAAGAAGTCTACAGCATAGAAAGGTTTTCCGCGCTGGCAAAGGGCGCTGAAGATACATTGCTTGAATTAGGCTACGCAAATATAAAAATAAAAGTTGATGACGGCACTTTAGGATGGAAGGAGTTCGCTCCTTTTGATAGAATCATAATAACCGCAGCTGCTCCGAGGATACCGTTGCCTTTATCCGAGCAATTAAAAGAGGGGGGCAGGCTGATTTTACCCTTAGGGGACAGTTTCAGCCAGATGTTGACTTCAGTTGAAAAGAAAAAAGATAAACTTGAGCCTACTTCTGTCTGCGCCTGCGTTTTTGTACCATTAGTCGGCAAATACGGCCACACCGAATAAAAGCGTTTCTCGAGTCAAAGCAAAAGCGTTTCTCAGGCCAAAGCTAAAGGTGCCCCTAGCTCTAAAGACTTAAAAGGTTTGCAAGTTTAAGGGGGCACCTTTCCGATTGGATGTAGAAACGCTTTCCGATTAGGTCGAGAAACGCTTTTGAAGGAGAAGGAGATGATGGAGGCGGTTTTACACTGGTTAAAAGATTTACCGAAAGAGGCGGTGGTGATGATAGTGGGAGCGCTGCCTATATCTGAATTAAGGGGCGCGATACCCTTAGGTATTGCATACGGCATGTCTCTAAAAAAAGCCTTTTTGCTGTCGGTTATAGGCAATATCAGTTTTATTGCCCCGGCTTTATTTTTATTCGAACCGATATCAATCAGATTAAGGAAATTCAGGATATGGTCGAGGTTTTTTGACTGGCTTTTTGAGCGTACAAAAAAAAATGCGGATAAAGTGCAAAAATATGAGGCCTTAGGTTTAGCTATTTTTGTTGCTATCCCGCTTCCCATGACCGGCGCATGGAGCGGAGTAGTGGCAGCATCTTTATTTAAAATAAGATTCAGATACGCATTTATTGCGATAGTAGCGGGAGTAATCTGCGCTGGTTTGATTGTAGCGGTATTGTGCCAGCTAGGAATGATCAGCTGGAAGGCGGTGGCAGGATGATCCACGTTTATACAGGTAAAGGTAAAGGTAAGACCACTGCAGCGCTAGGGTTGGCAGTTAGGGCGGCAGGCAGCGGCCTCAAGGTCTACATCGGACAGTTTATAAAGGGAAGAAGATACGGCGAGCTGAACGCGCTAAAAAAATTTAAGAATATAAAAATAGAGCAGTTTGGAAGGAGATGCTTTATTAAAAAAGCTCCCGATGAAGAGGATATCCGGCTTGCCAGGGAGGGTTTTCAGAAGGTAAAGAAGATCATAGCGAAACGGATTTTTGACGTCGTGATACTGGATGAGATCAACGTCGCCCTGCACCTGAAACTTATTTCAGTCAAAGAGATGCTCTCTCTGATCAGAAATTCGCCCCGAAAGAGAGAGCTGGTCCTCACCGGCCGTTACGCGCCAAATGAAATCTTAAAAAAAGCGGATCTTGTAAGCGACATAAGAGAGATAAGGCATTATTATAGAAAAGGCGTTATCGCCCGCAGGGGAATAGAGTTCTAACGCTTGACAAATAAAAGCCTTTTGATAGAATAAATCATCCTAATACAAAAATTAAAAAGGAGAATTTATGAAATTAAATTGCAAGCTCTGGTATTTTTCTCTTTTTCTTTTGATATTTTTGTTATCAGCGTATCCTGCCTCTGCAGAAATCCACTCAACTCAGGAAGCAACAGCAACTTATTACCACGTTTCCGGAAATACCTCCCGCTCATTTTATCCTGACAATGACGTTGACTGGCTCTACGAAGGCTCGGTCGATTTCAAGACCCCGTTAAACGGTTATGAATGGTACGGCAATATCAATTACCGCGCCACCAATGACGACCTTATAGATAGCCAGAGTTTCAGCATCGAGCGCATGTTCATGGGCTTAAAGGGCGCAAATAAAGACATATTAATGGGTGATTTCTATTCAAATTTCACCGATTACTCTTTAAGCAATGCGATCAAGGGCGCCAAGATCGTGCTTGGCGGCGACAAATCCACTTCGCGCCTTATCCTCGTTGGCGGCATGGATACTTCCAAGTGGGAGGACCTGTGGGAAAACAGGGTAGATGATACTAACAGCCGCAGGTACGTCTGGGGGTCCAGATTAGAAAATAACCTTATCGAAAACAAACTTTTTCTTAACTTCAATTACGGCGGGGCGCGCGATGACACCGCCTATGTTTCCCCCTCAGGAAACCCTATCTTAGTCAATGTGTTCAGCGTGGACTCCAAATACGTGATCAACAGCCATCTCACGGCTTCCGGCGAGATCGCAGAGAGTTTTACCGACGAGAATCTGCGCAATGATGACCAGAAGACAAAAAGCGATTATGCCACTAAGCTCGGCCTTGATTTAAACTTAAAAGATTATTCGCTTTCAACTATCTACAGCCGCGTCGGGAACCATTTTAACACTACCGGCGGTTTTTCCGCGCAGGACCTTGAGGCCTGGAGTATTGACGGGATGTGGTACCTGCCGCTTAAGGTCAAATTCAGCCATTATTTTCGCATGGACCGCGATAACCTTTCTGATACAAAATCCACCACTACAAAGCAGTTAAACCCCGGAGGAAAGTTCTCCTTTACCTTGCCCAAGGATGTCGCCTTCAGCTTAGGCGCGGATTACCGCAAGCGCTATTCCGTAGATAAGACAACGAATGAAAAGACCTATACTTACACCTCTAATCTCGGAAAAGATTTCGGTATTGTTTACGCTACCCTGGGATACACAAGGACCAAAGTCACTAACAGGGTGAGCGCCGCGCAGGAAAGGCACAGCGACCTTTACTCTATCGGCTTTGACGGCTCGTTCAACTTGAAAGACGTGAAGTTCAACTGGAACGCCGGAGAAGATATCGAGCGCACGGCCTACAAATCTTCGGGTAAGGCCGATTTCACCACATCGACCTTATTGGGATTGAAGGCGGCATTTCCTTCGACCCTGACCTTCATCGCAAAAGCGACAATCGGGGATAACAATTATTTCATGAATGAAACAGACAGCTACAATACCTATTATTACGGGGAGATCTCGCGCAATATCCTGCGCAGGCTTCTTAAAGATAGCCTTACTTTTGATGTCAGTTACGAACATAAGGGTTACAGCTACTTTGATAACGCCAACAACTACGCCGAGACGATCTTGAAAGGCAGATTCACTTATACATTCTAGGAGGAAAAATGTTAAGAAAGTCTTTTGTTTTAGCTGTTATCATTATATTTTGCGCTTCTGTCTCCAGTTTCGCCCAGGGGTTAATGGTCAATAGCAAAGAGGTCGAGGAGGGAGAGGCCCTGAATTTATTTTACGATGACTTAGACGCCGGGAAGATCAACTTTGCAACCCGCTCATCCGGCCTCAAAAAGGCAGAGATCACCTTTGACCGGGGCAGGAACTGGCAGGAGATGAAGAGCGAAGGCGATTACTTCATCTTTTCTTACCACCCCTTAACGGATGAGGTAATCATCCCGGAGCTTCTTCTCACGTCGGAAGACGGAAAAATAAACACAGAGAAGCCAGGCATCAAGGTCAATTATCAAAGAAAGAACCCGGATGATTCAGTCATGCAGGTCCTGGATAAGATGAAGCTGCACTATGAACAGGAAAATATTGACAGGTTCATGAGCTTATTTTCCTCAAAATTTCCTGACAGGCTTAAATTCCAGGAATCTATCCAGAACGACTTCTACAATTACAGGAATATCCGCCTGTTTTATAACGTAGACCGCAAGGCATTTGACGATGATTTTGAAGGAGCGATCTGGGATGTGGAGTGGAAGAGAAAGGCCGATACCATTACCGCAGCCAGCATAGATGATTCTGCCGTTATCAGTATGAGATTTGAGAAAGAAAGCGGCACCTGGCTCATCACGGGCATGAGGAACAATTCTATTTTTGGCTCGTCCCTGCTGGGGACGTTGGATCTTTCTATTGCCGCCTCTGACATAAGCTTTACCGATGGCGTGCCTACTTCAGGCGATACGACTGTCCATGTAGCAGTGCATAATACCGGCAGCGCAGCAGTCTCAGGCGTAAAGGTCAATTTCTTCGAAAGCGGTTTTACCATAACCGGCCCTTGGACATTAATCAGCTCAAGCATAATCCCGTCCATTGGAGGAGGTTCTACAGCAACTGGCTCCAGCGCCCTTTTCTCTGCTACCCCGGGATTTATCTGGTATTTCCGCGTAGTCGTTGACCCTGACGGAGTGATTGCAGAAGGCGATGAGACGAATAACGAAGCAAGCATTGCCCACGCGCTTCCGTAAGACAATCTTGGAGGGGGATTATGAAAAAAGGGCTTAAAGCGGTT
>Ga0315295_10004809_pt1 | contig 11531 bp, 9 predicted proteins | sample YL17G14_0_MG_FD_204453 | JGI IMG/M metagenome (GOLD analysis project Ga0315295, IMG submission 204453) | Sediment microbial communities from Yellowstone Lake, YNP, Wyoming, USA - YL17G14_0 | ecosystem: Environmental > Aquatic > Freshwater > Lake > Sediment | place: USA: Wyoming | collected...
ACTTCAACAACCACTCTTGCATGCCACCTACAAGAGGTTTCCTGACGATGAATTTTATGTCCGCCTCCATGATAACATAGCATGTCAGGACGTATTAATCGTTCAAACCGCCTATCCTGACCAAAAAATTGTCGAACTCTTGCTTCTACAGGATGCGGTGCATGAGGCTGGTGCGAAGAAAGTCACGGTCGTTCTCCCGTATTTTGGTTACAGCAGGCAGGATAAAAAATTCGAGGACGGCGAAGCAATCAGCGCTAGAACCATCGCCCAGCACATCAGTCTACACGCTGACTGCGTCATCACCGTTGATCCGCACAAGGAACATATTCTGAAATTCTTCACCGTTCCTGCGTATAGCTGCTCGGCCGTCTCTACCATAGCCCAGTACCTAAAAGAAAAACACATTGACTTCGTCCTTGCTCCTGATAAAGGCGCAAAGGAACGAGCCAGGGAAGCAGCAGCCCTCATCAGCTGCGAGTACGATTACCTGGAAAAGACACGCATCGATGGTTCGACCGTAAAAGTAACGCCAAAAAAGCTTGACGCTAGTGGCAGACATGTCGCCATCATCGATGATATCATCTCCACCGGCAGCACCATGGCACATTCCATCAAGGAGCTGAAAAAACAAGGTGCGGCATCGGTCTCAGTCGCGTGCACTCATGGGTTATTCGTCGGTGGCGCAAAGGAAAAACTCCTATCTGCGGATTGTGATGAGATTATTGCAACGGATACGATAGAAACGGAGTATAGCAAAGTCAGCGCCGCTGAATGTATCGCAGAAACCCTCCTAAAAACAGTCCCACATATAAAAAATTAAGGGGATTCTTTTGGAGACAAGTTATTTATAAGACCATCAATTTACGGTTGTAACCAACCGAGGGTGAAACCTATGCGGAAACGAGCACAATTTAAAATGCCAAAGCAATCAGAATCAGTTCCAAAGTCGCAATCATCATCAGTCACAACCACCCTAGAACGAAGACGATTTCGGGTGAAGAAAAACTGGTGGATGGGGATTACACTGATAGCGATATTCTTCTTGGTTCTCTTCATGAACTCCTATTTTAATATCGTATCAAACGTGAACATGAACCCAGATGGTACAAACCTCACGGACACCTTCTATTTATCTGGTCCTGACCCCTACTATAATATGCGCCTTGTAAACACCACTGTACAGACGGGTCGCTTTCCGTATTTCTCTTCTAGTGATCCCCTCCTTGCTTATCCATTTGGAAAATCAGGAGGACGTGCTCCGTTACTCGTTATGTCTGCGATTGGTTTTAGCAAATTGCTCACCCCCTTTATGAGCGAAACAGATGCTATAGGGTATGCGATGCAATTTATCCCAGCGCTTTTCGGAGCCTTACTTGTCTTCCCTGTCTATTTTATAGGAAAAAGTTTATTCGGCAAAAAAGCAGGACTCGTCGCTGCCCTATTGATTGCCCTAATCCCTATTCATATCAGCTCAGGTCATGGTTCAGCGTATGCCCTCTTCGATCATGACTCGTTTAACCTGCTCTTATACTTCCTGACATTTTTATTCCTCATTAAGAGCATCAAAGAAAAAGATACTCTGCGTCGTGTTCTGTATGCTCTTCTTGCCGGTGTCCCCCTTGCTGCTCTCTCCATGGTCTGGGTAGAAGCGCAGTTCCTCTATACTGTCATCGCCGTGTACGCTGTTGTTCAACTTCTCTTCGATTTGTTCACTAATAAAGTAGAAGAAGGATTTGTTATGAGCATTTCCATTGCATTGTTCACCGGATTTTTTGTCTCATGGCCGATCTCATATGCAGGTGGTGTTCTTTTGGATCTCCCCTTCTTTTTAGCACTTGGTGTCGCGGTCTTTGGTGGTCTCTGCATTCTGTTTAAACGAAAGCAAATACCATGGATACTTTCCTACCCGATTATCGCTGTTATTGGTGTAGCAGCCGCAGGTTTCCTCTATGGTGTTTATCGCTATCCCAGCATGTTCTCCATTTTCACACCGTTAAATGGCATTGCAGCCATCATTTATGGTGCTGGTATTTATGGGTCAAAGGTATCATTGACGATCGCAGAGGCAGGAACATATAATCTGAGTAGAACGGTCATGTCCTATGGTCCTGCGTTATATTGGATTGCCTGGGCTGGTTTCGTTTTCCTCATTTATCAGTATGTGAAACAGAAAGGACGACGGGATTACCTCATGATACTTACCTTGTTCGTCATCGACCTCTGGTTGACCTCAACCGCTGGGCGTTTCCTCAATGACATGGTGCCACTGATCGCTCTGCTTTCAGGATGGATGATTTGGTTCCTTATAAGCAAAATTGACTATAAGCAAATGGCTCGCAACATTCGGAACGCCGGTGGTGGTTTCCGAGGTATACGAAAAGGTGTGAGGATTTATCACATCTTCGGGGTTCTCTTTATTGCTTTTCTTATCTTGATCCCGAACGGGTACCTCGCACTCGATGCAGCAGTACCCTCAGCAGCATCAAAAAATGGCACAAGTAATCTGAAATATGATTTCTTCGGTCAGAATCATTCCTCTGCGTTTGGTTCAAGTACCTACAAAGAGCAATACTGGGTTGCCGCCTACGCGTGGTTAAACAAACAAGATACAACCATCACCAATCCAGCGAAACGACCTGCATTTATCTCCTGGTGGGATTACGGGTTTTACGAAGTCGCGGTCGGGGGGCATCCAACAGTTGCAGACAATTTCCAAGATGGGATTCAACCAGCAGCTAATTTCCATACAGCAAAAAGCGAGAAAGAAGGCGTCGCAGTCTGGATTGTTCGTTTATTGGAAGGAAATCGAAAAGATAACAATGGGGTGGCTTTCTCTGATTCGGTCATCGCCGCTTTACAGAAATATTTAGGGAATAACAATACGACCAAGATAACTTCCTGGATGCTTACTCCTGCACTTTCTCCATCGCAGAACAAACCAATCGGAGCGGAGTACGACCAAAATCTCAGTAAAATGCTACAAGTTGGTGAGCAATATCCTGAAAACGCGTATTATCATGACATTGCACAATTACTAAACAATACATTAACTGATGAACAGATCACCTGGTTATACCATGACATTCAACAAGCGACCGGATACAGCATTCGATATTACGGAGTAGAAGGCTACGATGAACAGATTTTCAACATCTTCGCGTTCCTTGGTGATAAAAGCAATATCTTAACTGCACTTCGAACCACGGGGAAACAATTCTATAATCCTGAGGACGACTTTATCCAGGTGGTCTACACAGGATACACGGTCAACACCGATGGGTCTCAAGGTGCTGATGGACAATGGACCGCAAAGGAACTCAACACTATGCCCCAGGCGCAGCGAAACCGTGTCGCCATCACAGGAACATCAACTACGTACAAAAAAGATTATTTCAATACTATGTTTTACCGGACCTATGTAGGAACCCCTACTCAACAAGATTCAAATGGGAATTATCAAATCCCCAGTCAACAGATCCCCTGCTACGCGATGAAGCATTTCATACCCGCCTATATTTCACCATACCCCTACTATGGACAGGGGAGAAGCGCGGTAGTTATCGCGAAATACTATGAAGGGGCTTTCTTCAACGGCTCGATTTCCTGCAATAATACCCCCCTTCCCTTTGTAACGGTTGCAGTTCTGGATGAATATGGGTTCCCGCATGATTATATGGCAACCGATGAAAATGGTAGTTTCAGCCTTCTCGCACCCGGTGGAAATATTACGTTAATTTTTACCTATGCCAATGATGTGTTCCTGAAAAACATCAAGTTCAATAGCACCAGTGATATATTGTATGCACCGGTATCCGACGCAGAAGCCATGCGTCTGAACGGCTCGAAATATTCACGGTCTTTTAACATTAATGTGAGTCTCTCAACTCTCGAAGGTTTTGTGTATCAGGATAACAACAATAATAATTCCTACGAACCCACCATTGATGCACCATTGTCTGGTATCGCCATCGAATTAAGCGATTATTATTTCGGCAGATCTGTACCATCGGTGGCAACCGACGCACAAGGACACTATATCTTCCGGAATTTATACCCAAGTAAATACAATCTCTCTGCTGTGGAAGGTGACTATACTCTCCTCAACAGACAAGGCATCAATATCGAACCTGGTAATAATACCCGTAATATTTCAAAACCCAAACTCTCTGGGGTCAAAGGCGTGGTCTATCAGGACACCAATGGTGATAAGAAATACACCGCTGGTGAGGAAGAAAGCGACGTACGCATCCAGCTGACCTACACCAAACTCAATGATGCTCAACTATCGGTGTCCAATGTGACTACCGGTGCTTCAGGCTCCTATGCATTCCCGTCATTAATGCCTGGAGAATATACCTTGAATGCGACAAAAATCAATACGTCCACTGGATATTTTGATTTCCTCACAGAGCAGACAATCACCCTTACCGCGAACAAAACCTCCTGGATGAACGTCTCGCTTACCTATGCACCTGTTGCCGTGAGTGGATATACCATTTACGAGACGACTCCAATCGCTGGAATCCCGATCACATTCGCTCCAGACAAATCAGTCGCTAACAATACTGCCACAAAACAAAGTTCTGCGACATCTAACGGACAGGGGTCCTTTGGCGTAGATCTCATACCCGGATCCTATAATGTCACCGTCAAAAAAACAGAAGGAACAACCACGGTATACACCTTTACCGGAAAGCTCTTCCTGTTCTTCGGACAAGGGACTGCATCGTATAACATCTCTTTGACGAAAGTATCGGTGACGGTCAGTGGAAGTACAACCTACAATGGGTTAGGAAAAGCCAACATGACCATTTTCTTCACAAAAGACCTCAATGTTCAGAATAATACTGCGATTACCACCAGTGTGAAAACCAAGGTGAACGGAATGTACGCCATCGAACTCACGCCAGGCTCCTATAATGTGACCGTCGAAGAACTTGTCAATGAAAGCGGACAAAATATCACCTACATCAGCACTGGGCGAATCGCAGTGAGTAGCGGTGATGCACCAAAAGTCTTTAACATGGTTCTGGCACGAGAGCAATCATCATAAAATAGGAGAGGATAGGACCTCTCCACCACATTTTATTTAATGCTTTTCTGTATACTACCTCTGATGTTGAATCTTGAGGAAGGGAAGAAAGCGGTTCAGTTCGCACGACAAGTCATCCAAGACTATGTCCAGAACAGGAAGCACTCGATACCAGTTCTGGGGTCGTTGTTTCAGGAGAAACAAGGGGTTTTTGTCACGCTCCATACCTACCCGGACCACGAGTTACGAGGTTGCATTGGCATTCCCCTCCCCGTCATGTCGTTACAGACCGCAATTATCGAAGCTGCTCAATCCGTCACCCAAGACCCTAGATTTCCACCCTTGCAGGAAGCAGAACTTGATGTGATAATCGTAGAAATCACCATTCTTACAAAACCACAACTCATTCAAGTAAAACAACCGAAAGACTACCCTGCAAATATCGACATCGGACAAGACGGGTTAATTGTGGAACACGGTTTTTACAAAGGTTTATTGCTCCCTCAAGTCCCTGTCGAACAAGCATGGGATGAGGAAGAGTACCTTTCACATACCTGTATGAAAGCAGGATTGCCCCCTGACGCATGGTTTGATAAAACCACGAAGATTTCAAAGTTTCAGGGACAGATTTTCACCGAGACAACACCACATGGCCCAATAAAGGAGACGCAGCTTGATGGAGCTCACAATTGAAGGGAAAATCTACCATAACGGGTCATTCGAGCAAAGCTGTCTCGCTATCGAACAAGGAAAAATCGTCGCGATTAAAAAAACCCTTAAAACAGACTCGCATCTTAACGTTGGTACCAACCTTATCCTCCCTGCCGGTATCGATCTTCATGTGCATTTCCGCGACCCTGGTTTTACCCATAAAGAAGATTTTTCGACTGGGTCAACAGCAGCTGCTTTTGGCGGCATCTCCTGTGTCTTTGATATGCCCAATACTCAGCCTCAGACCATCAGCACACAAACACTGATGGAGAAGGCACATATTGTTTCACAAAAAAGCTATGTCGATTTCGGGTTATATGCTGCAATAACTGATGAGAATATCGGAAGGCTCGCAGAACTCTCCACGTTATGTGCAGGTTTTAAAATATTTTTAGGCAGCAGTACCCATTCCCTTAGATTGAGCCCACAAAATCTTAGGGTCGCATTAGTAGAAACAAATCGAACAAAGAAAATAACACTCCTACACGCAGAAGATGAGCATTGTCTCAAAGCACATGAGGGCCGAGAACAAACTCTAGTTGATCATCTCCGCTGTCGATCCGCGGAATGCGAAGAAACTGCGCTGCGGGCAATCCTTCAGAACGCTCATGGTCTTTCTTCCCCTATACACATCTGTCACCTCTCATCCTGTGAGGGCTTTGAGATGCTTCGGAAAAGACCAAGGAACATCAGTGTAGGGGTTACTCCCCATCATCTGTTCTTCGATGTTCATAGTCTTAATACAAAACAAGCATTCTATAAGGTGAACCCTCCGATTCGATCGAGTTTTGATCGTGATACTCTTTGGTATGGCGTCAATAATAAACTCATTGATCTTTTCGAATCAGATCACGCACCTCACACGGAAAAAGAAAAAACCGTGGATTTCGACAGCGCTCCTTCAGGGGTTCCTGGGGTTGAAACCCTCTATCCGCTGTTACTGGCCTCAATGAAAAAAGGGCAAATCACTCTTGAGACTCTCCTGGCTCTGCTCTGTGAAAAACCAGCACAACTCCTGCATCTCCCAAAAGGAAAAATAGAGGTCGGCCGAGATGCTGACTTCGTTGTTGTTGATATGAAAAAAATAGAGACAATCACGGCTGACCATCTCCATTCGAAATGTGGATGGACCCCATTTGAAGGATTCCCAGCGATTTTCCCAACCATGGTATTTATCCGAGGAGAAAAAATAATAGAAGACCATCAAATACTTGTAAAACAAGGATTCGGAAAGTGCGTTGGAGTGTAAGACATGCTTGATTTCCTACCACAATGGTTCCAAATCTTCTTTTTTTCCATGGTACCATGGCTTGAGGCACGATACGTCATCCCGTTTTCGATGCTGCAATATGGCTGGGAATGGTGGCAGGCGTTTCCCCTGGCGATTGCTGGGAATATTTTGCCAATCCCGTTCATCCTCCTCTTCTTCAGATATGTTGAAAAATTCCTCCGGCGGTTCACGTTTTGGGTAAAGATAATGGACTGGCTGTTTGCCAGGACACGAAAGAAAGCAGATGAGAGAATCAGCAAGTATGAATATCTGGGTCTATTTGCGTTCGTCGCCTTGCCCGTCCCTTTTACCGGTGCTTGGACTGGTGCATTAATCGCTTATCTTTTTAATTTGAAATTTTCCCGGTCCCTTCTTGCGATTTTTCTTGGCCTTATTCTTGCCGCGGCAATCATGATTGTTCTGACGATTTACATCAGTTGGACACTTACCTATCTTGGTATCAACATCTAGGGAGAACATATGGAAGAGAAATTTAAACAGCTCGCCAATCGGATTGTCGAAAAAATAAGCAAAGAAGTAAAAAAAGAGTCTCGGAATAATTTCTATAAACTAGGGAAAACCGTTGGCATCGGAGCTGATGGTTCACCAACCTCATACATTGATCAGGTCGCAGAAAATGTAGCAATAAGAATATTAGAAAAATCCGAAGTAAAAGTAAATCTACTGAGCGAAGAGAAAGGTTTTGTTGACTTCGGAGGTACGTATGTCTTCGTGCTCGATCCAGTGGATGGGACACGTAACGCATATCGAGGAATCCCCTTCTATTCTGTCTCATTAGCAATTGGGACATCAAAAATAAGTGATATTGAATACGGTATCGTCAAAAACATCCCGACAGGTGACGTCTTTACAGCAGAGAAACATGAGGGCGCGTTCCTGAACAACACTCGAATCAGAGTCTGCGAGATGCCTTCAGCCGAGATGCTTTCCTCTATATCCCTTGGCAAGATCTATACCCCGCGAGCTGGCGTGTTATCAAAAAAAGGCAACGTACGCTCATTCGGTTCTGCATCGCTGGAGATGTGCTTGGTTGCAATCAGTGCTCTTGATTACTATTTTGTAGGAAGAGACATTCTTCGCGTCATCGATATCGCTGCAGCAACCCTGATTATTCGTGAGGCAGGCGGTTTTGTCAAAACAATAACCGGCGATGAGCTTGACATGGAGTTTGATTTAATAGGCAGAACCAGTGTTCTTGCCGGATGTTCAGAAACATTACTCAAAGACATTCTCCCTAAGGCATAAAACATAAATACATCCGGTGTTCTTTTCCCCTACAATGACCATCGCAGAGAACATCATCGAACTGGCAAAAAAAAAGAAACTGCATTTTGCACTCCTTGACCCTGACAAACAAAAACCAGAGGTTGCAGGACAGATCGCACAGACTGTTACTGAGGCGGGGAGTAGCGCGATCATGGTTGGTGGTTCGACTCTTTTATCTCAGAAACAGGTCGATGAGACGGTCCAGGCTATAAAAAAAAATTCAGATCTCCCCGTCATTCTTTTTCCCTCTGGTGCGAAATTCCTCAGCAAGTACGCTGACGCGGTGTTCTTCATGAGTCTTCTGAACTCAAATAATTTGGGTTACGTGATCAGGGAACATGTTAAAGGAGCACCCTTTGTGAAATACTCAGGGCTTGAGCCGATTTCTATGGGGTACGTCATCATAGAACCAGGGATGACGGCGGGACGTATCGGAGAAGCTGATTTGATTAAAAGAAATGATCTTCAAACCGCGGTCGGATATGCCCTAGCAACAGAATATTTTGGTATGAAGTTTTTCTACATTGAGGCTGGCTCTGGAGCTCCTGAACCGGTTCCCAATGAGATGATTGAGGCGGTGAAGAAAAACACTTCTATACCCCTCCTGGTCGGTGGAGGCATCCGAGACCCGGATACCGCCAAAGAAAAAGCACGTGCAGGAGCAAACATCATCATCACTGGTACCGCCATTGAAAAAGATACCCATTTGAAAACAACACTAGCTCATATTATACGAGCGATGGAAGGTCTATAAGATATGAGATATTTTGTGAGTATCGGGGGCGCTTCCGGTAGTATTTACGGGATCAGACTATTACAAGAATTGAACAAGCTGGGTCACGAGGTCCATCTTGTCGTTTCTGAAGGTGCAAAAAAGATCCTGCAACATGAAACGACGTATACATTTACCATCCTCAAAACACAAGCACATGTTGTCTATGACAACGATGATTTATGTGCAGGACCAGCAAGCGGGTCGTTCCCTCTGGATGGAATGATTGTTATCCCCTGTAGCATGAAGACACTTTCTGCTATTGCTCATGGGTTTGGAGATACACTGACGTCTCGGGCAGCAAGCTGCTGTCTGAAGGAAGGAAGAAAGTTAATACTGGTTCTTCGGGAAACACCCTTGGATCTCCCTGGCATTACCAACATGCTCGCAGCTAAAGAAAGCGGGGCAATTATCCTGCCGGCCATGCCTGCTTTTTATCAGAAACCAGAACGAATCGAGGACCTCGTTGATTTCATCGTTGGAAAGGTCTTCGACCAGCTCGGCCTCCAACACTCGTTGTTCAAACGATGGAAATAATCAAAGGTGTGGATAATGGAAATTACTGCATGTCCGGTGTGTGGAAGTAAAAGGATCGGAATCGGGACCCTTGGGGACGGGATCATCTCCGGGTTATCCTCATGGAATGAGGTGTGTAAGGACTGCGGGTATCAAGGGGCATCTCTTATCTTTGAATCTGAAACTCACTATAATAAATTCTTAGAGGCGCTTTCGTATCAGAAAAAACAGGCGGAAGCGCAACGTACGGAACCAAGCGAAGAAAAACCTGGACAAGACTTCGATGAAAAAACAACTGTACATTCAGAAAAGAAGAGCTATCTTTTTGAATTTATCGTATCCGTTGTTCTCACCATTGTTTTTTTCATCATCCTGTCTGGCAGTAATTCTTTTGGAGTGTATACTGATCTTTTCTCCCAAAACAATCTCGGTGCCCTCGTCGGGTATCTCCTGGGCAGTTTCGTAGGAGTAATTCTCTTTTTCTTCCTTCTTATCGTGTTAGGAGAAACACTCTATCGCAGCATCCATGGTACGAAAAAATAAATCCTTTACTCTTCGCACAGATGGATAAAATTCTTAAAAATCTGCTCTCCGAATTGCGTATGCTCTACCTCCGGGTGGAACTGCAGACCATAGAACTGTTTTTTCGTATGTCGCATCGCCTGAATTTTACAATTTTCGCTTTCCCCAAGTTTCGTAAAATCCTTTGAGAGAGTGGTCACCTCGTCGTTGTGGGATTCCCATACGATCGATTTTTTTGGCACCCCGATGAAGAGCGGATCATCATCGATGCAGAGGGTGAGTTCAACCTGCCCAAACTCAGGTAGTTTCGATGGTTTTACCTTGCCACCAAAATGACGTGCCATGAATTGATGGCCTGCGCAGATACCAAGAATCGGAACGTCAGCGTCATCGAGGTATTCCGCGCAATTCCCTAGATTGCTCTTCAGTCCGATTCGCGGCGCTCCACCAGAGAGGACAAGACCGTCAATGTTTTCTTTCTGTAATTCCTTTAGGAGTGTTGTGTTTGGTACGATACGTGTCTCAACCTCAAGGTCACGCAGCGTCCGCCATTCACGATGCGTCCATTGTCCTCCGTTATCGATCACGTAGATGCGTACCATAATGGTTATTCCCACTCGACGGTCCCTGGAGGTTTGTTTGTTACATCATAGACGATGCGGTTCACTTTCTCCTTAAGGGTATTGGTGATTTTTGTTGAAATCGTATCGAGCACCTCGTGGGGAATCGTACTGTAATGGCAGGTCATGGCATCGACACTCTGTACGGCACGAATCGCAATCGTGTTTCCATATGCTCGTTTGTCACCGTGTACTCCCACGGTTTTTATGGGGATCAACACCGCGAAATACTGCCAGGGTAGCTCCATGAGTCCTTGTTCAGCAGCCCGTTCGATTTCCTTTTCGACAATATCACATGCTTCTCGTACAAGTCTTGTGCGTTCCGGGGTTGCTTCACCAATGATGCGAATGGCGAGCCCTGGTCCCGGGAATGGTTGTCGTTCCGAAACCTGTAGCCCTAGAGCACGAGCGACTTTGCGTACCTCGTCCTTATAGAGGTCACGGAGTGGTTCCACGAGTGTTAATTTCATATTCTTTGGCAATCCACCGACATTATGATGCGATTTAATGGTATCACGCAGACCTCCACCTGATTCGATCCAGTCCGGTGCTATGGTTCCCTGCACGAGGTAATCTATTTTTTCCTTTCGTGCAACCTTTTCGAAAATTCTGATGAATTTTTCCCCGATGATTTTCCGTTTTTTCTCTGGGTCTTCGACACCTTTTAACGCCTGGAAGTACTCTTTACTAGCGGTGATGTACCGATAATTTACTCCCAGGTCTTCCATCATTTGTTTGACCTGTTCGGATTCGTTCTTGCGCATGTACCCGGTGTCGACATGCACAGCGATTAATTGTTTT